>JAEEGL014379805.1_pt1 | contig 37407 bp, 10 predicted proteins | sample 9134231 | NCBI WGS metagenome assembly JAEEGL01 (sample SAMN16246548, study PRJNA631951) | gut metagenome | biome: gut microbiome; feature: rumen; material: fiber-attached | host: Bos | place: Iran: Karaj | collected 2018-10 | reverse complement strand
TGCGCTCGCAACTCTACGACCGTGCCATGCAGAAGCGCTTGGGGGCTAAGGCCAAGATAGAGGCTGGCAAGAAGAAGAAAGAGTGGGGCAGTCAGATTCGCTCCTACGTCTTTGACGACCGCCGCGTAAAGGACCACCGTACCAACTACCAGACCTCAGACGTCGATGGTGTCATGGATGGCAAAATCGACGATTTCATCAAGGCGTACCTCATGGAATTTCCTTCATCGGATGATGAATAATTAGTAACATATAAATTTAAAAACTATGAGCAAGAAAGTAAATGCAAAGCGTGAAGCTTACGCTAAGAAACAGGAAGAACAAGGTAAGAAAGTCGTGACATGGATCTTCGCAGGACTCATCGTCCTCGCCGTCATCTACCTCGTCTGGACATTCGGAATGATGAGTTAAATTTTTTAATGAGTAATTACTATTGCTAATTACTATTATGAACACAGAGATTGAACGTAAATTCCTCGTGCTTGATGCTTCCTACAAGCACGAGGCATTTACGAGCTATCACATCCGCCAGGGCTACATCTGCAGCGAGCGAGGACGCACGGTGCGGATTCGCATCCGTGACGAACAGGCCTTTATCACCATCAAGGGACCATCGCTGGACGGCGGTCTCTCCCGTTACGAATTCGAACAGGAGATTCCGCTGGATGATGCCAATGTGCTGATGACACTTTGTGAGCCTGGCATCATCGACAAGACACGCTGGCTGGTGAAAAGTGGCGACCATACCTTTGAAGTGGATGAATTCCATGGCGACAACGACGGTCTGGTGATGGCCGAGGTGGAGCTGCGCACACCCACCGATGCGCCAAAAATGCCTGATTTCATCGGGAAAGAAGTGACGGGCGACCGTCGTTATTACAATAGTCAGCTGCGTAAGTTTCCCTACAATTGTTGGAAGCTTTAATACAGCCAGACAGACCATTGTAAAGAATTATTACCCTCCCTTATTCTTGATTTTTATCAATTAATTACATATTTTTTCTAAAATATTGTTAACAAAGTTGGTGCTTTGTCGATATTATTTGTATATTTGCAGAAACTAACTATTATTATCAATACGTGTGTATATATACATGCGCAGTAAATGAGCGACTTTTGTGCGCTTTCATCGGAATAAACTCAATAGTCAAGAAAAAAATAAAATGCAATGATGAATCATAAACAGATGACTAAGAAAGTCTTGTTGGTATGCTGCCTGATATGCTCCGCCGCTCTGGCCGGAGCCCAGCAGGTGACGGTCGGCAATAATCTGCTTTATGATGCCACGTTGACACCGAACCTCCGTGTCGGCGTGCGCCTGTCGCGCCATTGGTCAACGGGTCTGACGGCTGGCTACCGTCCCTGGCCGACTGATGACCACACGTCGAAAAAGTGGCGCCACCTCTTGCTTTCTCCTGACGTCCGCTACTGGACCGACTCCGTCAATGTACACCATTTCTTCGGCATCAATGCCGTCTATAGCCATTACAACGTCGCCGAGGTGAAGTTCCCGTTCGGCATGTGGCGCGAGGTGCGCGATCAGCGCTTAGAGGGAGACCTTGGAGCTATCGGTGGCTACTATGGTTATTCCTGGCCGTTGGGTCGCCACTGGAATATCGAGGCACACATTGGTGCTGCCCTGGGCTATACCAGTTATAACGCCTATAAGTGTGGTCACTGCGGAACCAAGATTGGTCGTAAGAACAAATTCTTCATTCTGCCGCAGGCCGGTCTGAGCATTGTTTATAATATTCCGGGTCGCAAGCGTGCCGTGCCTATCGAGGAACCCATCATCCTGCCGCAGGTTGATACGCTTGTAGTGGTTGATACCGTGCCGGAGACCCCCGTCACACCAGTCATCATCCCCGAGGTGGTCAAGCCAGAGGTCCAGGCTGCCGAGGTTGCCCAGGAGACGACCTCCAAGCCCCGCCAGCATGTGGAGCGTCATGAGGACATGCTGATGATTCACTTCCCCGTGGCGAAATACACCGTGTTAGAGAACTTTGCTGACAACCGCCAGCAACTGTCCGATATCATTTCCATCACCCGCGAGGCGATGACCGATACCCTCTGTCAGCTGAAGAAGATACAGATTACTGGTCTGGCATCCATCGAGGGTGGCCTGTGGGGTAACCAGCGTCTGGCACAGCGCCGTGCCAACGCCCTGAAGCGTTACATCCAACAGCGTGTCAACGTACCTGACTCCCTGATTGACGTGTCGGGCGGTGGCGAGGCCTGGCAAGAGTTGCGCCAGCACATCGTTGACATGAAGGCTGAGTGTGACAAGCAGGCCGAGGAGAATGCCAGCCGCTGGCTCCGTAACTTCAACCAGCAGCAGTCCAAGGAACTGCAGCAGGCTCTTGACATCATTGACAAGGATCGTGACGTCGAACGCCGTGAGCAGCGTCTGCGCAGCCTGAACGGCGGCAGCACGTGGAAGCGCATCCGCCGCGTCTTCCGTGAAGACCGTAATGCCGGCTATGTGCGTATCTGCTATGAAACGAAGTAAACGAAACAATATAATTTAGAATATTAATTAATAACTGATTGTATATGAAAACAATGAAAGTATTTCTGATGGCAATGCTCGTCACGATGACAGCCTTCCTGACTGCTTGCAACAGTGAGGACAGCGTGACAGAGGCCAATGCAAATGGAGAACGCGGCGTGGTGAAGACCGAATTCACCATCTCTTTCCCGCAGACTACTACGGGACTGACGCGTCTCGGTGCCGACGTGGTCCAGGTGGCCGCATATGATAATCTTGCGAAGTTCCGCGGTATCAAGGACATCGTACTTTATCCCTTCTTGAGCGCACCTGCTGACATCAGCAAGACGACCGAAGTGCCGACAGGCATTACTCTCTATGGAGGTACTGTCGGTCAGACAGGTGCCAGCGGTACGGACAACAACACCATTACTGGTTCCTCAGCCTTGTATTCGGGAAGTAATTCACATCTTTACAAGAATGTTGACATTGCCGTCGGTACCAAGTCGTTCATCTTCTATGGCGAGGCAGCTACCACCAGCACACAGAATGCCAAGGAGGTGGGTAGCCTGACGAAGAAGGTGGCGGGAACGACCTTTGAAAAAATCACCTTTGAGCCGACACCTATCTTTACTGGTACGTCAGTGGGCAGCAACGGTGAAGCCGTGGCAGCGTATCTGACAAGTGTTGCCAATACGGAAGATGCTAACGGCAACAAATGGTCGGAGACCACCAATCCCGGTCTGAAGACCCTCTATGAAAACTTCACCAGCATCACCACCGGTGCCTGGGCCAATGTAAAGGCAGCCATGCAGCGTGTCTATAAGAATTTGAAGGAAAGTGCGAGCACGAGTGACCTTGCTGCTAACGCTGCCATGAAGGAGGCCATCTGCACTGCCATTGCCAATGCGACCTATGGCGTGACGGCCAGTGGTACTACGCTGACATTCAGCAATAATTATAATAATTATCCCGCCGACCTCGGTTTGCCAGATGGTGCTGCCTACGTTACTTGGGATGCTACCAATAAGATGTTTACGACTTTGGTAACCGCAGAGCATAACACGGGTATGGACGTTGCTCCGCTGAGCGCGTTTGTCTATCCCGCCTCACTGTACTACTGGGTGAAGAGCGGTATCATGACCTCGGAGGAAGCCAAGGACTCGCACAGCGACACTGACACCTGGGCTACCATTACAAGTGGTTATAACAAAGGTACAGAAGTGACCAGCAAGACGCGCTCCATCGTCATCACCGACCCCGTGCAGTATGCTGTGGCACGCCTCGACCTGACGTTGAAAGCCACAAGTCCTTTGCTGGACGCCTCTAATCAGACCATCACTCTCTACTCTGACGATAGCTACAAATTCCCCGTCACTGGTATCATCGTCGGTGGCCAGAAGGCTGTTGACTGGAAGTTCGAACAGATTACCACGGGTACTGTTACTGCTTATACCATGTACGACAGTCAGGTGGCTGACGGCGGCACCCGTTATCTGAGTACTACGAAATCATCTGCTATCCACACCTTGCTTTTAGAAACTAACGATGCTACCAGTGCTACGGACGATGCTGCCAACATACAGATAGCCGTAGAACTACAGAATAACAGTAACCAGACTATCGTGGGCTACAACAAGCAGTACATCTTGCCGGGATGTAAGTTCTACCTGATTGGTACGCTGAAGCCCTGGAAAGATGGTGAAACTATCAAGCGGGCCTTCAAGCAGGACTATACGACTACGGCCAACCTCACTATCAACAGTTTGGCAAATGCCCACAGCACACTGCCTGACTTGGGTATCCCACAGATGAACCTGGGCGTGAGCATCGATCTGACATGGCAGACTGGCGTGACGCACGACATTACCATACAATAATATATAATAGAAGAAACTAAAATAATTTACAGATATGAAAAAGATTCAGCAGATGGCTATGTTAGCTGCGATAGCAGTTACTGGCACGATGGGCTTTTCTGCCTGTACGTCGAGCGATGACGTGGTGGAGACGAATCCGAACTACAATGCCAAGACGGGAGAGGTGAACGTGAACTTCGTGTTCAACGTGGCAACTTCCAATAGTCCTACTCGTATGTCTGCAGCCAATACGCAGGCTACTACCAGCGAGAAATTCCGTGGTATTACCAATGCCAACTTCGCTACCTTTAAGTTAGGTGCTGACGGTAAGGCAGTGACCTCGAACACATTGGCACCGGCCAGAAGCTACGCCTTCGGTACCGTTCTTTCTGCCGGCGCATTGAGTTTCGACGAGACGGATGACAAACCCGAATCGCGCCGTGTGGTACAGATCAGCCTGGAAACGGGTACCAACGCCATGGTGTTCTGGGGCAAGGCCGTCAAGACCGCTTCAGACTATGAGCAGGGTAAGGTGACCATGAATATCAGCGAGGAGAATCTTTCCAAGACCTCGATATCCCTCTGCAAGATAGTGCCCGACGAGCCTTATAGCGCAGAGTCGTCTCACATTTACAAGGATGCCCTGTTCCAGCACGAGAAGCTGATGGCTGCCGCCTTGACACGTATCATCAGAAGCGGTATTAAGGGAAAGGTATGTACTTTCGGTACCGCCTCGCGTACGGTAGAGAACTTGTCGTGGTGTGACTATGTGGATGTCAGCGGTGCTGAGGGCAACTACACTATCACCCCATCGCTGATTGCTCCCCTGAAGACTCTTGATGGAAACAATGTGAACATGAGTGCGTTGGGTGAGAAGTTAGGCCGTGCCTTTGCTGTTTTTAACACCATTCATCCCAATGAGCTTCGTGCCGGTTACGGAGAGGCCGTAGCTCTGGTTATCTACGACCTGATGAACATCGTGAACGGTGTGGTGAATGCTACGCCAGTCTCTCTGCAGGAGGTGGTGTCACAGGAAGTGGCCAAAGCCGTGAAGGCCAACGTGGAATTGTTCTTTGACCCTGATAAGGAATATCAATGGAAGAGTCCTGATGATGTCCAGGCTGCTCTTCCGTCAGTAACGGGTGTTGAGGCTGTTCACAGCGACTGCAATTTCAATGACTTCCCCAAGACCTTCAACCTGCCGAACGGTTCAGTGCTGCTGGATTTAACCATCGAACCGGATGCAACAGCCCTAAAAGGCTACAAATATACCTATAATTATAAGGGAAGTGTTGAAACGTATGCCATGGGTGGCTCTACGCTGTCAACGGATGCCTTCGACCCCGTGAACTATGTGTATCCTGCTGAGCTGTGCTACTTTGGTAACAGCCCGCTGCGTGTCACTGACCAGACGCTGGTGGCCAACAACTATCCTGATGGTGCCAAGAACTGGGAAACGGAATCCAGCTGGAGCAATAACAGTTGGGTGAACAACGGACATGTGCTCTCTTCAACGCGCAGTGTGGCCATGCGTGACAACATCAGATATGGTACGGCACTGCTGAAGACGCAGGTGCGCTATGGAAGTGCTGTCCTCGAAGACAACAACAAAAACCTGCAAAAGCTCTGGAACAACACCACCGAGGAAAACAACCAGATCAAGGTCTCTGACAATAACACCCACTTCGTGCTGACTGGTGTGCTGGTGGGCGGCCAGGAGCCAGAAGTTGGCTGGAACTATATTGCCAAGTCTGCTACTCCCGGCTTCGGCCACATGGTGTATGACCGTACCAAGAGCAAGCTGGAAGGAAACGGTGAGGTTGACTACATCACCATCCCTGCTGCTTCGGCAGAAGAGAATATGGGTGCTGCGTCGGCTCCTAACTACACCCTGCTTTGGGACAACTGGGAGCCCAAGAATAAGGATGGCAAGCAGCGCGACGTCTATGTGGCCCTGGAGTTCAAGAACAACTCCAGAGACTTCTACGGAGAGAACAACCTCATCCGCAATGGTGCTACCTTCTATATCGTCGGTAAGCTGGATCCTGACAAGGGTCATAGCACCACCGACCTGAGCGACGGTATCACCTGGCCCTCGAAATATGCGCTGCCCCCGTATGACGACAACGGCAACTCCATTCACCAGCGCCGCGTGTTCATCCAGCACTATATGACCACTGCCACCTTCGTCATTGGCCAGTATTCGCTGCAGCACGCCCTGGTGTCAGTGCCCGACCTGCGCTCGTCGCAGCTTTCACTGGGACTTTCTGTTGATCTGAAGTGGCAGACAGGTCTGAACTTCGACAACATTGTTCTTGGAGAATGATATTAAAATGAGAAATGAGTAATGAGAAATGATTTAAGGGAATTAGAAATGAAAAGTGCAATGACATATTGGCAATTGAAGGAAATGAGTTCTGCTCGCAAGCGCAGTGGCATTTCTCATTTCTTCATTTTCATTTCTCATTTCTCATTCTTCATTTCTCTTTTGCTCTTGCTTTCTTGCTCCACTATCGACGATGACCTGAGCGACTGCGGTACCGGCTACCAGCTGGACTATCAGCTGCAGTTGGTGACGAACATGACTACTGAGCTGTCAACGCAGCTGACGACATCGACTGATGTCAAGCTGGCCAGTGCGGTGCGCTCCCATCTGTCGAGGATTTTCACTGACATGGCCCATGATGTCGATCTCTCGTTCTATGATACGGAGGGTGACTCGCTGCGTCTTCAGCATGACGAACACATCATGGATGACAGTCTGGCCAGTTATACGCTATACCTGCCCATGCGTCGCTATATGCATCTGGCGGTGGCCAATCTGATTGACAACCCGATGGTCAGCCTCGCCAATGACGAGTACTGCCATCAGTCTGTGTTGCAACAGCCTGAGACAGACACCATTACCTCGCATACCACAGGAATCTTCACGGCTCGTCTGCCAATGGAAGTGCTGGAAGGCGTCAATCAGAATTTCGAGGTGCACCTGTACATGGCCAATTGTGCCTCCACGCTGGTCATTGATACCATTGGCAGTGGTGTCCGTGATGTCAAGGTCTATGTCAAAGGGTTTGCCACGGGTTTCAATATTGCTGACAGTACCTACCAGTTCTCACAGCAGTCTCCCGTTGTCCGGCCCGATATCGTGAATGTGGAGAACACTGGTGATATCTCGTTCTGTTCGGTGACCTTCCCCTCTCGTGAGGTGACAACGACGCGTGGAATCATAGAAACCACGGAGCCCTTTGTGTCGCCAACCAGCGAGAATTCGCTGTGGGAGTATCACGTCTATGTCACCACGAAAGAGGGCAGCATCACGGAGACGAAACTCTACGTCAACAAGCCGCTGCGTGCGGGACAGCTGAAAGTGCTAAAGGCAAAGGCCATTGGCAATGGCTCCGTCACCACTACCGACCAGACGGTAGCGGTCAGTGTCACTCTCAACTGGGATGACGGCGGTCAGTATGAACCTACTTTGTAAGACATCAAGTGAAATAGCTTTGAGCAGAGAACGTATATTATATATAATAGGTACGCGCATGGTAGTGCTGATGGCACTCTGGTGCACCGTAGCCTGTACCACAACAGACGAGGTTCCGTCGCCTGATGTGGTACAGAAGTATGTTTCTGCCAGACTTTCCTTGAGTGTCGATGCCAACAATGGCGGCACTACCCGTATGTCGGCTGCCAATACGCAGAATAGTGGTAATTTCTTGGGAGTGAGAGACTTGTGGCTGGTGCCCTTTGGAAAGGCTGGCAAGATAACCGCAGCAGATACTCCGCTGGACCTTGTCACTACCACTGCTGAGAACGTCACGTCAGCGAACGGTAATGTGAAGTACTTCTTTACTCCCAACATGATGAGGATGCAGATCGGTATGGCATCGTTCCTGGCTTATGGCAGGGCAGACCATGACGGCAGTAGTCCTGAAAGTCATGGCTCGTTGACGGCATCCTACACTGCCAGCTATGACTTCACGCCTGCCAACGTCACCTTCAAGCCTGTGAGCATTCCTGTCAATGCCGATGACGCTACCAAGGCAGCCCGTATTGCTGAGTATCTGACAAGCATCGCTACTGCCGGACCTGAGAACGGGAAATGGTATCAGGCAGATGCTTCGACATCCTATTTCAACAATTTCGCCAACATCCATAATGGCATTCCGGAACGTTTTGCCGGTTCCAGCACCAACATTTTGAAACATGTCAACGAGACTTATAAGACCGTCTCTGAGCACATGGCAGAAGGAGATCTGAAAACAGCTGTTCTCAACGCCATCAAGAATCCCCAATACGTCACGTTTGCAGATGGTAAGGTTACTGCATTGCAAGGCAGCGCGGAGGGCGGCCTCGACTTGACAGGTTATCCGGCCACACTGCCGGATGGTGTTGCCGGTATGCAGTGGAATGGTACTTCCTTTGAATCCAAGCCTGGCAACGACTTTGACCGCTATGTCTATCCTGCCGAGCTGTACTATTATGCCAACAGCCGCATCTTCACTTCGGCAGAAGATAAGCAGAACAGCTATCAGGCGACCGAAGCATGGGCCGACTTTATCAGCAGGGAGTTTGAATACCAGGGAGCTGACGGTGAGGGTGCTACGGTGGAGTCTGACACCCGTTCTATAGCACTGGTACAACCACTGCAGTACGGCGTGTCGTGTCTGGAAGTCCAGCTACGGGCAGGCAACAACAAGCTCTATGCTTTTAATGACAACTATAACGAACCGAGCATCCAGCTTGCGGAGGGGATGTTCCCCCTGAAAGGCATACTTGTCGGTGGTCAGCACATCCAGCAGTTTGACTTCACACCGAAATACCCCGAAGAAACCACAGAGGCCACTGTGCCTGAAGACAAGGAGTACATCATCTATGATAAGAGCATAGCCAGTGAGGGAGTCTGTCTGGGCGATTTCATCAAGGGAGCTACTGCCGATAACTTCTCGAAGTCGCTCTACACGCTGACGCTACAGACGAAACAGGACAAATCCGTGAAGCTGGTACTGGAGTTCGAGAACAACAGCAACAATGCCTTCACGTGTGCCTCCGGCATCATCTATCCCGGCACCAAGTTCTATCTGATGGCCTCCATCGTAAACATGGATGAGTCTGGCAACGAGAAAGATAAGCAGGTGTTCACTAAGGACTACAAGTCAACAGTCCGACTGACCATCTCTAACCTGAGCAGTGCCTACAACGCGCTGCCCAACCTGAGAAGCGACAAGGTACGACTGTTTGAGACAGTCACGGCGGGTATCAGCACCTGGAAGACGGGTGGCTCGTCATCGTCGGAATTATATAATTGGTAATGGCAAGATGATAGTAATGAAAGTGACATATCGTATAGGTTCCTGCCTGGTACTGCTGCTGGCGCTGCTGCTGACAGCCTGTACTGCTGACGACTCGAACGGCAGTCAGGGTAATGAGCGGCGGCTGCAGGTGTCGCTGGCTACCAATGCCTACCAGAATGGAGGCGGCGTGACCCGCGGTCTGCCAACAGGCTATGAGCCGCTGACAGTCAGTACGGCATTCCCCAACGGCAAGGACCTCTATGCCTTCTTTACCCATACCACAAATGCTTCGGAGGTCTATGTCCGCCGTCTGGAATACCAGACCGACTGGCAGAAGAATATCACCATTACCGACATCAGCGAACCCTACTGCATCTATGGTTTTGTGCCCATTTCTGACGATACGTCCGACAATGTTTCCATCAATCTGTTGAGTGGCAAGACCAGCTATGCCGACGGTGTGGTGATGACCGTCAATAACCTGAAGCCGCTGACGGTCAGCGACCCGTGCGTCATCGTGGGTGTCAAAGACTATGGTACGGCGACCAGCATCGCTGACGTAGATGTCAAGTTAGGCGCATTCACATACAGTTTCAGTGTGGATAATACCCACGACAGGATATGCATGTTGCTTGACCACCTCTTCGCCTCCGTCCGGTTTAACATCGCGGTGGAGGAAGGCTATGCTGCCCTGCGTACCATCAAGCTGAAGACCATGACGCTCTCGACGTCGTCGGCATCGGTGAAGGCCACCGTAACGCTGACGTCGAACACGACCGGTGCCAATCCTGTCGATCAGGTCAGCTATACCACCGCAGGGGCAGGAACGGCTTCTGCCACCTTCTTCGAGAGCAATACGGGCATAGCGGTCACGGCAGCCAATGCCGAGGCTATCAAGCAGTATTACTGCTGCTTTGCGCCTTCCCTCAGCAATGCGCTGACGCTGACCAGTACCTACGACGTGTATGACAAGACAGGCACCAAGAAGATTCGTGCCAACTGTACGGCATCGAACAAGTTGCCTTCAATAACTGCTTCCCGTGGGGAGCGCGTGACGTATGACCTGACCATCAAACCCACCTACCTGTACCAGCTGTCGGACCCCGACCTGGACAATCCCACGGTGGTGGTCAATTAAGTTGAACTGTTTAGAACTACAAGATATACATTGAGAGTTAGAGAGACCATAATCAGTTTGTTGATGCTCCTGACGGCTGTGGCTGGACAGGCGCAGATAACCATTGGCGGTAACGTTTATGGCGGTGGTAATGCCGGTAACACTGGCAAGAGCACTACCGTCACCGTCCGTTCCGGCGACATCAACGAGGTCTTCGGCGGTGCCCGTCAGGCCAACGTGGGTGGCTCGGCCTTTGTCAACATCGATGGCGAGCATGCCTCCGACTATATTGTAATTAATAAGGTATATGGCGGTAACGATATCGCCGGCTCCATCGGTACTTCTGCCACGGTTCCTGCCGAACTGACAGAAACGGCAGAGAACAGCATTGACAATACATGGAATGCCTTCGTGCGCATCTCTACCAAGACAGAGACAGTAGAAGGAAAGGTTCAGGAGATTGCCGATGCCAAGAAGATTTATATCGGACAGCTCTTCGGTGGCGGCAATGGCGACTACGACTATACGTCGGCGAAGCTGACGGATGGCGTGACGGCCAATCCGTATTATGGGCTGAACAGTCCTATTATGGGCAAGACCTATCTGGAACTCTGCGGTGGTTCCATCGTCTATGCCTATGGCGGTGGCAACAATGCTACGGTGACCGGTAGCACGGTGATTTGCGTTGATAACCCCAGCAAGGTTGTTAACAGCATTAAGAACGCCGCTGGCACGGAACTGCTCACCACGGACCGCTTCCGCTATCAGATGGGTATCAATACAGGTTTCTCATTCCCCAGCAGTGATGAATTCCAGATTGGCCGCTTCTTCGGCGGTAACAACAAGGCTGAGATGGCCATCCGTCCGATATGGAATCTGAAGCGCGGTCTCATCAGAAACGTTTACAGCGGTGGTAACCAAGGAGCGATGACTCATAGTGAGGGTCTGTTGCTGGAGATACCAGCCACCTCTACCATCAAGATTGACAATGTCTATGGCGGTTGCCGTATGGCCGATGTCCGTCCGCTGCGCTCTGGAAGTCTTGCCAGTGGCACCTACCAGGATATGGATGTCAATGACATTCAGTTGGCAGATGCCAATTACAAGTTCCCGAACGGTTTGGCGGCACGTGTGCTGGTGAGTGGCGGCGACATCAACAACGTCTATGGCGGTAACGACATCACCGGTAAGGTGTATGGCGGCAATGCCATCGGTATCTATACCAGCATCAGGGGTGATGTCTATGGTGGCGGTAACGGCTCCTACCCCTATACCGACAATGACAAGCTGAAGGGTGACGACATCTATGGCGACCTCTACTATGATCCCGGTACAAACTCCGTGGCAGCGCTGAATGCCTACCGTCCGAATGCCGAGCAGGTATCCATCCGTCTGAAGGGTGAACCGAACAAGCCTACCATCATCCATGGTGCTGTCTATTGTGGTGGTAACAGTGCCACCATCATGTCGAACAAGACCAACCCGATGGTGGAGCTGAAGCTGGGCTCTTATGTCATTGCCGATAATGTGTTCCTTGGCAACAATGGTGCCAACATGGTCACCATCAATGAGGAGAAAAGAGATGCCAATGGCGGTCTCGTCACACGTGAAGGAACGCTGCGTACCCTACAGAGTACTGACAAAACCAGTGACGGCTCGAAGTTCAGCTCATTGATGCTGACCGATGCTACCACGTTTGCTGCCTATATGGACGGTGCTGCCATGAGTCTGATGCCCAGCGTGGTATTCGACCAGGAACCCCGTGATCCAGCTACCTATATTCCTTATTCCTCTACTATTGGTTCGTTCTTCTGCGGTGGTAACGTAGGTAGTATGACCAGGAAGGAGAAGACGACCATCACCCTCGACCAAGAGATTATCATCTATGATAAAGTAGTCGGCGGCTGTAATAGTGCCAACGTGGCAGCTACTGACTTTAATGCTGCCTACGAAGGCGGACTGCTGGGTACCAAGGCTGAACAGGCAGAAAATGGTTTCCAGGATGCCAACGGTAATATCAAGGATAGGCTTGAGCTGAACTTCAACGGTCTGAAGATACAGCCCAAGCGATGGAAACTGGACAATGCAGGGAAATATGTGCTTGACGACAATGATAATCCGCAGTTAGAGTGGAACACCATCAGTGCAAGTACGGGATTGAATGTCGCCCCGGTAACCTCTGGCGCTTCCACTACCAGCCCAGTCATCAGTACAGATCTTGACATAGACCGCCGTCTGAAGGGGGGTAACATCTATGGCGGCTGTTATAACAGCGGCCATGTGAACGGTAACGTAATTATCAACCTGAATGCTTCTGTCGTTGACCGCAAGGGGCAGTTTGCCATCTTCGACCAGACGGAGCAGAACGAGGGTGAAGCCATCCTCTATAACAATGACAACTACAAGATTTTGGAGCGCCGCTCGGGAGTAATCCTTGACGAGCAGGGTATGGACGTGCTCGGTAAGGCACTGAACGTGTTTGGTGGAGGATATGGTGAGGAGTCAGAAATCTGGGGCAGTACCACCATCAACCTGAATGCTGGCTATACATTCCAGATTTTCGGCGGCGGAGAGAAGGGGGCCGTCGGCAAGGGCATTCGCAATGCGACGACGAAGAAGCTGGAATACAATACCTATGACGAAAGATACAGTTGCTATGTCAATATGAAAGGTATGCCGGAAGGTGTCCATAGAGGACATGCCGACGACAGTGACGAGATGGCTGAGGCTGAGTTTATCTATGGTGGTGCCTTCGAGGCCCCGATAGTGGGTAACACACAAATCAACCTGGGTAACGGACGTATCTTCAACTCCTTTGCAGGCAGTTGTAATGCTGACATCTTAGGACATACTGAGACCTACATCGGTCGTAGTGGCGTGGATGCCGACGGCAAAGATGTGCTGGGCTTCCCGTGGATTCGTGACCACGTCTATGGCGGTAACGACCTGGGTGGTCGTATTCGCAATACGCAGGACTTTATCGCACGTGTCAGCAGTGATGCGAAGGCAAAGGTTTATAATCCCAAGAACAAGAAGGACAACAGTGGCAATGCCACACCCGACGTTACCAAAGCTTCTGCCTATATGGAGTATATCCAGGGCCGTGTGGATTACATCTTCGGTGGCTGCTATGGTGACTACGACTATACTAGTGGGTATTTCAGAAAATACACCAATGCTGACGGTACGAGTAAGCTGGGATTCGTCAAGCCGCGCCTTGACAACGCCTTTGTCAACTTCAAATCTACCGACCACTCACGGAATTCCGTGTCAAGAATCTATGGTGCCGGACAGGGCCGTCTGAAAGGCTTCGGCGTAGATAGTATGCAGAACCGCAGCTATGTGCTGATAGATGTTCCGCAGACCATCACCAAGTATAAGAACATGGAGATTTTTGGTGCCGGTGCCAACTGTGGCCTGGGTATGGGTGTGACGCCATCGCTGCTGGTAGATGCAGGGGCCGTAGAAGGACAGCCTGAATTGGCATCGGTGGTGATTGACCTGGCACGTGGTCAGGTGAAGAACACCTATGGTGGCAGTTACAAGGAAGGTGTCACCCGCCGTACTGTTGTCAATGTACCAGACGGTTCCACAATCCAGTTGGACAATATCTTCGGTGGTGCATACGGTGCCGACCCCATGTATCCCTGTGACGTCTATGAGTCGCAGGTCAACTACCATAGTGAGGATGCCCGTGTGGGAACCCTCTTTGGCGGCAACAACTCTGCTGACCGTACCCTTTACGGACAGGTCAACATCTATACCACTGTATGGAAGGATAAGAATACGGGCTACCTGGCAACCGTCTATGGTGCCGGCTATGGTAAGGACACTTGGTCACAATATACGGAGGTCAACCTCTACGATGGTGCCAAGGTGTATGAAGTCTATGGCGGCGGCAACAACGGTAAGGTGCTGAACACAGAGTCGATGGCACAATGGAGACATGATGAAGGTGCCGCCCTTGACCTCAGCCTGCCCGGCTATGAGAATAAGACGAAAGCCTATACCGACAAGAATGGTCAGACGTTCTATCTGGACGATGGCCTGGAGAGTCCGTTGGCACATGCCGTACGCTTGGATGGTAAGAAATACAACACCAATGTCCATATTCATAAGGGTGCTACGGTCGCCAACTATGCCTACGGTGGCGGCTATGGTGTCAATGCCGTCGTGAGCGGCACCACCTATATCGACCTGTTGGGCGGTACGGTGACGAAGGACATCTATGCTGCCGGTACCAGCGGTGCCGTGCTGGACCATTATAAAGCCAAGACCTTTACGGCCAGTTCCACCGTCTATATCGAGGGCGGTACGGCTCGTAACGTCTATGGCGGCGGTTGGGAAGGTAATGTGGGCTACCACGATGCAACGACTACCGCTACTACTAACGACATCCCGGGTAAGACCAATGTGGTGATTGGCATTCGCAAGGACCGTACCGCAGCATTGCCCGATGACTACGGCTTCTATGACGGTGTACCCGCCATCCAGCGTAACGCCTACGGTGGCGGTGAGGGTGGTGCCGTCTTCGGTGAGACCAACCTGACACTGAACAACGGTTACATCGGCTATGTCTATAATACCACGACCAATGACTACGAGGAGAAGCTGCATGACGAGACGTGGACCGACCATATCGGTGAGAACCGTCTGTCAGACTGCGGTAACGTCTTCGGCGGTGGCTATGATGACAACAGTAGTGTTGATGAGAGCCACATCTATGTGTGGGGCGGTATCGTCCGTAACAGCGTCTTCGGCGGTGGTGAGATTGCTACCATCGGACGCGGCAAGACGAAAGAGGGCGGCGTAGATAATAAGGAACGCGTGCTGGAAGCCATCTACAAGGATGGCAAGACCCATATCGAGATGTACAACGGTCATGTGAAGCGTAACGTGTTCGGCGGTGGCAAGGGCTATAACATCCTGGGCTACGGTGGTGTTCACGGCTTCTACACCGACGGTTATGTGTTCGGTAAGACGGAGGTGTATATCTACGGTGGTGAGGTGGGTACCGTTGAAGGCATTGCCGATGGCTATGGTAACGTGTTCGGCGGTGGCGACGTGGGCTATGTCTATAGCCGTGGATTCTTTAACAGTGCCAGTAGGAAGACCAATACTGGTTCACCGAACCACTATTATTACTATGACGAGAACGGTAAGCTGACCGAGGACTGTAAGGTCGTGGTAGCACCGAGGCTGCAGCTGAAGCCCGGCAAGACGGTGACATTTGGCACTGAAACCTATGGAGCATACGACTATGTGCCGACAGAGTATCTGAACACGCTGCCGGCAGATAAGACGAACCAGAAATGGAAAGACTTGTTCACGGGTGACAAAAACGCTGACGGTACCGTCGATCCCGACGATCCCGTGGAGCGTGGCATTCATATCCGCAATGCTGTGTTTGCCGGCGGTAACGTGTCGTCGAACAGTGAGAGCTACAACAATGCCACGACAGTGTTCGGCAATACCACTGCGACGCTCTACGACGTGTTCCATCGTGACTTCATCACGGTAGGTACGGAACATACCGGCGGTCTCTATGGTGGTGGCAACCTGTCTGTGGTAGGCGGCTATCGTGAGCTGAACATCACCAACTACGGTACGGACTATTACGGCATGGACGAGCAAATCTCCTTAGAGAAATACCAGACGCTGACCAACCGTGAGCGTGCCTACTTTAAGCTGGAGTACCAATTCCAGTTAGATACTCCTACCACTATCAACGGTAAGGAATACAAGAAAAACGACCGCGTCAGTGAAGATGACTATAATAAATTCCCCGCAGAATATAAAAACGAAACCTACTGGAAGCAATATGGTTTCTGTTCTATCTATGCCGGCCGTTTGCTGAACACCATCCAGCGTGCTGACTTCTGCGGTGTGTTTGGCAGTCGTCTGGTGCTGCAGGGTGCCAAGGACCGTGTCGCCGACGTGGCCGATGCTACGGAATATACCATCAACCGTGTGGGTGAGCTGTCGCTGAACCAGCAGCGCTTTACGCCTGGTGACGACGCGTCCATCCACGGCAACTACTTTGGTATCTATAGTGTTGTGAACTACCTGGGTAACCTGACCAGTGACGTGCGCTTCTTCAGTGACAAGCGCAGATACCTGGACAAAGGCCAGACCTACGAAGATGAAAAGACCTATTATCAGTATAAGATTGATAACCTGAACAAGCGCGACCGCAACAACGGTACGTCGTGGAATCAGGTGGCGCTGGCCTCTGGTGTCTATCTCGAAATCACTTCTGAGAACAGTACGCCCATGAATAAGATCTATGGTGACATTACGGGTGTCATTGAGCTCGACCTCATCAATGTGAAGAAGGACATTGAGGGTGGTGGCTATGTCTATGCCCGCAATGAGCACGGCAATTGGACTGAGGGTTCTCATACAAACACGCTGCTTTCTGAATATAACATGAAGGATGGCGACGAGGCACTGACCAAGAAGATCTATACCTATAGTACTAATACTGCAGACCTCAATACTTGGCAGACGTCGGGTAACTTCGTGCATAAGTCAAAGCGTATCGTGGATGACTGTTATCCCAACAATGGTGTCTATCAGGATGATAAGGGTCTCTATGTGACATCGCCCGCCCACTACTGGTATATCAAGGGTGAGGTGTATATCTACGACCAGATCGTATCGGCATACGCTGGTTCTGCTACGGCATACCATAAAGAGGTGAGGATTCCGCTTACCATCACGGCAGGCTCGAACGGTCGCTTGCAGCTGCTCAATATTCAGCCGAACCGCTATGCGTACTATGCTGATGCCACACGTACCGAGAACAAGAAGATTACTGCTGACGGCGTCGCTGTCGATAACGAGAGCATGACCTACCACCTGAACGATGTCATCACCTGGTGGGATTGGCACCAGTTGTCGGATAGCGAGCAGAAGTATTTCGTCAAGGATACCTACGTCAATGTCGATGCATGTACTATTGACGGTACAGAGTATGCCGCCGGTGCCTACGTGCTGGAGAACGACAGGTCCTTCCATGAGACGACGGCATGGGATACCTTCCAGACTGCGAACCATACCGTGCTGAATGCTGCCGGTGCTGCGGTCACCGACCTCTCTACGCTGTTCCGTTCGTCGAACAATGTCAGCCATGAGACGGGTTATGCCCTGACCTTCGACATGAACAGCCCGAAGGACTGGAACGACTACTACACACCCGTCAATAGCAACAGTGGACTGACCAAAATCAGTAAGGCTCAATACGACCAGCTGTCGAAGGCAGAACAGGAGAAATACCGTGAAGGCCCTACCTACACGCTGAAGCCTGGTGAGTCCTCTGGCCTCTATGGACAGCGTGAGTATGCTGTGGGCGAGATAATCTCTGAGGAAACTTATAAGGACTATACGACGACTGTCAGCTCGATGACTCCTGTTCCTGAGGGACAGGCTACCGTGGAGCCTGCCTACGTCGCTCTGGCTGACGTGGGTACCGTCCAGGCCGGCAGTTCCATTCCCAAGACGACCTACAATGCGTTGGCCGACAAGTCAAATTACGCTCCGGCAATGGTCTGTGTCAACACCATCCAGCTGGGCGACGAGGAGTATGTGCTGATGGGCGAGCTGGTATCTGGAACGGAACTCAATGCGCTGGCTGCCAAATACAAGGCATACAACAACAGCAAGATCAATGCCGACCAGGTTGACGATGCCGGTGCACTGGAGTACATCCAGGATCACCTGTCGAACGCTTATTATATCACTAAGGACGGTCTCTATGGCGGACAGTACTTCCAGAGCGGCATCAACTATGGCGTGCTGAAGTCATGGAGTGAGCTGACCGAAAGCCGTAATAAGTTCCAGTACAACTACGACGCTCTCGATGTGCTCATCGATTCGGATTACCATGGCGAGGGCTATACCGCAACGTACTACAAGAGTCCTTATAGCGACGTCAAGTCCGTGGAATATGATGCAGCCTATACGGGTGGCACGACCGGTACGCAGACGCTGACCTATACGGATGCCAATCATGTCGAGCGTACGTTGAGCAAGGGTGATATCATCAGCAGCCATGACTACGAGAACTATATCCCGAACGAACAGCTGCACTACACCCGCATACAGTTGGAGAAGGGTAATGACACGCAGACGATGTATATCGTTAAGCAGAACATCATCAACAATGGTGAGCCGTATGCCAAGGGTCAGGACATCAGCGAGAAGGACTTTAACTCGCTGTCACCCGAGAACAAGGCCTTAGTAGCTACTGTGGAATTCCAGAGAGATCCGAATAATGCGGTAGTCAAGTACTACTGCTTCGAGGACTATACGCCAAGTGCAACCTTGACAACCATTTCCGGTACGTCAGGAAAGTCAGGTTCTGTCATTTCCGCTAACACGTTCACAGACGATGTGCCCAACAAGCAGAAGGACTTCACCATCCATGGTGCCGAGCCCACGGAGACCACCACGCTCTACGTGTCTCGTGAGTCGAATGCCAAGGATGTCACCTCTGAGAAGGTCATCAGCGTGGTCTATCAATATACCTATTATGAGGCCGATGACGAGGGTGAGGGTGTCAGCCAGGTGAATGAGCTGCATGTGGTGAACATCCACGTGAAGCTGGAGAGCGGTGCTCCTGAGATTGGTCCGCTGTCCGCACCGTCTGCCGTATTGCCGGGCAACACTGTAGGATTGAAGGCACCGTCCGTCAATCCGGGACTCTACGAGGTGCTGACCAGTGGCTGGGAGTTGTTCAACGATGAGAATGATGCCATGCTGCACCGTAATGGTGTGCCATTCACCAACAACGGTACGCCGCTCTACTGGTACCAGAACCAGAAGGTATGGCTGGCATTCTACTCGAAGACCTATCTTGGCAAGACCTACTCGAACTACGTGCCGCTGACCGTGGCCAACTACCACGACATCGATGCCGTGATGGCTGATAAGGACCACCACCTGTATGTTGACCATCCTAATGTGGAGCGTAATTCGAAGATTTACATCAATGGTGCTGCTTGTGAGAGCGATGCTACGAAGAGTAAGCTCGACCTGCTGAAGGACTTCTTCGACCTCAGTACGCAGACCGCAGTGGCTACTACTGGTGCTACTGCAGGTCATGCCCTGCTTAACGAGCACGTGAAGGGCGGTGCCGACCTGGAATTCATCCTGACGGGTAATGTCAGTCCGAAGGCTTACACCAACTGGACGCCAATAGCAAGTGACAACACCCAGTGCTTCGCAGGTAACCTGCATGGCGACGGCTATACCGTCAGCGGTCTGAACAGTTCACTGTTCGGCAAGCTCTGCGGCAATGTCGATAACCTCGGTGTCACCGGTTCGTTCACATCGGCAGGTGTTGCCGATACGGGCGATGGCTATGTGGAGAACTGCTGGATCAATACGACGGGTACGCCTGCTGCCGGCACCAAGGCCGTCTTCGGCAACCCGACGGATGCTTCCCGCAAGCAGGTGGTGAACTGCTACTATCCGAATACGAAGGCATACACCGCCGGTGATGCCCACCCGATGAGCGAGACGCAGTTCTATAATGGTACCGTGGCCTACAACCTGAACGGCTTCTATCTGAACAAGCGTTATTACGACCATACCACTGTCAGTGGTACCGCCACGGAATACAACTACCTCCGCATCAATGCCGACGGTAGCCTGACCGAGGAGATGAGCATTGGCAAGTATCCTGCAGCACCCGATGCTGCATACGGTGACGTGGGCTATGTGGAGCGCCGCTACAAGGACGGTGACTTCATCTATGCCGGTGGCTCTGTTCCTGAGTCTTTGGATGAACGTATGAGAGTGGTTGACAACGGTAAGGTGACCTATGCACCCATCTGGCCGGACGACTACCTCTACTTCGGACAGCTGCTGACCTACGGCTACAACACGTCACGTCCGCACAGCGACCTGCCGACACGTATTGTGAAGAGCGGCGGCCGTCTGCCGGAAAGCGACCAGAACAATCGCGTCTATCGTGCTCCTGCCTACTATCAGGGCAAGACGCAGGATGTGGCCCACTTCAACCTCATGGCTTATCTGGCTGCCTACTCAGCACCGAAGACCGTCACCGATACCGACCTGAAGGAGGCCTATCCGAACATGACGGCTATCGACTTCGCCGGACATAACGAGAACGCCTGGACACTTGGCGGCTCGACAGGTAAGTTCTATCCGCCATTGCTCGACAATGAGGACGGTCTGCTGAACATCGTTAACGAGGGTGAGACCAACAACCTGTTGGTATATGCTCCGTCGGCGACAGTCAATGAGAAGACCTACAATGTGCTGGAGAACTACTTCGCTGATCCTGACTATAGTACCTATTATATAGATGACGACTATCATCGTGTTATAACTGCTCCGGCATCGGCCATCAACGGCCACTTGGTACAGAGTGACCTCACGGCCGCTACCGACCATCTGCTGGTTGACAAGAAGGATTTCAACTGTCCTATCAGCTACAGCTTCGCTGCCGGCAAGCGCATGTGGTATCAGCGTATTCCTGACCGCTATGTTGACTTGGCGAAGGGTTGGGAGACCGTCAGCCTGCCGTTCACAGCAGAACTGGTGACCACGCAGCAGAAGGGTGAGATAACCCACTTCTATAGCGGCAGCCGTTCAGTCGATGAGACGAACGATACCAAGATAGGTCATGAGTACTGGCTCCGTGAGTATCAGGGCAAGAAAGACGACACTGGCAATACCTATACCGCCGTCTTCAACTATCCTGCCGCCGGTAGCGATACCAAGAAAGTCGATAACACGTTCCTCTGGGACTACTACTATAGTAAGAATGGTCAGCTCGACAGCAATGCCGATACCTACCAGACGTATTACGATTCACCGCGTACGCTGACAGGTTATCCGCTGTTGGCAGTAGCCCAGCCGTACATTGTCGGCTTCCCGGGCAAGACGTACTATGAGTTCGACCTCAGCGGTGAGTGGACGGCCAAGAATACGGCAGCCACTGCTCCTGACAAGCTCGACAAGCAGGTCATCACCTTCGCTTCTGAGCCGGCAATTACCATTGCCGTCAGCGACAACGAGCTTACTGGCACTGCTAAGGATGGCTATATCTTCAAGCCTAACTACGGCAGCAAGGCCGTGGAGGGCTATCTGCTCAATGCCGACGGCAACAGCTTCGAGGCTACCACCGTGGCCACCGCTGCCGTGCCGTTCCGTCCGTACTTCGTGGCAGGCAATGCCGGTGCTCCTGTCCTCAAGAACATCAGCCGCATCGTCTTTGAAAGCGAAGACGCTTCATTCGCCATCGGTGACGACGACCCGTCATCCGAACAGTGGAGCGAAGGCGGTCTGACAGTCTCTCTCGGTAAACATGAAATCATTGTGAAGTCGTCACTCCGCTATGCTACGGATGTGCGTATCGTCAATGTGAGTGGTCTCACCACCGCCAGCTTCACCATCCAGCCGGGCGAAACCATCAACACCTACATGCCTGTCAGTGGTGTCTATGTCGTCCGTGGTGCCGGCGGCCGTTATCAGAACAAAGTTGCAGTGAAATAACAATGTTCAGCGGTTCCCCCGCTGCTTAAAAATAAAGAACAGAGTGCCCAGCGGTTCACCCGCTGGTTAAAAAGAAAGAAATGGAAAAGCAACACCCTACCCGTCACAGCATGCAGCGCCGCATGGCTACACATAACTACGCGCTGCCTGGCACCTACCACATCACGTTGCATGTGGCAGAAGGCATGGGTCAGCCCTTGGGCCAGATACAAGGCTCTCTGGAACAACCAGACGAAAGCCCCAACGCTCCTCATGTGGCAATGACTCCAGTAGGGAATATGGTGCGCGAAGAACTGCTCACCAGTATTACTAAGCACTACTGCATGATTAGTGTTGATACGTTCGTTATCATGCCTGAACATCTGCACGTTCTCTTGCAAGTAACGGCACCTATCATCAGCAGCACAGGCAGCTCCACCCACCTCGGCCAGGTGATAGCAGGCTTCAAGAAAGGCTGCAACCGCCGCTACTGGGCCATGACGGGACAAAACGCTTCTGCGGGTGAACCGCTGAACACCGTGCCTAGTACTTCAACGGGTGAACCGCTGAACACCGTGCCCAACGCTTCTAAGGCGTCTGGCGGTTCCCCCGCCCTTCGGGTGTCTGGCGGTTCCCCCGCCAGAGAAGCCAAACGCACCCCCTCTTACGGCACTACGGGCCGCAGGCCCCTTTTTGCCTATGGCTACTGCGACGTGCAGCCCATCACCCCTGAGCAGCTGGCGACGCAGCGTGCCTATATCAAGGCGAACCCGCACAGCCGTCTGCTCCGCAGCTGCCAGCGTGACACGCTGACCACCTGCCGCCATAGCTATACCACAGCCCTCACGCCATCAGCCCTTCGCAGCTTCCTACAGCGTGAGTGCCTACAGAAGCACGCCACACCCGATGCCCTCACGGCCATCGAGTGCCGTCTGCTTCTCGCAGACGGAAAAATAGCCCTCGACACCTACGGCAATCGCGAACTGCTAAACCACCGCCTATTGCCAGTAGTATGTCATCGTAAAGACAATCCCCTCTTCGAGCAACAGCGGCAGCGCTGCCTAAAAGAAGCCACCCGTGGCACCATCCTCGTGTCGCCACGCATCGCCCCTGGCGAACAGGAAATCATCAACGAAGTCGTGAATCACGGTTTCCCCGTGATTATCATTGCTGATAATGGTTTCCCCGAACGCTTCCACCCGTCAGCGGTCCGCCTTGCCCAATGTGCCACAGACCTGTTGCTACTGGTCACCCCGTGGCAATACCAATACCGTGGCAAGAACGAGCAGGTCACCATCCCCTTCTGCAAGGCGATGAACTGCGTCGCCCAAGCTCTCTGCCGCCAAAAAGACGACTGGTGGAAAAATGACGAATAAAGTATTCAGCGTTTCCCCCGCTGCAAGAAGTGAAAACAGTGTTCAGCGGTTCCCTCGCTGAAATAGAAATACTAAAGATATGAGCACGACATACGAACACACGAAACGATTACCACAGCAGATGATAACAACATTCCGCTCCGCCATAGCCCTGCTCCTGATGTTCACATTGGGAAGCGGCAGCGTGTGGGGACAGGTCTATTCGGGAACATATTATATCAAAAGTGCAAGTACCTGTAAGAACCCCAGTGGAGATTATTATCTCTGTCCTACGGAGGACTGGGCTTTCTTTTATGACACAAATAATGTTAATGGCACTAACAATGGTCAGCCTTTCCTAACTACTCATATAATAGATAGTGGAGATGAGGCTAAGTATATATGGATTGTTGAGAAACACACGAAAGATAACCACGACTATTACGCTTTTAAGCATAACATTAAACATGAAGGCGTTAGCAGATATTTGTCGTACAACCGTAAACTTACTGGTGATGGTGTTGGTGTTGACCGTATGCGAATACACCTAAAGAAGACAGAGACCCCTGGAGACTACGAACTGTTTGACATAGCCCCGAAAGAAGGCACCACATACTTTGTCATCATGCCCAAATTGGGAGATGAAGATGAAAGTAATACTAGAAAATACTTAGTGGTCAATGGTGGAAATACTAACTATTATAAAGGCTATTATATTAAAGGTGGTGGAGTAAAAGAGAAAAAAAACGGGCCTTCTGGTTTTGAGAACACTACAGGTGTAATTGGTACATATAGTGCTTTAGCTGATGATAACAATCCATTTGTTTTTGAAAAAGTTAGATGTATCACGCCTGTCATTTCGTTTGATAATGTAACATCTGAGGTAACTATTACTTCCGATGATGACGAGACGATCTATTATACCACTGATGGAAGCGATCCAGATGAAAATTCCGATGAATATAGTGCGCCTTTTGAACTTACAGAAGGGGCAGTTATCAATGCCATATCCAAGAAGGACGGCATAATAGACTCAGAAATAGCGACGCTTACAGTTGAGAAGTTAGCTACACCAACCATCACATTCAATGAGGAAACCAGGGAGGCTACAATCACAGCGGCAGAGGGCGCAGATATATATTACACTATAAACGACACTGACCCAACTATAGAAGAGACTACTGCACATGCTGCGTCTCCCATCATCATTTCTCATGCTCTGCCATCTACAAAGATTCATGCCCGAGCGGTAAAAAGCGGGAGCATCCATTCTGATGTGGCAGCAAAGACAGATATTCCCATCAGAGTTCTTACAACCCCAACTATTATTCTTACAGAGGATGAGTTCGTTTACGATGGTTCTGCCAAGGAACCTGTCATCACTGTAAAGGATGAAGACGTTGTTGTCAGCGCTGATGAATATGTGGTGAATTATAGCAACAATACCAATGCAGGTACTGCTTCTGTTACCGTGTCTGATCAAACAGCTGGCGACTATCAGGTGAATGGTCTGACTCAAACATTTACCATCTCTCCTAAAAGTTTAGGTGATGGTAATATTCCTGCAGATGGTATTGCTATAGTACTGAACTCGTCGGGCGAGTTAAGTGCTGTAAAGGATGGTGATACGTCCCTTACGGATAATATTGATTACACCTATCTAACAGAGACTGACGGTAATGATCAGATAGTAACAGTTTCAGGTATAGGCAACTATAAAGATTCTGCCAAGGGGCTTTATGCTACTCCTGTCTTCAAGGATCCTAATAGTAGTGGCGTGGCAGCTGCAGTTTATAATGCGAAACGAGACATCACAAGTCCAAGTGGCATTATCCCATACATTGTTAGGAAAGTAAATCCCACTATAGGAACGCTGACCATTTCTCCGATAGGCTATATTCCTCAAGATGTGCCTGTGCTTCTGCTTTCAGATACAGAGGCGGAAGGTTTTACGGCTTCATTGAAGGATAGTAGCACTCCAGTTATTACTGATACGGAAAAGAGCAGCAACCTATTAATGATTGCCCCGGAAGGTGGAGTGGATGTCAAAGATACCGAGGCTTATATTTTCTATAGAGGTGAGTTTGTGCTCACAAAAAAAGGAACGATTAAGGAAAGCAGTTTCTTCATTTATAATCCGAACTACAATGCGAATCTTGAACAAAACGGTCAGAACGGCAACGCTCCTTGTATGACACTCCATATTGTTATAGATAATAGTACGGGAATAGATGAAATAATGGACGATGCAAACAAGGGCACACGCGATGACAGTTGGTTTACACTTGATGGTCGTCGCCTAAGCAATAAGCCTACACAAAAGGGACTTTATATTTCGAATAACCGCAAGGTGTTTATAAAATAGATTCTGTAATAGATAAATATCGAAATAGTTGAAAATAGATATGAGAATAGTAAGATATACACGAGTTGTAGTTACGATGTTGGTGCTCCTAATGTATGGAGCTAATGACGTATTGGCACAAGAAGCTACCGGACTTACTTCGGATGATGTTATTATTCAAGTGATGCCGAGTGGGAAGAATGGCAAAGGAACTGTTACAACTACTGACGGTTCGGTGTCTGCGGCTATTGATGCATCTAATAACAGAAAGGTAAATCTTACCGTTACGCCTTCAAGTGGTAATAGAACCAGAACAGCGTTAATTGTTGCGGAGAAGATGGTTGATCCGGGTCAGTTACCGGCTCGTCGTCGCGCTCCTGGTACTGGATCATTCACAATTACAGGGCCAGATACAGATCCCGACGGTTGGAAAGAAGGACCAACGGCTTATGTTTATTCATTTACTATTGACGAAGAGTATCATGGCGCGTATGTTACGGTTACGTTTGTGCCAGTCTCAACCACAGCAACTCAGATAACAACCCTGGATGATATTGATGATCTTACTGGAAATTATATTTTGACAAGAGATATTGATGCATCAGGCTTTGCAGGCTTTAAGAACGCGGATAATTCTCCAAAAGTTTTTTCTGGCACTCTTGATGGCGGTTTACATAAGATTTACAATCTTAGTGTGCCTTTGTTCAGCAGCATTAATAGTGGTACGGTAAAGAATGTGATTTTGGAGGATGTTACTATCAGTAATGGTGACACTGATGGTGATGCAGGAGCAATCTGTTGTAAAGCTGATGGCGCAACACGCATTTTTAACTGTGGCATTCTTCCGTCTTCAACAGATTATGATAACGATGGCAATATTACTGGTTTCAGTGGAAGTTCCGTCAGCGAATCTCGTTATGTAGGCAGCTTAGTCGGTTTTCTTGATGGCACATCGCGTGTTATTAATTGCTATAGTTATGCCAATATCTCGGGCGGTACACATAATGGTGGTATCGTAGGCTATAATAATGTAGTCACAGTGTCAACAACAGCTGATGACCTTAAGACCATGGTAATGAACTGTATGTTCTATGGCAATATTTCAGGTAACTCTATTGCTCCAATATATAATGGAGAGATTATCACCAATGATGGTGACGCCGATGGTGTTAATAATTTCAATTATTTCTGGTCTGGTGCTTCCTATGTTGAAGATAAGAAAATTGATGTCTATAACTGTGCTCTCACTGCAGAGACACGCTTCCTGCAGCGCTTTGAGTTCTTCCGCCATTTGCTCAACAGCAACCGTGAGTTGGCTGCATGGTGGGTGAAAGGTAGTGACGGTAAAAAAAGTGATATGGCTAAATGGGTGATGGAACCCAGTCAAATCGGTCGCAACGTTCCATTCCCGATTCTGAAAACTCCTGGTTATTATCCATCGGTTGTGAACTATCCTCCCAATGAAATCTCTTACGATGAGGCAAACCGCAACAAAGGGCGTAAACTGACTGGAGAGGGAGATGGCGGTGTGTTGCATGTCACCATCAGTATGGGTTCTGGCGGTGCTCTATTCACTGCCCCGACAGGTGCTGGTCTTAAACCTGGTCAAAGTGCCACTTTCGATCTCACCATCACTGACAAAGATTATGAGCACTTCAACTTTAATTACGGCAAAGTGCAATTGCCTTACTATAATGATTATTGTGTCGGCAACTACACAAAAAACCGTGTAGTGACGGGATGGAAGATTACCAGCATGAATAAGTCTGCAGGCAGTTTTACCACTGGCCCAGATGCATCTGCTACTGTTACTGATGGTGATATCACGCTTACTACTCCTTATAACTTCGCAGACCGCAAGAGTACTGCAAAGGATGTCTATAGTGAAACCAACAAACGCGTGTTTTCACAGGGGGCATACTTCGATGTACCTGAAGGGGTGACTTCTATTACCATTGAGCCTTATTGGGGCAAGGCGGTATATTTGGCGGATGCATATTGGGATGTGACTTATAAGAATGGTAATGGAACTGATACCAAACTAGCAGGATCTAAAGAAGATGCCATGACTACCGCATCAAATGTTCCTAACGTGGGTGGTGGTCAACGCTATGAAAACGGGCAGAAATATAATCTTGCTACCCATATTAAAGATCCAACAAATGGTCAGATAGTTTACACTTCCATGAGCAATGCCATCTCAAGTTCTGGATCTGCTCTTTTTTCGGAGGGGGGTGCGGATAGTCACACCGTTTATGATTATGCCGTAGTGCTTGTGGGAAATTATCACCATATTGCTGCGATAGAAGCAAGTAACAGCAAACCTTATACGGTTACCTCTATCGACCTTGATGGAGACAATGAGCCAGACTATTCTCTCATGCTTCGTTTTAATGGTCGTACAATGATCCATCCTGTAAGATATGATTTCCTGAACCTGATAGGCCTTGGCATGGCACAGAAGACTACCGGTGGCAAGGGTTCTTACAATCTGGGTATTATGCAACCTAAGGCTTGGTTCGAGGTGACCAATACCGCCCTATTACGAGTAACCCAGTTTGAGTACGATCGCAAAGATGACAAAAATACGGCCAATACCAGGAGTGCAGCCCCATACATCTTGCAAGGTGGAGTCTTTGAGCAATGGGTAAGCGGACAGAGCAGTGGTGTTTCCAATAATACCATCTATTTTCATGTAGGTGGTAATGTCTGGTTTAAAGAATTCCAGTTAGGAACCCATATTGACCAGAAAAATTCTTCCAACCACCCACCTATTTCGGTTACAGGCGGAGATTTTAATGAGTTTTATCTCACTGGACTGTATAGAGGTGATGTCACCAGTTTTAACGATAATGCCGAATGTTACATTAATGGTGGACGTTTCGGTGTCCTGGCAGGTGCAGGTCAGGAGGGTCTTGGACATGCGACTAATCACACTAACGGTAATATCACATGGCAAATTGACAACGCCGATATTACAGAGTTTTATGGTGGCGGATTCAACCAACCCATACAGGGTAATATTACTACTGTTATCAGCAATAGTCACGTTGACCAATTCTGTGGAGGTCCAAAGTTTGGTGACATGTGGACAGAAAAGACAGTAAAGACAAAGGCTACAAATTGTACTTTTGGCACATATTTTGGTGCTGGTTTTGGAGGAAATGCATATAGTAGGAGGGCTCCTTCGAACAAAAATAATATCACAGGAGATTACACAGGTGCAAAATGGAATACATTTGTTAATGATGAATACAAACAGGAGTATAATAGCGATAGTAAATATAACGGTGTGTCCACAAAGTATGACTACCAATATTTACCCATGTCGAACAATACTCAGAATGTGGCACGTCTCTTTGTTGATTATGTTAGATTCTCATTGGCAACGACGCGTGATGTCACTTCGAAGTTGACAGGTTGTCACATTACAGGCAATTTCTATGGTGGTGGTAGCCTTGGTAAGGTGGAGGGACCTGTTACGTCAACTCTTGAAAACTGTACTGTGGATGGTAGCGTGTTTGGAGCAGGTTATTCTGCGTCAACGCCAACGGTTAACGTTATGAATACAGGTGGTTTCATTAAGGCTCCTTTCTATGACGAAAACCTCGGTGCTTACTTTGAACCGGAATTCCCTTCATCCGTTCCCTACACTTGGGCACATACTGATAATGACGTAAATAGTACCAACAATGCTATTGATAAAACTAATCATCTCCTATATACAAAAGAAGATCTTACCACCCTTGGTACCGTAACGGGTAATGCAACCTTGATTATTGCGGGTACAACCACAGTTGCGGGCAGCGTCTATGGGGGTGGTGAAGAGTCTGGTGTGGACGGTAGTACTGAAGTTGCGATTACTGGTGGAACCATTGGTGCTCAGGGCCAGGGTGGTGTTGAATATGGTAATGTGTTTGGTGGTGGTAAGGGTAAACGAGATAACGTGACTGCAGGATTGGTTAAGGGCAGCACAAAGGTGACGATTAGCCAGACGACAGCAGAAAAACCGACTACCGTTTATCATAATGTCTATGGCGGTGGTGCCTACGGCTCTGTGGGTGACTTCGATTACGATGCCACCTCAGGTATGCCCACAGGCTTGAAGGCTGGAGCAGCAGAAAATAGTGGTAAGACGGAGATTTATGTCACGGGTGGTACCATTGGCTGGAGCGGTAAGGATAATGGTATGGTGTTCGGTTCTTCACGTGGTGACGTGGGTGCTCCTGGTAGTATTGAGGACAAACTGGCGTGGGTGTATGACACGCATGTGGCCATTGGCGATACTGCGGCGAATGCTACTATCACTACAGCGACTCCGCTCATCAAGGGTTCCGTCTATGGTGGTGGTGAGAATGGTCATAACTTCCGCAATGCATACGTTCGCATCAACGGCGGAACGATTGGCGTTCTTACAGGTGACAATGTGGTTGTTACAAATGCCGACAACTCACAAACAACTTACGAACCATATAACTATCCGTATCGTGGCAATGTCTATGGTGGTGGTTGCGGTACTGATAAGTATTATTCAGATCCGACATCTGTTACTAATCCATACGATGGTAAAGGTGATAATTATAACCCCCTGGCAGGTGTTGTGAAAGGCAATGCCTTTGTCAACATCACTGGTGGTTATGTAGTTCACAACGTGTATGGTGCCGGTGCTATGGGCTCGGTGGGCACTGCACTGGCCAATGCAAGGACTAAAGTGAATATCAGCGGCGGCCGTATCGGCTATGATGGCAGTAGGAATGGTAACGTATTCGGCGCTGCCCGTGGTGAGTATGGCAAGACTTTTGCCGAGTCGGATCTTGCTAACGTCAGCCAGTCGGAGGTGAACATCAGTTACACGACGACACCCGCTGGCGATGATAATAATAAGACTACGCAGCTCATCGCCGGTTCTGTATTCGGCGGTGGTGAGGCTGGTGTCGTCAAGGGCAGCGTAGCTGTTAACATGACTGGTGGTCTGGTTCTGAAAGACCTCTATGGTGGTGGTGCCCTTGCCGATACTCAGACAAGCAACTGGGATGCTTCAGCAAACAGTAATGCCGGTGACTGGGCAAATTCTACATCAAAATCGGCATTACATACGACGACTGTCCGTTTGACAGGCGGTATTGTCGGTGAAGAAGTCTTTGGTGGCGGACTGGGAGAAGCTGGTAAGCCAGCCTATGTCTGGGGCGATGTGTTGGTTGACCTGAACGGTGAAACGACAATGGACAACACTACAGGTAAACCTACAGTTAATGGTACGGCAACAACGAATGATTCGGGTTGTGCCGTTGGACAGGTCTTTGGCGGCAATAATATCAACGGTACACCTAAGGGTGACGTGATGGTGCATGTGTATGCCACGCAGAATAAGAACACTAATGCTATTGCCTCTAAGGTACCGCTCACATTCACGGAGCCGGAGACAGACAAGGTGACCTATTGGAGCACTCAAGCCACAAATGTTGGTTTGACACCTGCAACGATTATGGAAGGTGCATCTACCGACGAAGCAAAGATTACCCTGCTGAAGGCTGCCATCGAGGCTATCCGCTATGACGTGAAGGCCGTGTATGGCGGTGGTAACCAGGCTGCGTATGTGCCAGAAACAGCTTATCATCCTACGAATGCTCCTGCTGGTTCAAAGACGCAGGTCATCATCGAGGGATGTAGTACAACCAGCATTGAAACCGTCTATGGCGGTGGTAATGCTGCTGCCGTTCCTGAGACGAACGTGGAAATCAGAGCGGCCTACGAAATAGGTAGCGTCTTCGGTGGTGGTAACGGCTTTAGTGCTACTGACAACCATTCGGATCCTTCTGCTGCCAACTACAATCCAGGTGCTGATATTGGTGTCTATAAAGAGGGCTCTACCGAAAAGACTTATGGTACCGGTAATGCCAATGCCGTATTGAGAGGTGGATATATCCACGAGGCATACGGCGGCAGTAACCAGAAGGGTAACATCAAGGGTAAGATTAATATCAATACAGACCCGGTAGATGAAAGTGACCCGAATTGTTGTCCTTTGATGGTCGAGAAACTGGTCGGTGCCGGTAAGAATGCCGATGTCGATGGTGACCTGATTATGGTATTAGGATGTAAGCCGACGACGAAGACTCCTCTGGTCTTTGCCGGTGCCGACAATGCCGACGTGAATGGTAACGTGGAACTGACCGTCACCAGTGGAACCTTTGGCAAGGTGTTCGGTGGAAACAACTTGGGTGGTGTCATCAAGGGACATCTGGTATTGAACATCGAAGAGACGGGCTGTAATCCGATTGTTATTGACGAACTCTATCTCGGTGGTAACGAGGCTGCCTATTCCGTCTATGGCTATAATGAAGATAAATCATGTAAAACGTCGGGTACCCCAGTATATGCCCAGCCTGTGCTGAACGTCATCTCTGCTACCAGCATTGGCAAGGTGTTTGGTGGCGGCTTGGGTGAAGGTGCTAAGATGTATGCTGACCCGACAGTGAACATCAATATGATTAAGGGAACTGCAACGGGTTCTCTATCAACTATCGGTACTGTCGGTGATGTCTTTGGTGGCGGCAACAAGGCTAAGGTTGTTGGTAATCCGACGGTTAACATCGGTACTGAAACAACCGTGACCATGACATCGGTTGACGATGATCCAAGTACTACTGACAACGATGAGAAACATCCTGCTGTCTTAGGTGCAAACATTACTGGCAATGTCTTTGGCGGAGGTAATCAAGCAGACGTGACTGGAGATGCCAAGGTGAATATCTGCGGTACCCAAGTTCCTGATACGGAATCAGAAAACGGGTACAAAGATACCGCTGTGGACCATTCTGGAACCGAAGGCTTCGCAGTGTCGATTGGCAACAGCGTCTATGGTGGCGGTAGTGAGGCTGATGTGCAGGGCAATACCTTTGTGACCATGGCCGATGGCTACATCTTTAACGGCATCTTTGGCGGTGGACTCGCTGGTTCCGTGGGTACGTATAATACATCAACGAGTGTAACTGACTGGGGACATCCGGCTGATCATGATGGTTGCATTGGTAAACCCACGGAATGCATTTCAGGCGGTACTTGTTATGTTGTTGTCAGCGGTGGCCAGATTGGTCCCATAGAGGTGGCAACTCAGGGTAAGGGTATGAACAGGCTTGATGCAGATGGCGGTCCCGTTCCGCAAGGCTGGGTATGGGGTGCTGGCTGTGGTATCGTGGAAGATCTGACGACCCACCCTGATACGCACTTCAAGGCATACGTCAATAACACCGATGTGACCATCAAGGATAATGCCTTCATTCTGGAGTCTGTCATTGGTGGTGGTGAGTTCGGACGTGTGCTGGGCAATACACTGGTGAAGATTAAGGGTGGTCAGATTGGTGTAGGAGAAGGAATGGTTGACGGCAACGGAAAGCCAGTGCGCTATACTGAAGCACAATGGGAAAACGCAAAAGCTGCTGTCGAATCTGGTAGCGAGTCAGCTATTGCTGCAATTGCGGCCCAGATGCCTACATGTTCACACTTCCCATTCGGTAAGGATGGAGCCAATGGAAAAAAGGTTTATGCATGCTATGACCCGTATGCCGATGCGTATAAAGCAGCGCATAATAATAGTGAACTTTATCCCGGTGGCGTTACGGATTATGCTTCTGACGGTAAAACGTGGATTGGCTGCGTGTTCGCTGGCGGCTCTGGTTATATGCCATACGTCAAGAAAGACGGCTCTGGTAAAGTTACTCACTACGACTGGGTTTCTTCTGCTGGTTGGGTGGAAGGAAATTCCGAGGTGCGTATTTCCGGTGGTCATATCCTGACCAATGTCTATGGCGGTAACGAATATACCGACGTAAAGGGTACCAGCAAGGTGAAAATGACCGGTGGTACCGTCGGTGTTCCGCGTACCAAGGAGCAAATTGAAGCCCTTCCTATGAGCGGTTATATCTATGGTGCAGGTAAGGGTGACGAGCGCACACATTTCAACACATCGACCAATGTCGGTGCTGCAGAAGTAGAGGTTTCTGGAGGTATCGTCTATGGCTCTGTGTATGGTGGTGGTGAGGATGGTCACGTACTTGGCGATGCGAAGGTGACGATTAAGGAAGGTGCCATCATCGGCACGTTTGGTACTTCATACTTCGATGGACATGTGTTCGGCGGTGGTCGTGGTTTAAGCGGCATTGCACAGACTGCCGGTACTGTTGGTGGCAATGTGACTCTTGACATACAAGGTGGTTTGGTGCTTGGCTCCGTCTATGGTGGTGGCCGCCTGGCATCCGTGGGTACCCAGTTCACGGCACCAGATAATAGCAATTACGGCAGCTTCCAGGAAGATGAAAATGGCAAGAAGTATGGTTATGTCACCATCAACATCACTGGCGGAACCATTGGTAATGCAAAAGCCACAGGCGATGCTGCAAAATACAGTGGAAACGTCTTTGGTGGCTCCATGGGTCGTCTGACACTCCTTAATGGCGATACCAACGAATTTTGGCCTAAGATGGCTCAGGTGAAGAGTACGTCAGTCAATGTCAGTGGCAGCAATACCGTTATCATGCGCAACGTTTTTGGTGGCGGTGAGTTGGGTACGGTTCGTGATGACGCCGTTGTGACCGTCAGCGGCGGAACCGTAAGGCGCGATGTCTATGGTGGCGGTTACGGCAGTGAAGACAAGAACCATACCATCTTCACGATTCCAGAGCTGGTATCAACAAATCCCGATAGTTACGAACCTCATACCTACGCCTTCACGCCCATGCAGTTTGCTGGCTGTGTGGGTAAGAGCACTACGGTGAATATCGAAGGCGGTTATATCCGAAAGAACGTCTATGGCGGTGGTGAGATGGCCTCTGTGGGTGTCATTAACTACAGAGCTGCAGAGCTTACTTCTGGAACCAGCACAGATGGAAAGGTGACAATCGGTCCCATAGCGGGCAAGACTTATTACTACGAAAACATCGTTAAGCACGCTGATGCCACCAAGGGGTTTGCCTTGAGCTGGCCGTATAAGTTTAACTATGTAGATGGTTATCCTGGTGCAACGCATGTCAACATCACTGGCGGACGTCTCGGTCTCAAAACTGGTGACGCGGATAGTGGCTTTGAAGACAATGGTGATGTATATGGTGCCGGTAAGGGTATGGCGGGCGACTTCAACGACTATCTGTTCTGTGCGAATGTTGGTTCTACTGATGTGAAGATAGCTTATAGTACTACCCCAACGGCTTATTCCGGCGATGTTGACTGTATAGCCGGTGCCGTCTATGGTGGTGGTGAAGACGGTCACGTCATTGGCGACACCAAACTGACCATTTCGGGAGGTCTGATTAACCACTCAGTCTATGGTGCCGGTAGTGGTAAGGGCAAATTCTCCAGAAAGCTGTTGAAGAGCGGCAAGACTTATGGCTCTACCACTGATTCCGATTACGAAACGCGTGATGCCTACAGTATCACAGCCGGTAAAGTGTTTGGCAATTCTACTGTCGAGATGAGTGGCGGTTATGTGGTGCGCAACGTCTATGGCGGTGGTAACATGGGCTCTGTCGGCAAGGGTAACTATGCCGGTGGTGCAGGCGACTATTCTGCGAATGGCTATGGTGAGAAGGTGACGACAGATTTGTGGTCGAATGCAGACTTCATGAACAGTGGTAAGTGTACGGTGAAGATTTCCGGTGGTACCATCGGTTATATTGATGCTGATCCTTCGAATAGTATGTATCCTAATAATTCGTCTGCCAGTCTGCCATACGGTAACGTATTTGGTGGCTGCCGCGGTGAGGCAGTACCAAACATCACGGATTCGCCACGCTATTACTACTGTCCTGAGTTCTTCGTGGGCTACGCCAACGAGACCAGTGTCACTATCGAAGGTACTAACACCAAGATTCTCGGTTCCGTCTATGGTGGTGGCATGGACGGTCACGTTCGTCGTGATGCCTCTGTGACCATCAAGGGCGGTGAAATCGGAATACCATTCACTGCTAACAACAAAACGAATGTTGTCAAAACATCTGACCCCGATAATATCCAGTGGCTGGCTCGTGGTAATGTCTATGGCGCCGGTTCGGGTATTGGAAAATATAATGATGAGTTCTGTACCTCTGCCGGTTCTGTGACGCGATTCACAACGGTTGATATCCAGGGTGGTACGATTTACCGCAATGTTTATGGTGGTGGTTCGCTGGCAAGTATCGGTGCACCTAAGATTCCTGCTGACAGGACAGACAATCCTACCAAGGCACAGACCTTGAACACAGTAACCATTTCCGGTGGTCAGATAGGTGGTGACTATAGCTACGCCAGTGGCACCCACGTCTATGGTGGTCATGTGTTCGGCGGCAGCCGTGGTGATGCTTCTTTGAGAAACTCATCGCTGTCCTTCTCCACATCGATGTTTACGGAAGTGAACGTTAAGACGGATGCCAATATCGCTGGCAGCGTGTTCGGCGGTGGCGAGGTCGGTATTGTCAAGGGTGATGTGGCTGTCAATATCAATGGCGGCACCATCCATGACGATGTCTATGGTGGTGGTGCACTGGCCGATACCAATACGGAGACATCTTCTACAGTACCTTATACTACAACGGTCAACCTCATAGGCGGTTCCATTGATGGTGATGCCTATGGTGGCGGCTTGGGACAGCTGGTACCTGCTATTGAAGCCATCGTTCACGGCAATATTCATGTCACTTTAGGTAACGAAACGGAGGATGAGACAAAGGCTTCTGCAACGAAGTTCAACATTTCTTACTTAACCGACAATAGTGTTTCAGGCAGTCCTGCCCAGGTTGTCAAGAGCGGTCGCGTGTTTGGCTGTAACAACCTGAACGGTTCACCAAAGGGTAACGTTACGGTGACTGTCAACAGGACGGCAAAAGTCAAGAATGGCAATGGTGATGTTATTAGCAGAACGGCCATTACCCGTGATGCAACAACCAGCGAAATAACGAGCATAGCAACGCCTCATGTTTATGAAGTGGCTGCCGTCTATGGTGGCGGCAACTTGGCCGACTACACTGCAGCAGGCAAGAAGGCCAGAGTCGAGGTGATGTCTTGTGACGTCAGCATTGAGGAGGTCTATGGTGGCGGTAACGCTGCCAAGGTGCCTGCAACAGATGTCGAGGTGAAGGGTGCCCATCAGATAGAGCGTGTGTTCGGTGGTGGTAATGGCAAGGACAAATATACCCTCGACGGTGGTACCAGTTGGGTGGTGAATCCTGGTGCTGATATCGGCGGCCATGCCAACACCATTATTAAGGGTGGTCTCATCCATGAGGCATACGGTGGTAGTAACGAGAAGGGTACCATCACAGGTAATATCACCATCAATACCGCAACTGGCGGTTGCGAAGGCTGTCCTACACAGATTGACAAGTTGGTAGGTGCCGGTAAGAATGCCGATGTCAATGGTGACCTGATTATGGTTCTTGGCTGTTATCCCAAGACCAAGACACCGCTGATTTTTGCCGG
>JAEEGL011700092.1_pt1 | contig 37408 bp, 30 predicted proteins | sample 9134231 | NCBI WGS metagenome assembly JAEEGL01 (sample SAMN16246548, study PRJNA631951) | gut metagenome | biome: gut microbiome; feature: rumen; material: fiber-attached | host: Bos | place: Iran: Karaj | collected 2018-10 | reverse complement strand
GCGATCTCGCAGTTGCCCTTGAGCAGGTCCTCGCGGGTCATACCCTCCTTGCGGGGAGCACCCCCGCTCGAAATGATGTATTTAGCATCGGTAAAGGCTTCCTTGACGTCGGTGGTAGCAACGATATTCACGTCGCCGAAACCGCTCTGGCGCATTTCCTCGGCCACGCCCTCGGGCGAGAATACGTCATAGAGGCAGATGTTTGTTGTCAAGCCCATCATCAGGGCCGTCTGTACCATGTTTGAGCCAATCATGCCGGCAGCGCCGACGATGACCAATTTGTCGTTAGTTAAAGCCATTTTCTTATCTGTTTTAAGTTGTTCTAAATTGTCACTTTGAAATTTTACCACTGCAAAATTACTCATTTCTGGGCAACACAGCAAGCAAAAAGACAGCAAATAATGATTAATTATTGTGAAACAGGCTTCACAGCTGTGTTTTGTCACCGGGCAGCGGAGGGGGTGTCGGACCCGTTCCAGGCAGGGGTGGAGGCACCCTGCGAGCTTCATCAAGGCCCTGCATCGTGTGGATGCGCTGCATCGTGCGCGTGTACACCCACCAGATGAGCAACACAAACAGTCCGTTGATCAACACCGACAACGCAGGGAAGATGCCGTCGCTGAAGGCCAACGCGTCATACACCCAGTGTATCACAATGGGTACCGCCAGCACACACACCGCCGTGAGCCGCGAGCGGTCGCCAAAGTGGACCTTGCTATAGAAATAGCCCATGGCGCAAGCAATGGCGAAATGGGCGGGAACAGCGGTCAAACCACGCATCACACCCGTCATCACCCAGTCCTCGCTCTGCAGCAGATAGAGGACATTCTCGGTAGCAGCGAAGCCCAGTCCCACGCAAGCCGCATACACGATGCCGTCGAGGTACTCGTCATAGTAAGGGTTCTTGCGCAGGAAAAGCCACAACATGAGCAGTTTGGCCGACTCCTCGGGCAGGGCGGCGGCAAACAGAGCCGTGGACACAGCGCCCGTGAAGGAGCCCAAGTCATAGGTGAACAGTCCGATGATTTTCAGCAATTCGACAATCACCAGCGTGACAAATGTCGAGCCGACGCCGTAGAGGAATGCTTTGAAGAGCATCCTGAGCGGCTCGGGACGCACCGCGTCCTTGCGATAGATCCACCAGCCGAGCACCAGGGCCGGAATCAACGCTGTTGCAATAACTATAAGTATCATAATTCTATCATTCTATTTCAAACTACAAAGATAATCATTCTTTTGCATTTCATTGGAATACTGCTCCGAAAAAACACATCCCATTACTACAAAGAATCAAACACGGATACCAAGAACAGAACAGTTCGCATTATTGCAGTAAAAAAAATGCAGTATTGTGCTTTTTGACATGGTGGACGGCGGGAGTGCGGCATTACCTTTGCAGCGTCGGGTCATGAACGAGTACCCTCATTCAACCGACAACTGATCACTGACAACTAAAACCAAAGACACCATGAACAATGAAGAACACACCCGCGTGCTGCGGGCCGCCTATCAGGCCTGGATGAACGCGGCAGGATTGCGCCAGTCACGACTGCGCAACAAGCGATTCACCTACGGCGACCAATGGGGCGACCTCGTGCGCGACTACCAGGGTCGAGTGATGACCGAGGGCGAGCACCTCGCCAACCAGGGCTGTGCAAGCATCACCAACAACTTGATCCGCAAAATGGTGAAGACCATCGTGGGGCGTTTCCGCTCGGAATACATCAGCCACGGTGAGGGCGACGGCAAAGTGCGGACCCAAACGGCGATGGACAACGAACTGGACGAACTCGACAGCCGCGCCCTCGAGGAATTCCTGATTTCGGGATGCTGTTTCCAGCGTGTGGAGACAAGCGCACAACCCGGGAAGAGCAACGAGGTGAAGGTGGAGAACGTGAACATGACGCGTATGTTCCTGAACACGATGAATGACACCCGCTGCTGGGACTGTGAACTCATCGGGCAGTTGCATGACCTGAACATCGCGCAACTGTTGCGACGCGTGGCGGCCAACAATCCCCGTAAGGCAGCATGGATCAGGCGGCTTTACACCGATGGCGCACAGGAGCGACAGGCCGATTTCACCACCCGCCTCGGTGCCGACTCGCAGCATGGGACAGACTTCTGGAACGCGCCCGACGGCAAATGCCGAGCCATCGAGGTGTGGACCCTCGAGAGCCGCGAGGTGGTCGTGTGCCACAACCGCCGCGAGGGCACACTCACGGTAGTGCCTGCCACCTTGGGGCACCGCATGAAGAACCGCCCCGACGTGACCACCCGCTGGGACATCGCCACCGTGTGGCATTGCCGCTGGTTCAGTCCCATGGGAGACCTGCTGCACGAATATGATTCGCCCTGGCCTCACGGCAGCCACCCGTTTGTGCTGAAGCTCTACCCGCTCACCGACGGCGAGGTGCATGCCGTGGTCGAGGACATCATCGACACGCAGAAGCACGTCAACCGCATGATTTCGCTGCTCGACCAGGTGATGCGCAACAGTGCCAAGGGCGTGCTGCTCTTCCCCGAAACCGCATTGCCCGACGGCTGGACCTGGGAGGACGCCCGCCGCTGCTGGTCCAGCGCCAACGGCCTGTTGCCCTACAACCCCCGTTTTGCCGATGCCAAGCCTGAGCAAATCAGTGCCAACAACAGCAACATCGGCGCCTATCAGATGATTGAATTGCAGATGAAACTATTTGAGGAAATCAGCGGAGTGAGCGGCGCATTGCAGGGCAAGGCTCCCTCAGTTGACAATGCAGGCCTCTACCGGCTGCAAAGCGAGAATGCCAACATCGCCCTGACCGACGTGTATGAGACCTTCGAGGCCTTCCGCCGTCAGCGCGACAAAAAAAGTCATTCAGGTGATAAAGCGTTGAACACTCTATCACCTGAAGCGGAGCGAGGAGCGAGGAGGGCGGAGGGATGAATCAGGAATGACCTTATGGATTTTAAGGGTCAAAAAGACTTTAAATAACTAAAAACACCAAGACGATGAAAGAAGAAATGAATTCCGAACAAAAGCAAGCTGCGATGCCGGCGGTCACACCACCGCCTTTTCGCCCCAGCGAAGAACCGCAAGCTGTCTCAGACCAGCCCGCAGAACCCACCTTGGGTGACCGGATTGCCGAGATGGGCCTTGACGAACACACGACCAGCCTGCTCGGGGAACTGACCGACGGCCTGGACAGCCACAGCGTGTCACCCGAACTGCTCAGCACCCTCGTCCGCGGCATCACCCATGACGAGGACGTGCAGAATGCCGATGCGGCAGGCTACCTGCGCGGCCGCAACGAGAAGATCGAAACCGTGCTGCACCCGCAGCCTCAAGACGAGGACGAGCCACCTGCCACCCCCGTCTTTCCCCGATACTGCCGCCGCAGCATCTGGGACTGAATTTGCGGTGTATGGGTGTATTTGCGGGCTAACGCCCGCGTGTATGGGTGTATGGGGTTGTCATGCCTAACGCCTAACGCCTAACGCCTAATGCCTAACGCCAAATTTCTAATTTCTAACCTTATTATTAACCATTAATTCTTTATTTTACCATGAATTACAGTTTTTTATTGAAAGCCTTGCGCTGGATGCGCAAGCACAAGAAGTTAGTTCTGTTTGTGATCGTCATGATCCTCATCGCTATCCTCGCCTCGTGCATCACGGGCAGCGGCAGCGCCACCACCCTGGCTGTGGGCATGCTCATCGCCGGTGTCGAGGACGGCAAGCACGTTGTTGACGGGCCGCTCACTACCGACCTCTCACGCGAAGGGTCGCCCGAGCTGCTGCTCAACGAGATTGACCAGCAAATCGTCAAGATCCGCCCCATGTCCACGCCCATCGACCAGATTTCGCGCTATGCGGGCAGCAAGCACGCCGGCAGCATGACCGTGGATTATTACAGCGTGGACACCAAACCGACGACGGCGAAAGTCGCCACCGATATCGAGGCCGTGGAGACCGCCAATGGCGACGGCTCACCCACCGCGGTCATCAGCACCACCAACAACGACATGTTTGATGCTACCGACACCATCCTGGTGCAGAGCTGCACCGGCTATGAGATTGACGGCATCACCGAGAGCACCCAGGACCTGATGCTGTATGTGCTCAACCGCGATGCCAACGGCATCACCGTCATGGCAGTTAACGGCCCCACCAGGCACGGTGTTGCCAACTGCATCCCCTTCATCCAGGAGGAGACCACCCTGGTGAGGATGGGACGCGCAGCCAGCGAACTCGACGTGCAGTCGCCCCAGTTCGAGGCGTTGCCCAAGAAGAGCCGCAACCTCTGCCAGATTTTTAAAATGCAGGTCGAGCAATCAACGCTGCAGCGCCTCGCCAACAAGGAGGTGGGCTGGACGATGAGCGACCAGGAAGAGGCTGCCGTCTATGACATGCGACTGGGCATGGAGAAGAGTTACCTCTTTGGCGTGGCACGACAGCTGTGGGATCCCATCAAGAAGGAGTATATCTTCTTCACCGGCGGCATCTGGGGACAGGCAGGCAAGTCGTTCTTCCTGGAGTCCTCCACCGAGATGAGCGTCGACTTGATGGTCAACATGATGCGCAAGGCCTTCACAGGCAATGCCGGCAGCAAGCGCAAGATCCTCATTGGCGGCAGCGGACTCATCAGCCGCATAAGCAAGCTGGACTACACCCGCGTCATCACTGCCGGGCAGCACGTGAGCAAATGGGGTATCGATTTCACAGAGTTGAGGTCGAAGTTCGGTTGCCTGTATCTGCTGTTGAGCGAGGTGTTTGACGAGATGGGCATGAGCGAAGAGGGCATCATCATCGACCCCGAGTATCTGCAGAAGTACACGCACATCCCCTTCAGCACCGAACAGTTGAACCTCAAGAAGAGCGGCGTGCGCAACGTCGATGCACTGGTGATGACCGAGGCCTCGTGCCTGGTGCTGCGTTATCCCAATGCCCACATGCGCATCGAGTTGCGATGAGACACTTCACCATCAAGGAGTTGTGCCGATCGGCAACGGCTCAACGACTGGGCATCGACAACACGCCCCCGGCAAGCGCAGTCACCGCACTGCACGCCCTGGTCGACCATGTGCTGGACCCGTTGCGCGATGCCTGGGGTGGACCCATCCATGTGAACAGCGGCTACCGCTGCCCCGAGCTGAACAAGATTGTGGGCGGCACTCCCACGAGCCAGCACCAGCGCGGCGAGGCCGCCGACATCACCGTGGGCACACGCGCCGGCAACCGTCGTCTGCTGGCCCTGATCAAGCGCCAGGACCTGCCCGTTGACCAGTGCATTGACGAAAAAGGCTGCCGCTGGATCCACGTGAGCCACCGCACTGGCCGCAACCGCCGCCTGTACATGAAATTCTAAGGAGGCGTCCTCGTCCCTCTTTCCCTCTCGCTAAGGCGCTCAGTTCCATTCAATACATCCGCACTCAATTTTGAATGCGGATGTGTTTTTTGTAGTATCCAGAAGTTCCAAAAGAATCAGAAAACCCAGACTGGCCAGAGTGTGCTTATCGTTAAATTTTGCGAAATTCTTTCGGGAAACAGGGGTTGAGTTTGCACATAATAGAAAAAAGAAGTAATTTTGCGGGCTAAATGCGCAAAAACGACTGACAGATGATCAAGAGATTGACAATCATATTGGCTTTGGCCTGCGTTCTGATGGGCTGCGGCGAGTACAACAAGGTGATGAAAAGCAGTGACCTTGAGTACAAGTACGCCTACGCAAAAAAAGCGTTTGAGAACAAGCGCTATGCCCAGGCCTACACCATCCTGACCGACCTGGTGCCCGTGTTCCGCGGCACCCCCTATGCCGAGGAGTCTCTCTATCTGTTGGCGTTGAGCTACTACGAGAATCAGGACTACATCAGTGCTGGTTCCTATTTCAAGCAATACTACCAGCGCTACCCGCGCGGCGAGTATGCCGAGTTGGCGCGTTTCTATGCGGGCTATGGTTTCTACCTGGACTCGCCCGACCCGCAGCTTGACCAGACCGAGACCATCCGCGCGATGGAGGAGTTGCAGGCCTTCCTGGACTACTTCCCCAAGAGCGACAAGGTGGCCATCGCACAATCGGCCGTGTTTGAGTTGCAGGACAAGTTGGTGCTCAAGGAGTTGCAGAACGCAACATTGTACTACAACCTGGGCAACTACATGGGCAACAACTATGAGAGCGCCGTAATCACCGCGCAGAACGCGATCAAGGCCTACCCGTACAGCAAGTACAAGGAGGACCTGGAGATGCTGGTGCTGCGTGCCCGCTACAAGGAGGCCAGCGAGAGCGTTGTTGAGAAAAAGCTGGAACGTTTCCGCACGGTGATTGACGAGTACTACTCGTTCATCAACGACTACCCTGACAGCAAGATGCGCAAGGAAGCCGACAACATCTTCAAGATTGCCAACAAGTATGTGAACGGCAATTAATCATTACCGCAAAATAATATACATCATCATATAATAGTTAGACATGGATTACAAGAAGACTAACGCACCTCTCACCACGACAGTGCATGACATCATCGAGATGGCCGAGCCCACGGGCAACATCTATGAAACCGTTTGCATCATCAGCAAGCGCGCTAACCAAATTGCCGCCGAGATGAAGTCCGACCTCGAACAGAAACTGCAGGAGTTCGCCACAATGAACGACAATCTGGAGGAGATCAGCGAGAACCGTGAGCAGATAGAGATCTCGAAGTATTACGAGAAACTACCCAAACCCACGCTCATCGCCACCCAGGAATACCTGGAGGACAAACTTGCTTACCGCAACCTCTCGAAAGAAAAAGAAGATTTTTAAGATTTTGATTAACGGCGCCCACGAGGCGCCGTTAATCGGTGTATGGGTGTATATCAGCGGTGCCTTGTGGCACCGCTAATTGTTGTGTATGGTGTATGGATTGTTTTGCACCATTAAGGTGCAAAACGGGAGTAAGTATTACTGCAACTGCTTTTTCTTCGCTTTGTGTAAACCGTTCATCAACTTGGAAGTTGATTGAATGAGTGGCTTTATTTGTTTGAAATCATCTTCTGTTATATACCCTAAATCTACGGCAATCTGAAGTTGACAATACACTTCCATGAGTGACCCGAAAGCAATTTCAATAAAATGAATCGTTTCCTTCACCGCGATTCGGCTGACACCTTCTGCGATATTTGATGGAACAGAAATAATAGCCCGCCGCATCTGGTCACAAAGACCATAACGTTCTTCAGGAGGGAATTTCCTAAGTAGCTTGTAGACTGCCACAACCAATTGCCTTGATTGTTGCCATGTCTCTAGTTTCTCGAATTGATAAATCTTATCCATGTTACACTTATTCTTTATCTATTTATACACGCGGGCGCCAGCCCGCAAATCAACTCATACACGGCGGCAATTGCCGCCACATACACGCGGGCGCCAGCCCGCAAATACACCATGCCTCACTCGAGTCTTGCGGCGGCGAGGGTGAAAATGGAAATCTGGGCTCCAGTGATCTTTAAGAGTTCGGTGGCGCACACGGTGAGTGTGGAGCCTGTGGTGACGACGTCATCGACCAAGAGGATATGTTTGCCGGCCAGCAGGTCGGCTTTTTTTTGATTCAGGGCATAATTGCCCTGGATGTTCTGCCATCGTTCGAGAGCGCCTTTATGGGTTTGGGTAGCGTGCGGCCTCACGGCCTTCAAGGCTTCAACATAGGGGATGTGCAGGGCATCGGCAATGCCGCGTGCAAGGTGTTCGCTCTGGTTGTAGCCACGATGGGCAAGCTTGCTGCGGTGCAACGGCACGGCGGTCACCAGGTCAATGCCGTCAAAGAATCCGCTTGCCGCCATATCGGTCACAGCATGCGCCGTGAGCCACCGCCCCATAGCGGGGATTCCACGGTATTTGATGTCATGCAATATCGTCGCATAGGGGGAACCTTTCTCATAGAAGAAATAGGCCGTAGCACGCTCAACGGGCACCTTGCCGGCAAAGAGCTGCTCCATGGCATTGAATGGGGTGTTCTCATAGCGTGTGCGTGGCAACCCTGCCAGACACTTGCGGCACAGCCACTGCTCGTCGGCATCAAGCGCCTTGCCACAGACGGGACAAACGCGTGGCAGCGCCACATCGGCCGCCGCTTTCAACCATTGACTAATCTTCTTGAGCATCGATTCGGGTGACTTGCTTGACGCACTGGCCGGCAACCTCGGCTTCAAATCCTCGCGAAGCAGCAAAGCGCATCATCGCAGCCCACGCCGCACGGGGCTCACGCTCCTTGACGGTGCGCCACTTGGCACGCAGCAACTCCACGAGGTGCTGCCGATAGCGGTCCTCGTCGATGGCGGTCATCGCATCGGCTATCACTTCGGCAGGAATCTGTTTCAAGCGCAGCTGGTGGGCTATTTTCACCCTTCCCCACCCGTTGAAGGCAAAGCGGTCGTTGACAAAGGCGCGCGCAAAGCGTTGCTCGTCCAGGAAACCTTGTTCGGTGAGCTGACGCAGCACTGCGGCAGCATCGGTGGCAGTCAGTCCCCACTTGAGCAGTTTCTCGTGGACATCGGCGGGGGCTTGCTCACTGCGGGCGCACAACGCCGAGGCGCGGTTCAACGCCTGCTGCGATGTCAGCGGTTTCTTGGGGCTATTCATCGGCGGCGAGGAACTTCTTCAAATCGTCAAGACGCTGCAATGCCAGTTCACGTCCCAACTGATAGACACGGTTCATCTGGGCTGCGTCATGGGTCGTGCGACTCACGTCCAGAGGTTTCAACGGCCTGAAGACAAAAGCGTTGCCCTCGCGCTCTTGTTCACGCACCTGCTGCAGTTGCTTGTTGTAATGCGCGGGACGGTGCTTGAGCGCCTCAATGACCTTGGGGTATTTGCGCAGCAGGGGCTTCATCAGCCACAGACCGTGCTCGGCAGTCTTGCGGAAGCCCTCTTCGCGAGTGAGGATGACCACGTTGCGCTTATACCCCTTGCTCATCATGAATTCCAGCGGGATGGAATCGGCCAAGCCGCCATCGAGCAACAGTCGGCCGCCCACCTCAACGGGTTGAGCCACCACCGGCATCGACGCGGACGCCCTGATCCACTCAAAGAAGTCATTGTCCACATGAGTGAGCTGCTTATAGACGCCCTCGCCCGAGTTCACGTCAAAGCACACGGCATAGCACTCCATGGGCGAGTCCTCGAACACGTTGTAGTCGAACACGTCATAGTGCGTCGGCACCAGCTTGTAAGCAAAATAGGCATTATAGTAGTTGCCGGTCTTGAGCAGCGAGCCGATGCCGCTATAGCGCTTGTCGCGCGAGAAGCGCACATTGTAGCGCAGCGCACGCCCCGGCTGCCGCGACTTGTAGTTGCAGCCGAATGCGATGCCAGCCGACACGCCGACCATGCCATCCACATAGATGCGATTCTCCATGAGCACGTCCAGAATGCCGCAGGTGAACATGCCGCGCATGCCGCCACCTTCCAGCACCATGCCGATCTTACTGTTTGTCATACTATCGTGATTGTTTGGTTTTCAGGACGCAAATATACTAAAATCTTTTGATATTATGCTTTTTTTGTCTTATCTTTGCCACAGTTAACATGTTCAATCAACTAAATCAAATTACCACGATGAAAACAATAAAAAGATTCCTGCTGACAGCAGTCTTGCTGGTGCTCACCTTGACAGCGGCAGCAGCCACTCAGCGTGGTGACACCAACCGCGACGGAGTGGTCAACATGGACGATTTGTCCTTCTTGATCAACTTCCTGCTGACCAACACTGTTGATGCCTGCGACAACCCGTGCGATGTGAACATGGACGGTCAAGCGAACATGGATGACCTGTCCGAGATGATCAATTTCATGCTCACCAATCAATGGTCAAACGAGCCACTCGTAGCCACCGAAGTCATCACCGTGAACGGCGTGTCGTTCACGATGGTGTATGTCAAGGCCGGCAAATTCACCATGGGAGCCACCGACGAACAACTGGATGACGCCCAACCCGACGAATATCCCGCTCATGAGGTGACCCTCACCTTTGACTACTACATTGCCCAGACCGAGGTGACGCGTGAACTGTGGAACGCTGTGATGGGCGAAAAACACGGCATGGTGAACGGTGACCTCCAGTGCCCCATCACCAACGTCACGCGATTTGAGTGCGCCTTGTTTGCTGATTACCTCACACACTTGACCGGCAGAGTCTTCCGCATGCCCACCGAGGCTGAGTGGGAATATGCCGCTCGCGGTGGCAAGTTCAGCAAAGGCTACAAATATGCCGGCAGCAACGACGTGAGCGAGGTGGCATGGTACACCGCCGGACCGGGTGCCGGGCTCCATCCCGTTGCACTCAAGATGGCTAACGAGCTGGGCCTGTATGACATGAGCGGAAATGCCGCCGAATGGTGTCAAGACTGGTTCGTCCCCTATTACAGCGAGCCCGAGATCAATCCCATCGGTCCTGAATCGGGCCAGTTCAACGTGTATCGCGGAGGCAGCTGGACACAGCCCGCAAACGAGTGCCGTGTGGCCTCCCGTTTCAGCCTCGATCCCCACAAGAGCAACGAGGGTCTGGGCCTGCGCATCGTCATGAACCCATGACACATGACTTTTCGAACAACTGAAATATCTGATATTTCTGAGGGACATCCGCACATCTTCTTTTTAAGAACTACGAATTACACTAAATTTCACAAACGGCATCAGTACACTCAAAAGTTGTGCTGATGCTGTTGTTTTTTTTATTAATTTTGCGTCCCGAAAACCGTAGTTCACATTTTCAGTCATGATATCTTGGATACATCTGCTCGGCGTTGTGGCAACAGTCGCCCTGCTGCTGACCATCAGCTGGTGGTCGGGGCGCAGGGTGAAAGATGCCCGCACCTTCATCACCGGGGGCAACTCCGGAAGCTGGATGGTGTGCGGTGCGCTGTTGGGCACGCTGGCGGGTGGTCAGTCCACCATCGGCACGGCACAGTTGGCGTTTTGCTACGGCTTGTCGGCATGGTGGTTCACCATCGGAGCCGGACTTGGCGCCCTGGTGTTGGGGCTGTTCTACGCGGGGCCTCTTCGCCGCAGCGGTTGCTCGACATTGCTCGAGGTGGTGAGCCGTGAATACGGTCGCAAGGCCGAAACGGTGGGCTCAATCCTCTTTTTGATAGGCATCTTTATCAGCATTATGTCCCAGGTATTGTCATCCTCGGCGATGATCGGCAGTCTGTTCGGCATTCCCACATTGTGGGCCTCTATCTTGGGTGCTGTGCTCATCATGCTCATGGTGCTCTTCGGCGGCATACGCAGTGCCGGAGTGGGCGGTATCGTCAAACTGGTGCTGCTTTACCTGTGTTCGCTGGTGGCGGGTATTGTCGTGTGGCATGTGGCAGGCGGTTTGGCGGGCTTGCGCGACGGTGTGGACGCGGTTTATCAGACCCCATCGTTGGCTCAGTTTAACGGGCTGACCGATGCCGAGAGTATTCACCATCGCTATGGCACTCCCTTTGCTCGTGGCGTTTTCAAGGACTTGGGAGGCTGTTTGTCGCTCATCCTTGGCGTGGTGTGCACCCAGAGCTATGCCCAGTGCATCTGGTCGGCCGCAACGACGGCCAAGGCACGTCGCGGCGCGTTGCTGTGCTCGTTGTTCATGCCCATCATCGGTGCAGCATGCACGCTCGTGGGCATCTATATGCGCGGGCACTATATCACTGCCGACGAACTCAAAGCCCTGCAAACCGCTGGCGAGACATTGCCTGCCGGTTTGGGTGTCATCGAGAACTCAGCCCAAGCATTTCCCGCCTTCATCCTCAAGCATTTGCCAGCCTGGTTGGGGGGCTTGATGCTGGGTACCATGCTCATCAACATCCTGGGGTGCGGCAGCGGACTGTCGCTGGGTGCAGCCACGATTCTGGTGCGTGATGTGTATGGCAACTTCAAGCGGCGCATGGGTATGACGGCTTCGCCCCTGTCGCAGTTGGCCCAGACGCGTCTGTCCATCGTGGGCATCCTTGTGGCTGCAGTGATCGCGACGTCGCTGTTCCACAGCACCTTCATCAACGATTTGGGCTTCCTGTCGTTGGGTCTGCGTGCCGTCGCCATCCTGTTCCCGCTGTGCTTCGCTCTGTGGCAGCCAGGACGCTTCAAACCCAGCCGCATGGTATTGTCGATGCCCGTCGGTGTCGCAGCATTGCTCCTTGCCAATTTCTTATCCTTGCCCGGCGATGCTGTCTATTACGGCCTCGGCGCCTCCCTTCTCATCCTGCTCACCTCGCGCACTGCCTCTCGCTAATTTATTGACAAAAAGCAAGGTCACGCTCTTGGTGAGCATGACCTGCACAAGTTTCCTTAATCTTTTATTCCTGGTTATAGTTTGTCGAAGGGGATGAGGGCCAGCAGTTCGCCGAAACGGTTTGCGCCCTCCTGCAACTGTCCTTCCACCATCTTGCGCATGAAGAACGGCAGTTTGAGCTGCAGTTCGGCGGTGCTCATCGTGGTGTCATCGGGTTGGGCTTCCAGGTTGATGACCATGTTGATGGGCACAGGCGATGACGAGGCGGTATAGACAATGCGCTCGCCCTCGATGCTGTTGTCGTGGTCGAGCGACAGGGTTACCTCGCCCATGGGCGACTGGATGGCGATGGCGTCCTCGCTGAACCTGACAGTGTCCAGGTGCTCGCGGGCCGTCTCATCAATGCGGTCGGCATGAGCCTCAATCAGCTGCTTGATGAGTGAAGGGTTAGTGAGTTTGCTATAGATAGTCGCTGCACTGCAAGCGATGGCGTGGGGATTGCTCTTGAATGATTCCATGTTTACACGTTTTTCTCTGTTACTAAAAGTCACATTCAGTCAATCGATCCGATGGATGCGGGAACCCACGACTCGGGATCGTTGTGCCACTGCTGCAGGGTATCGGCATCGGCCTGGTTGAGCGTGCCGTTCTCGGTGCCCACTTCCAGCATCGTCTCAAAGTTGGTGAGTGTGATGACGGGCAACTTGGCGCGTTTCAGCAACTTGGCTGCTGGCGCAAAACGATAGTCATAGATGACCACCACGCCCAGAACTATACCTCCTGCTTCACGCACGGTATTCAGGCACTTCATGCAGTTATTGCCTGTCGAGAGTTGATCCTCGATGAGTACCACCTTCTGCCCCGGCTTGATGTCACCCTCGATGAGGTTCTCCAGACCATGATCCTTGGGGGTGGAGCGCACATACACGAACGGCATCGCTAACGAGTCGGCGACCAGTGCACCGTGAGCAATCGCTCCAGTAGCAATGCCGGCAATGACATCGGCGTCACCAAAGTTTTCCATGATCAAACGCGCCATCTCCACCTTGATGAGGTTGCGCACCTCGGGGTAGGAAAGCGTCATGCGCAGGTCGGTATAAATGGGTGATAACCAACCAGTAGCCCATGTGAAAGGGCTGTCGGGCTGAAACTTGATGGCATTGATATGCATCAGTTTTTCGGCAAGAAGGGTGTCTAATTGTTTCATTGTGGTAGTAAAAGAGGTTGAAAACGGTGGCGAAGTTAGAAAAAATCCCGCGGTTAATGACAAAATCACAACAAGAAAAATCAAAAATCTTGTTAACACTACTGAATCACACCACCACAGCCCCCTCAAAAAAAAGGCTTCACCCAAACGCCAATCGGCATTCACAGCAAGGCGTGACCATGTTTTCGTTGAACAATTTCAAAAAAATGCCTTTTCGCGTTAATTATTGCAAAATAATGGAATATAGTGGATGTTTTACACATTATTTATGTAATTTTGGAGTTATGTTATAAACTATAATCGTTTCTATTATGAGACAGAAAATTATTAACATCCTATTAATAGCATTATTAGCGATGGCATTTCCATTTCACACATCTGGAAACGTGAAGCAAATCGACTTCAACTACCCACAGGACGTGAGTAATGAGGCGCTCGCCGACCTGGACAAAGCGCTGAAGGCTGGTGACGGACAAGAGACCGTGAATGCACTGGTGCGGTACAGCATCGCGCAGAGCGGCATCTCCCAAGAAAACATGCCTAAAATCATCGACCAGATCGAGACGGTGATCAAGAAAGAAAAACAGCCACACGTCCGTGCGTTGCTCAACTATTTCGAGGCACTCATCTACAATGGTTACTGTGACCGTTACGGATGGGGCCGCAAGCGCAACAACCCTGTTGAGGAGATGCCCACCGATGTGACCGAGTGGGACCGCAGTCAGTTTGAACGAAAAATCATGGAACTGTGCGACAAATCGCTTGCCGACGTGGAGGCACTGAAGCAAGTGCCTGTCACATCGCTGCCCAAGGTGCTGGTTTACAACGAGCTGGGTGCCGCCTATGTACCCACCTTGCTGGAATTCATGTCGATGAAAAACCTGGAACTGCTCCGTGGAATTGACGATGCCGATCCCATCTGCAGGTCGCTCAAGGAACGCTGGCTCAAGGAGACCGAGGGCAATGTGCCCGCCCACATCTATGCCATGACCAACACGGGCAAAAGCATCACCAAGGAAGACTACGCAAAATACAGCGACAGTGAATACTGTGCCGAATTGCTGAAGCAAATCAGTTTCTCGGACCGCAAGGAACGCTACGAGACGTTAAAGGACTATGTGAAACGCTTCCCGAAATCACCGTTCACGCCCGGTATCAAAAACGAAATCACCGAGATCGAGACCATGTCGGTGACCGTTCATTATCCCGACTTCCGTTCCTCGAGCGACAGCATCCCCGTGAGCATAAACGTGGAGAACACCAATTCATTCAAGATTGTCGTCTACAGTATTCCCGAGTCGGCACTTAACGGTTATCGACTGAATTGGGAAGGAGTAAAAAAGGTAAAAGAATATCCCATGACGGTGAAGGGCACAATCCCCTTCAGTGAATACGGCATCAAGACCACCCTGCCCCCCCTGCCCTACGGCATCTACATCTTGAGCGCCGAAAAGCTCAGCACAGGCGGTGAGCCGCAAGGCAGTGGCGATATGGACGCCTACAGCATCATGCGTGTGACCGACATGGCGATGCTTGCCATCAACCGCAACGACCACAAGGACAAAGTCGCCACCGTGAACATCAATAGCGGCAAGCCCATTCCCGGCGTGACCGTCAAGTACAATTCATACAACGATGTCGCCGGCACGATAGGCGTCACCAACGCCAACGGTCTGGTTGCCGTTCCCGATTCCTACCGGAGCTCGAAGGACAGAAATGTGGAGTACGTCTTCAGCGGCTTGAGCCTGAAACCCGTCAAAGGCGATGATCAGTATAGTCCGGGCATCAATTACTACAAGTTGGAAGGCCGCTCGGTGTCAAACTACTCGGCCAACATCTACACCGACCTGGGTGTCTATCGTCCCGGCGAGACCGTGCAATGGGCCGCCATCGCCTATTATACCGACAACGATGGCCGTCGCCCCCTTGCCCAAGAGACCGTCGAAATCACCTTCCTCGATTACAGCAACAAAGGCATCGACACCGTGAAAGTGGAAACCGACGCCTTTGGCCGTGTCGAGGGTTCGTTCGTCGTTCCCAAGGACCGCATGAACGGACGCTTCTCACTGCGCATGAGGCAGATTCATGACAACGGCCGCTACACCCAGCTGGCATGGAAGGACGTGAACGTGAGTGAATACAAGACGCCCACATTTGCCGTCACCTTCCCCGATGCACGCCGCAACTATGTGAAAGACCAACCCGTCAAGGTCACCGGCCTGGTGGAGACTTACAGCGGCATGCCAGTGGCCAACACCGAGGTGCGACTCTCACTCATCAAGAAACAATGGAGCTGGTGGTGGTGGAGAATATCGGACAAAGACGGTGATCACTTGATGGACACCACCGTCACGACCGATGCTGAAGGAAAATTCACCTTCAGCTACGACCCCAAACTGTTTGCCGAGAACAAGACGCGCTACGGCTGGTCACACTACAACTATCAGGTTGTCGCCACCGCCACCAACGACGCCGGCGAGACCCAAGAACAGAGCACCAGCTTCATCGTGGGCTCGCGCCGTGGCATCGAGTTGGGCGAGTTGAACAAAAACGTCTATCTCAATGACAAGCCCATTAAACTGCCATTGACCTACAACACCACCGATGAGGAGCATCCTCACACCTACTGCACTTGGGAAGTCACCCCCGAAGGCGGCAAGGAGCCCGTCAAAACCGGCAACCTGAACACTGACGACCCGACCATCGACTTGACCGACCTGCCCTCGGGCACCTATCGACTCAAAGTACACATCCTTGATGCTGCCGAAGGTGAACAGGACGTGGACGCCTATTGCACCATCATCCTTTATCGCAAGACCGACAAGGAAGCGCCTGTCAAGAACTGCCCATTGTGGGTTTCGCCGCTGTCGGGCAACGTTGACAAGACCAACACGGGACACATCACCGTGGGAGTCTCGGTACCCAAGGCCTATATATATTATGTGGCTGCATCCAGCGACAAAGTCATTGCCGAAGGATGGCTCAACTACACAAAGGGCCTGCATGACCTCACCATCCCCCTGCCCAAGGAGCCCGGGGCTAACGTGAGGGTGGATTTCTCTACCTACTACGACACCAAGTCATGGTCTGAGCACATGACGCTCATCAATCCCTATAAGGCCGAGGCATTGAACATCAAGGCCACCTCGTTCCGCGACAAGCTCGCACCCGGTGACGTTGAGCACTGGACATTCTCGCTCACCGACCAGAACGGCAAGCCGCATCGTGGTGCGATGCTGCTCGACATGTACGACAAGGCCATCGCCAGCATCGCCGGCAACGACTGGATCTGGAGCAACTGGAGGTCTCTTAACATCGCCGCAGCACTCCACATGCAAGGTATCACGGGCAGCAACAGCACCAATACCAGCGTCACCGGCAAAATGCTTAATATCGACGACAAGTCAATTGCCAAGATTCCCTATCTCTTCACCTATAACACTTATCCTTTCAGTTACAGGATGGGACGTCGCGACGAGATTGAGAATTACAGAGCGCTCGGCGCTGCCCCTGATCGTCCGATGATGATGAAGAACGCTGCCGTCAGAGAAGATGTCATGACACAAGAGAGCGCAGCCATGATGGATGAGGCAGGCATTGAAGCCGAGGAGGCCGCCGAACCCACTGCTGATGAGAAGAACTTGGAGAACGTCATCCTGCGCGAGCAAGACGTCAAGACCGCATTGTGGCAGCCCATGCTCACCAGCGACGACAAGGGTAACATCCAACTTGAGTTTGAGGTGCCCAACTTCAACACCACTTGGATTACCCAGGCCTTGGCATGGGACGAGAAACTCGTGGGCAGCACCTGGATGGCCGAGGTACTGACCCAGAAGCCGCTGATGGTGAAATCGAGCATGCCGCGCTTCCTGCGTCAGGGCGACAAGGCGTTGTTGGCCGCCAACGTGCAGAATGCCACCGACGAGGCCGCCAAGTGCGATGCGGTGATTGAACTGTTTGACCCGCGTTCGGGAGACATCTATGCCACCCGCAAGTTCAACCTGGAACTTGACCCCAAGGGCAGCCAGGCCGTGAAAATCGACTGGACAGTGCCCGACACCATCTCGTTTGTGGGATTCCGCATCAAGGCTGCCAACGGCCGCTACGGCGATGGAGAGCAGGTGATGGTACCCGTGCTCACGACCATCTCGCCCGTCATCGAGACGCAGCCGTTCTATATCGAGGCGGCACAGAGCCACTTCGAAACCCAGCTGCCGCAATTCCCGGCCGATGCCCGCGTGACACTGGAGTACTGCGACAACCCCGTCTGGTATTGCGTGCTGGCACTGCCCACCATCTTCAGTGACACCTACAGCACCTCGACCCAAGCGATCCACAGCCTGTTTGCCCTGCAAGTGGCACAGGTGGTTGCCAAGTCGCAACCGCAAATCAAGGAAGCAATCACCTATTGGAAGCAGCACAACGAGGACAGCACCCTCGTGTCGATGCTCGAGAAAAACCAAGACCTCAAGATCGGCACCCTGCTGGCATCACCGTGGGTTCGCGATGCCGACCGCCAGACGCTCAGGATGTCCAAACTGAACGAACTCTTTGACGACGCCATTGCCAAGAGAGAGTACAAGAAAATCATCGCGGCGCTGCAGTCGCTGCAGCTGGCCGACGGCGGCTTCACATGGTTCCTCTACCCCGGCTGCAAGTCCAGCCTTTGGACCACAGGGTCAGTGCTTGAGACACTGGGCGAAATCAAACGTTTGGGAGGCCTGCCCGACGACAGCCGCGTGACCTCGATGGTGAACCGTGCACTCAAATACTATGACGAAGAGAGCATCAGGGTTCTTGAGGAAATCAAGAAATACTCCGGCAATCCCTACGCCAGCTTCACCGACTATGCATACACCCGCAGCCTCTTCCCCGAAGTGAAACTGCCCAAGGCCAATGCCGACCTGCTCAAGAAGACCCTCAAGTACATGGACAAGAACTGGAGCAAAGGCCTCAAACTGAGCGACAAGGCCTGGTATGCCATGACGCTCAACCGCAACGGATACGAAAAGACCGCTCGCAACATCATCGAGAGCATTCGCCAGTTCGCCATCGTAAAGCCATCGCTGGGCATGTATTGGGACAATCTGCAGACCGGCTACGGCTGGTGGGAATATGACAAGGTGGCCTACACCAGCACCATCCTGCAGGCCATGAAGGAAGTTGACCCGCGCACCGAAGAACTTGACCAGGTGCGCAAATGGATGCTGCTGATGAAGCAGAGCAACGATTGGGGCAGCTACAGCCTCGCCGCCGATGCCGTTTACAGCATCCTCACCACCGGCAGCCAGTGGCTGGGCCGCAACACTACACCCACGATCACCATCGCCGGCGAGACCGTCAACCTTGACAAGATGGCCGAGTGGCTGGGCTACTTCCGCACCACGCTGCCAGCCACCACGAGCGGCAATGTCGTCATTGACCGCAACGGTAACGGTCCCGCATGGGGTGCCGTCTACACCCAGTACAAGTCACCGATGACTCAAGTGAAGGAGAAATCCATCGAGGAAGTCTCACTCAGCAAGGAGTACTATGTGTACGGCCAAGACGGCAGCCTGCACCAGGCCACATCGTTCAAGGTGGGCGACAAGGTCAAGGTGCGTGTCATCATCAAGGTGAACAAGGACATGGACTATGTCACCCTGACCGACGAGCGTGCATCATGCTTCGAGCCGGTTGACAAGCTGTCGGGTTATCGCAGCGAGGACCGCACATGGTTCTACCTCGAGACCAAGGACAGCCAGACCAACATGTTCTTCAACAACCTGAACAAGGGCACTCACATCATCGGCTACGACGTGTGGGTCACCAACCCCGGTGAGTTCACCTCGGGCATCGCCACCATCCAGTGCCAATATGCTCCGCAACTGAGCGCCCACAGTGCCGGCAAGATGATCACCGTCACCGAGAAATGACCTGACCACACCCGTTTCATCAACACTAAAAACGCGCATCTCAAGGTGCGCGTTTTTCTATATGCCCCAAAGAATCCATTTGGACTGCAAATTTTGGAATTTGTATTTTTATTTTATTGACACACAATGTATTATAAATCATACTTGTAATTTTTTATAAAATTTGAAATCCAAAAATCCATCAATTTTACAAATACTTTTCACTGTTTTTCATAATGTCATGGTAGCGAAAATCGTAATTTTGCAACGTGAAAATGTGAGAAGTACATTTTCTCATGATAATAACGATTTCTGCATTTCACTAACGTGAATGCATATATAAGCCTAAAGACAAGTAATAAAACTTATTTGATGGTAGTTAATGTTGATTAAATGATTATTAAGACGACCTTAATGCTGATCTAATCCGACCTATTATTTAAAACGCAAGTAATTAAACTGAGACTTAACGGCGTCTGCGCGAGCAGCCGCCGTTTTCGTTCTCCCGTGAGTGAGCATGCCCACTTAAAAGATATCAGAAAGAACAAATGATTTTTTCATTTTTCCATAAAAAAACGATAAAAAAACTTATCTTTGCGGTCAGATTATCAAACCAAAATACAGTATCACTATGGCAACAATTAAGACAATAGGCGTGTTGACCTCGGGCGGCGATGCCCCTGGAATGAATGCAGCTATCCGTGCAGTGACCCGCTCGGCGATTTTCAACGGATTCAAGGTGAAAGGCATCTACCGTGGCTATAAAGGTCTGGTGGATGATGAAATCGTGGACTTGAAGACCCAGAGCGTTTCGGGTATCATGCACCACGGTGGCACCATCCTGAAAACGGCACGTTGCAAAGAATTCATGACGGTTGAGGGGCGCAAGCAGGCCTACAAGAACATCAAGAAACATGGCATCGATGCGCTGGTTGTCATTGGTGGCGACGGCTCATTGAGTGGAGCACGCCAGTTCGCCAGCGAGTTTGACTTTCCCATTGTGGGTGTTCCAGGCACCATCGACAACGACTTGAACGGCACAGACCACACCATCGGCTATGACACAGCATTGAACACGATCATGTGGTGCGTGGACCGCATCCGCGACACGGCATCAAGCCACGAACGCCTGTTCATTATCGAGGTGATGGGTCGAGAGTCGGGATTCCTCGCCTTGAACGGTGCCGTCGCCAGTGGAGCCGAGGCAGCCATCATCCCCGAGATGACAGCCGAAGTGGATCAATTGTCAGAACTGATTCAGAGCGGATTCCGCAAGAACAAAAACTCATCTATCGTTCTCGTCGCCGAGAGCCCCGCCACGGGCGGTGCCATGGGCGTTGCCGAGAGGGTGAGAAAAGAGTTCCCGCAGTATAACGTGCGCGTGACCATCCTGGGTCACCTGCAACGCGGCGGAAGTCCCACGGCTATGGATCGAATCCTGGCCTCACGCATGGGTGCTGCAGCTATTGATGCGTTGCTTGAGGGGCAGCGCAACATCATGATTGGCGACGACGATGAGAAAATCATCTACACTCCGTTCTCTAAAGCCATCCACCACGGCAAGGAAATTGACCGCGGCCTGCTGGAAATCCTGCGCCGCCTCTCCATTTAATAACATGGTATCAGTATTAAAAAATGAGGAATGGTGTTTAACGCACTATTCCTCATTTTTAATGATTTCCTATCCTTTATTTATACTTGGGCGAGGGACCGTACTTGTTTTCGTTCCAATGGCTGTCGAACAAAGTAAAGACAAGGAGGATAATGCCAAGCACTATGGCCGCAAGCGAGCAAACAAACATCAATGTCGCGGCCAGTGGTGCGGCTTGAATGGCATCGGCCATCATCTGGGCTTGGGCAAACGTGTCGGTCACATCCAGCATTTGTGATGCTATGGGAGCAACCACGGCAACCAAAGCGCCAAGCATTACCACATAGAGTATTGCAAACAGCAGCACCCACCATCCGCTGCGGCCCGTGTCGTGGAGTCGACGGGTCATTGCCGCAAACTGGGGAATGAGGAACACTAGAGAACACAAGAGGCCAATATAGCTCAAAGCGGGGAACAACAGGCCGCCATAGTTGAAGATACTCGACACGACGAGCGCAAAGAGCATAAACCACCAAAACTCGCTGCGACGAGCACGACCTGTGAAGTCAGCGTACTTCTTGAAGCATGTCTTCACCGCGGTGACAGGGTCCATCATGGGCTGTGCGGTGACGCGTGGTTGATACTGCGGCGCTGCAGGTTGCTGCGGCTGGTTAAACACAGGGGGCTGAGGTTGTTGATTCTGTTCCATATCTTTATCAGGATTTAAGTTATTGTCTTGCAAGCTACAAAGGTATATATTTTAACCCGTCCCTGCAAAGCTAATGGCCAATATATTGTCGCATTCCTTGATTTCAAATAAAGAAAGAGTGGCCAATTCAATGGTTCTTCTTGTAGCTGTGTATGGCCCAGCCGCCCATCAGCAAGCCGATGCCCAGCAAAGCCAGCAACTGATGCCAAATGCTTGAGATGCCCCCACCGCGAATGAAGACAGTGCGCACCGCCTCGATGAAATAACTCATCGGATTAACATAGGTGGTGGCATAGGCCCATGCCGGCATCGATCGCGTGGGTGTGAACAGGCCCGAAAGCAACATCATCATCACGACAAAGAACCACATCACAAAGATGGCTTGCTGCATCGTGTCGCTGTAGTTGCTGATGATGAGCCCGAACGAGCTCCAGAAAAGCGCCAGCAACATCGCCAGCAGGTACACGAGAGCCAATGGACCGGCGCTGGTGATGCCATACACAGCCCATGCCAGAAACAGGCACACGGTGATGACAAATACAGCGATAATCCAGTAAGGAATGAGTTTGGCCAAGATGAACGACCACTTGCTCACCGGAGTGACGTTGATTTGCTCGATGGTGCCAGCCTCTTTCTCGCCCACGATGTTGAGCGTGGGCAGGAAGCCCGTCATCAGCATCATCACGAGGGCGAACAGGGCAGGTATCATGAACAGCTTGAAATTCAAGTGCTTGTTATAGAGGAATAAGGTGGAAAGGCGCGACTGCATTGCGGTGACATCGGGATTCACATGAGCCGTGACAATCTGGTTCAGATAGGCACTGCCCATCGAGCCCTTAGTGCCGTTGACGGCATTGGCGGCGATGAGCACCTGCGGGAGCTGTCCCTTATTGATGTCGCGGCTGTAGTCTTGCGGAATCACCACAACAACGTCGGTCTTGGTTTTCTCAATCTCTTGCAAGGCAGCCTGATAAGTTGCTTTTTGTCCCATGAAAATGAAGTAGTTGCTTGCTTCGATGCTATGTACCAGTCGCTGCGACAAAGTGGAACGGTCATTGTCCACCACAGCCACCTTGATGTTTTTCACCTCCATGTTCATGACCCACGGCATCACACACATGACCATGATGGGAAACACCACAATCAGGCGCGGCAGAAACGGGTTGCGGCGAATCTGGAGGAACTCCTTTTGTATGAGATATTTGAGTGTCATATCATTAGCCTTGTGGTCATTCGAGTCGTTTGTTGAACTTGGCAAGGGCGAGCGTCATGAGCACGGCAACCATCAGCACGAGAATAATGACCTCGCGGGCGACCTCCTTGATGCCCACGCCCATGATCATGAGTTTGCGCATCGCATCGATATAGTACCGCGGCGGGACGATGGCCGATACCCATTGCAACACCGTGGGCATCGACTCCACCGGGAAAATCATGCCGCTGAGCATGACGATGGGTAGCAGCAGCACCATCGCCGACAGCAGCAAGGCCACCAATTGCGTTTGCGCCACATTGCTGATGAGCAAGCCCAACGAGAGCGCCAACAGGATGTAGATGAGCGACACGACGATAATCCAAAACAGCGACCCCACCAGCGGTACCCCCAAGACAAACCGCGCCATCAACAGGATGACAACCAGGATGCCAAAGGCGAGCACCAGATAAGGAATCGCCTTGGCAACAATGATCATCAGGGGCTTAACGGGCGAGACGAGCAATACTTCCATCGTGCCCTTCTCCTTCTCGCGAACAATCGAGATGGACGTCATCATCGCGCACACGAGCATCAGGAGCATGCCCATGATGGCGGGCACGAAGTTGTAGGCCGACTTCATCTGCGGGTTATAGAGCAGCTTGGTGTTGGTTGCGCCTCCATCCAGATTGGTAATGACTCCCGTGGCATAGTTGGTCCACTGCTGTGCCATGTTGGGATCGGCTCCGTCAACAATGAACTGCACACCGCTGCGCCTGGAGGCGAAATCGGGACCGAAGACAATGGCCATGTCGGCCTTTTGGTTGCGAATCACCTGCTCGGCCTCGCGAGGAGTGGCAACCGTCTTGATGATGGTGAAATATTCTGACGCCGACAAACGGTCAACAGCCTGCTGCGTGAGGTGATCCATCGAACTTGTCACCACCACACACCGCACGTTGCGCACGTCGGTGGTGATGGCAAAGCCGAAAATCAGCATGAGCGCGAGCGGCATGCCAAACAGGATGAGCATCGTGCGCTTGTCGCGCAGGATGTGCTTCGCTTCCTTGATGACAAATGAGATAAACTGTTTCATTTCCTTCGCTGTTTTCTTGACGTCAGTCGCTGCTGCGCGTCGCTTGACGAGCCAGATGGGTGAACACATGGTTCATATCAGGCTGGTTAAACACTCGTTTCAACTCCTCAGGGGTGCCCATCGCCTTGATTTTGCCATCCACCATGATGGAAATGCGGTCACAGTACTCGGCCTCGTCCATATAGTGGGTAGTGACAAAGACGGTGATGCCACGACTCGCCGCATCATAGATGAGTTCCCAGAACTGGCGCCTTGTGGCGGGGTCGACCCCGCCTGTGGGTTCATCCAGGAAGACGATACCTGGCTCATGAAAGATGGAGACCGAGAAGGCCAGCTTCTGCTTCCACCCCAAGGGCAAGGAAGCGACAAGCGTGTTCTTGTGGTCGGCGAACTGCAAGCGTTCCAACAACTCATCGGTTTTGCGCGCAATCACCTTGTCATCCATGCCATAGATGCCAGCAAACAAACGGATGTTCTCGGCAACGGTCAGATCCTCATAGAGCGAGAACTTTTGACTCATATATCCGATGTGTTTTTTGATCTGCTCATACTCGGTGCGGATGTCATAGCCCACCACGCGGCCTGTGCCGCTCGTGGGCTGGTTCAGCCCCGTGAGCATGTGCATGGCCGTGGTCTTGCCAGCTCCGTTGGCACCCAAGAACCCGAAGATTTCCCCTTTTTTCACCGTGAAACTGATGTCGTCAACGGCATGGAACGAACCGAAAGCCTTTACCAGATGTTCCACCTCGATGACGTTCTCGTCTTTCACCTCGCTATGCTTGTCATGCGTCAAGCCTGGTGGATTGAAGATGTCGGCAAACTCAGTGAGGATGTCATCGGGGGTGCCAATGCCTCGCACTCGTCCCTGGTCCAAGAAAGCGACACGCTCACAGCAACGCACCTCGTCAAGGTAGGGTGTGGAGGCCATGATGGTGATGCCCTGCTCCTTGAGGGTAGCCAGCATCTCCCAAAATTCCTTGCGGCTCACAGGGTCAACGCCCGTCGTGGGCTCGTCAAGGAACAGGATGCTGGGCTGATGAATCAGTGCGCAGCTAAGTGCCAGCTTCTGCTTCATGCCACCCGACAAGGCCCCTGCCTTGCGGTCCTTGAAACGCTCTATTTGCGAATAGATGGCACGGACCGAGTCATAGCCTTCGTCGACTGTCGTGCCGAATAATGTGGCGAAAAACTTCAGGTTCTCCTCAACGGTCAAATCCTGATAGAGCGAGAACTTGCCGGGCATATACCCCACACGCTTGCGAATCTCGGCCATCTGTTTCACCACATCAAAACCGTCAACAGTTGCCGTGCCGCTCTCGGGCAGCAGCAACGTGCACAAGATGCGATACATCGACGTCTTGCCCGCACCGTCGGGCCCAATGAGTCCAAAGACCTCACCCTTGCCCACGGTAAATGACACCTGGTCAAGCGCTTTCACCTTGCCATAGGACTTGCTGATGTCACAAACTTCAATGGCGTTCATCTCTTTGGGTTTTTAGCGTCATCAAGGACCTTGAAAACCTGTCCTGATTCCTTAAAACTTCACTTCGCCATACATGCCGATTTTCACATAGCCGTCGTTCTTGACAGCCACTTTCACGGCATACACGAGGTCGGCACGTTCATCGTCGGTGAGGATGGTCTTGGGAGTAAACTCCGAGCGCGAAGAAATCCACGAGATTGTGCCGTCATAGCTTTTCTTTTGTCCGTCACCATAGTCGGCAAACACCTTCACCTGCTGACCCACCTTGATGTGCTGCAGTTGCGCCGAGGTCACATAGGCCCTCAGGAACATGTTCTGCGTGTCGGCCATCTTGAACAAGGGCTTGCCCGTAGTCACATACTCGCCCAATTCCACATATTTCTCCAGCACGGTGCCCGCAAGGGGAGCAATGATATTGGCATTAGCGATCTGATCCTCGATTTGACGGATTTGTGCCTCCAACCCGGCGGCCTGTGAATCGATGCCGTCCATTTGGGCACCAATACCAGCATTCTGCTCGGCCAGACTCTGGTTATTGCTCCGAATCTGGTCACGCGTGGCCTCAAGCTGTTTCTCAAGCACCTTGATCTGGTAGTTGATGTCATCGAGCTGCTTGCGAGGCACAGCACCATCGTTCACCAGTTCGGTGTAACGTTGACGCTCGCGCCGCGCATTGGCGATTTGCTGGCGAATGGACGACAGCTGTTTTTCCAAGTCAAGTTGACGGCTGTTGTTAGCCTTTCGTGACGAGGACAGCTGACGCTTATTGGCACTCAGTTGTCCGCGAGTGGTCTCGAGCTGCTGTTTCTGCAACAGCAACTGCGTTGTGTTGATTTGACCCACAAGCGCACCGTTTTCCACATCTTCGCCCTCGGAGACGTTGAACACTTTCAACTCGCCCGTTGACTTGGCCGAAACGGTCACCTCGGTGGCCTCGAACGTCCCAGTGGCGTCAAATTCTTTTTCTTTGTTACCGCAAGCGACCAGCATCAGCGCCACACTTGCCAAAACACATATCTTTTTCATCGTCTTGTTGGTTTATCGTGATTTATTGATTGGTTGCGAACTTGTTGTCATAGATTTTCTTCAGCATCTGTATCTCATGCATCGACCGTTGCACTTTGGCGGCATTCTCCTGGTTGATTTCACGCACAAGGTCATTCACATCAATGATGCCATGCGACAGTTTGGACTCGGCGGCTTTGCGCACCGACGACCGTAACGAGATGATCTCGTCATCATCGGCCATCAGTTGACGGTAACGTTCGATTTCCTCGGTGAGCTGCAGTTGTTCCAAGTTGCTGTTGAACAGAAACGCGTCGCGGTTACTCTCGGTGAGTTCGCGCTGGAGCTGAAGCTTGGCCTTATCGTTCTTGCGCGTGTACAGTGCCCCGATATTCCAGGTCAAGCGAGCGCCCACCATGCCGTTGAGTGACATTTCATGACGCATCATGTCTTCAAACATGTTGTAACCGGGATAGCCGTAAAAACCTTGTGCAAACACTCCAAGTTTGGGCAACATGGCCGCATTGAGTGCTTTTTCTTGTGCATCGGCCAGACGCAACTGCGAGTCAAACAGGCGCATCTCGGGTCGATTGTTGCCTGTACCAATTTCCACGACAGGTGGCTTTTGGACATCGTTCACCTCGATGCCACACAAGGTTGACAGCATCGTGCGCAACATGCGCTGCTGTGAAGCCAGATTGACGCCTTGTTGCACCACATTCAACCGCTCGGCTTTCACATTCTGGTAGTCGCTCACGGCAGCGATGCCGCCTTTCTCCATCGATGCCAGTTTCTTCTCGCTCCCGGCAAGCAGTTCCTGCAGGTCGCCATTCAGCCTGATTTGGTCCTCGAGGAGCAACAGCGCAAAGTAAATCTCGTTCACACGCTGTCGCACCTGGTAAAGGTTCACCTCGTTCTGCGCCGCCTGCACCCTGCCCTGCTCACGGGCTATCGCGGCCTGGCTGCTGATGGCACCACCGTCATAGACGGTCTGGCTGATGTCAATACCCACACGGTACTGGTCCTTCTTGAGTCCTTTCATCTCCAACCCAATCTGATCGTAAAGGGCCTGCATCCGGTCAGGGAAACTGGCCACATCACTCTGATAGGTAGCCTGGGCCGAAGCTGACACCTGCGGCAACCATCCCTTCATGATGTTGGACACCGTCAAGTCGGTGGTTTTCTCGATAAGGTCATACTGGCGGATGAGCGGATAGTTCTGCTCGGCAGCCCGCTGGCACTCCTCCAGCGATTGAGCCACCAACATCAAGGGCAACAGTGCCAATCCCAATAAATACAGTCTCATATTGCTCATTGTTTTTGTTGATGATGCAAAAATACAGCAATTATGCTTTCGCGACACAACCCAATGGAATGAGAAAATGTTCTATTTGTATGATTTCTGCTCAAACAGGATGTAGATTGGCACAAAATCGTTATCTTTGTCCAACGAAATAAGGACAAAACAATGGACAAGCAACCTAAACTTTTAGACATGTCACGCATGCGCGACATCCTCGCGCCTCATTTCATGCAACTCAGCGAGGATGTTTACTTCAGCAACGAGTTGGCCCTCATTCACGGCAGAGAACAGTTGTTTCATTTGATTTGGAAACAACGGCCGCCTTTTATCATCAATGACCACCGCATGGGCATCATCATCAGCGGAGAATGTGACGTCAACTTCAACCTCGTGGATCGCCATGTGACTGCGGGCACATTAATGTATCTGGGTCCTGGCACGATCATCAGCCCCATCCGGTTCTCTAAAGACTTTGAACTGCAAGGCATCGGGCTGTTTGCCGATTTCCCCATGCCGTTCACCACAGGACAGTTCCCATCGGCTTTCAACGGGCAGGTGCGCGACTTTCAGTTACCGATATCTGAGGAAGACAGCCAAACATTCCGCGACATTCATGACAGCATTTGGCGCCTTGTCCATCAGCCTGACTACCATCGCCCCACCGTCTCGTCGCTTGTCGCAGCCCTCATGCACCATTGCGACCATCTGTTCCACCAGCAAGCCGACCGCTTGGCCATCACGCGCTCGCGCGAGCAAACCATCTTCGACCGTTTCATTCAGCTCGTCAATCAGCACTGCTGCGAGCAGCACCAAATCACCTATTATGCCGACCGCATGTGCCTCACCGAACGCTATTTGGGCACCGTCATTCGCCAAGCGAGCGGCGTCACGGCCAAACAGTGGATAGATCGTGCGCTCATCACCTATGCCAAGACACAATTGCTGCACACCGACAAAACTGTGGCCCAAATCTCTAACGAGATGAATTTCCCCAATCCTTCATTTTTCTCCAAATACTTCAAGCGAATCACCCAAATGACACCACTCTCATTTGTCAATGCACACCGATAATGCGTTGACAACAGGGAAACTTTTTGTAATTTTGCAGCCGCATAGAACAAAAAGACAATGAAACGACAGATCAAGATATGGATGGAGTGCTTCAGGCTCAGGACATTACCCGTGTCGCTCAGCGGCGTGGTCATGGCCATCGGCCTGGCTAAGTTGCACGGGCACTTCAAGTGGGTACCTGCCCTGCTGTGCCTCGCCTTTGCCCTGCTGGCGCAGATTGTGTCCAACACCGCCAACGAGTACTTTGACTATCTGCAGGGCACCGACAAGCCCGGCCGCGTGGGACCGCGTCGCGGCGTTACCGAGGGCGACATCAAGCCGACGACCTTGCGCAACGTCATCATCGCTCTGATCGTCGCTGCCGGTGTCGTGGGCTGCGGTCTGATTCCTTTCGGCGGATGGTGGCTGCTCCCCGCGGGCATCGTCATCGCCCTGGCCGCGCTGGCCTATAGTACAGGTCCTTACCCGCTGTCCTATCACGGATTGGGAGAACTGATGGTGTTCATCTTCTTCGGCATTGTGCCGGTGAACCTCACCTACTATGTGATGGCCCTGCGTTTTGACCCGCTGGTGGTCTTGGCCTCCATCACCACTGGCTTGCTGGCCGTTAATGTGCTGCTCATCAACAACTATCGTGATATGGACGATGACCGTGAAGCCGGCAAACGCACGGCGGTAGTCATCTTTGGACGCAAACCCGCCGCCCTGGCCTACCTCATCAACGGCTATACCGGCATGGCGATGCTGAGCGCACTGTGGCTGATGATCATCATGGGACGCATCATGCCCAAGTGGACGCTGGCCATTCCCGTCATCTATCTAGTGATGCACACGGCCACCTGGGTACAACTCACCAGACGTGAGGGCAAGGCATTGAATCCCCTGCTGGGGGGCACCGCCCGCAATATGCTCATTTTCACCCTTCTATTAACCATCGCATTCATCATTTATTCCTGAAATGGCCCTGATTGACGACATACGCGCACTGCGCATCGCCGACTATGACTACCCGTTGCCCGACGAGCGCATCGCCAAGCACCCGCTCACCCAACGCGAGCAGTGCAAATTATTATATTATAAAGGAGGAGAGATCGAGGAACGCAAGTTCTGGGAAGTGCCCGCACTTCTACCCGCCAACGCCACACTCATTTATAATAACACGCGCGTGATCAACGCACGCCTCAGGTTCCGCAAAGAGACGGGTTCGACGATAGAGATCTTCTGCCTTGAGCCAGTGCTGCCTCGCGACTATGAACAGATTTTCCAGACCACAGGACACTGTGTGTGGCAGTGCCTGGTGGGCAACAGCAAGCGATGGAAACAGGGAGCCCTGACTCAAACCATCACCATCGAGGGCCATGAGGTCACGCTGGCAGCCACCCGTGGCGAGCAGCGCGGCAACGCCTGGGAAATCGCCTTTGACTGGGACGAGGCAGCAGGCTGCACCTTTGCCGACGTGCTGGACGCCATCGGCGAGATCCCCATCCCGCCCTATCTGAATCGTGGCACTGAGGAGAGCGATTCGACCGACTACCAGACCGTCTACAGCCACATCGACGGCAGCGTGGCTGCCCCCACAGCGGGACTGCACTTCACCGACGAGGTGCTGGCCGAGTGTGACCGCCGTGGCATCACACGACGTGAAATCACCCTGCATGTGGGTGCAGGCACCTTCCAGCCCGTCAAGAGCGAGCACATTGGCGACCATCCGATGCACTATGAGTTCATCAGCGTGCCGCGCAGTGTCATCCAGGACATCATCAATGCCCCAGGGCCCATTATCGCCGTAGGCACCACCAGCGTTCGCACCCTTGAGAGCCTTTACTACATCGGCCAGATTCTGGAGGGAAATCCCGACGCCGACGAGGAGGCACTCACCGTCACACAATGGATGCCCTACACCACACCGTGCGAGATATCAACTCGCAAGGCTCTGCAAAACATCGTCGATTATCTGGACCGACACCATGCCGACACCTACATGGGTAGCACCCAACTGATGATTGCCCCCGGCTTTGAGTACCGCATCGTGAGCGGCATGATCACCAACTTCCACCAGCCCCAGTCCACGTTGCTGCTGCTCGTGGCGGCTTTTGTGGGACAGGACAAGTGGCGCGGGATGTATGACTATGCGATGCAGCACGACTTCCGCTTTTTGAGCTATGGCGATGCACAGTTGCTGATGAGGCGTTAGGTTTTAGGTTTTAGGCTTTAGGAACTAGGCATTAGGTTTTAGGCATTAGGAACTAGGGTTTCTCGTTTTTTAAGGGGGATACAATCTCCTGGGGTCAATAACCATACAAAAACAGCCACCGGATTCATCTATGAAATTCGGTGGTTTGTCGCAATTTTATGCCCAATAAGGCGATTAACGGCCCTTATAGCGCATAAACAGCTTAAACGTGGTATATGGATTGCAGTCTAAAAGACAAAGAAATAACAAACTTGTTGGACATTTTAATACAACACAATTATGAAAACTTCTGTTACTAAAATCATGATGAGCTTCGCTCTCATGGGATGCATGATCTTCAGTGCATCCGACGCCTCGGCCCAGGGCCGCAGTCGTTCACAAGGAGGCAGCACCACCAGCAGAAGCCAGTCGGCAGCTGTCTCACGTTCAAACAACTCAACCGCTGCGACGGTAAGCCGCTCGGCAACACCGCAGGTCAACCGACCCAGCAGCTCTTCGAGCAGCACGTCAAGGCCTCAGGTGAGCCGTCCCAGCAGCAACAGCAGTTCCACGTCGGTGGCAAGGCCCAGCAGTCAAGTCACCCGTCCCACCACGCCGTCAAGCACTTCGAGCAGCAGTTCGCGCCCCGGCAACAGCGCTGTGAGCCGACCCAGCAGCACCTCGAGCAGCACGGCTAAACCGCAGGTGAGCCGCCCCAGCAGCAGCAACAGCAACCACTCGGTGGCTACACCCAGCACTAACAACCAAATCACTCGTCCCACCACGTCGTCAAGCAGTTCGAACAGTGGTTCACGCCCCGGCAACGGCGCCGTGACCCGTCCCGGCAGCAACGGCGGCAGCAGTGGCAGCACGAGCGGCAACACAACTGGAGTGACTCGCCAGAGCGACAATTCCAAGGTGAATAACAACAGCACTCGCAAGAGCACTGACTTCACCGCGGGCAGCCACAGTACCACCACGACCACTGTGGGCAATCACAAGGACAACCATGGCGGCAAGCCCGGTTCGGGTAATGGCAGCGGCAACGTGACCCCTGGTGGCAAGCCCAACGGCGGCAATGGCAACCACGGTAACGGTAACCACGGCAACGGAAACGGCAGGCCCGATGGAAACGGACATGGCGGAAACGGCAATCACGGTAATGGAAACGGTGGCAATGGTCACGGTAACGGACATGGTGGAAACGGTCACGGCAACGGACACGGCGGACATCATGGATACGGCAGCCACAACCACTATGACTACACCGGCCACCACTACCACAACGACTTCCACAACTACTATACCCACCACCTGTGGAGTTGGAGTCGCCCCCTGCCCCCTCCCGCACGTCCCTATCGTCCCGCTCCCCTCGTATGGTATCGCCCCGTGATCCCTGCTGGATGGTACCCCTACGCTGGAGCTCCGGTCATCGACCGCATCCTGGGCCTCGCCTTCGGAACGCTCTTTGATGCATCGCTTGACTACCTCTACTACAACGGTTACGAGATCGACGGCTATGCCGACCACATCATCTACCTGAGAGATGTGTCCCTGGTCAACTGCCTCTGGGATGACGTGATGCTCAGCTACGACAGTTACGACAGGCTCGTCAATGCACAGTTCGTCTATCACACCACCTACTATGATCGTCACCGCTACGACAGAGTTTACCGCAACCTGTGCAGGGTGTATGGTCAGCCCATCATCGGCAACTCGAACGAGGTGAGCTGGTATGGAGGAAACAGCACCGGATGGGTAACCCTGTCGATGCACAACAATCTGGGACACTACTATACCACGATCTCGATTGGGTATTGAGTCCATAGCGATATCTTCACAAGGTGAATAACACTCGCGGGGAGGGGCAAAAAGCTCCTCCCCGCTTCGTCTGTTTCGCCCCACCAAAAACCGTCATTTCAGCCTCACCGAAACCAATAAGGGGCCGTTTTAACAAATTTTCAATCGTATTTATAAAAAATTATAGGTAAAAGTTTGTGCCATACCGAGATAAAGCATTACCTTTGCGACAAGTTTTTTCATAGGATTAGATTTTTAAGGTTTAGAGTGTACGCTTGTTGGGAAACATGCGTACATTTTTTATTCTCATCCTCCCGATTTATGTGTATCTTTGCATCATGCAAACCAAAACAATGACATCATGAAAAAACTGTTTTTGCTTTTCGCTTGCCTGTTTTGCGCCACTCTGTTCACTTGGGCTCAGCAGCAGGGTGTTGTGAGGACGCTGGAGCGTCCCAGCAAACCCAGTGAGGGAATCTCGGGCGTGACCATCAACGTTCTGGAATATCCCAATGCCATTGTCAGCAAAAAAGGCGGCAAATTTTCCTTCACCATCGAGGGCAAACGCGCTGGCGACTCCTTCACGATTTCGCGTGTGCAAAAGAAAGGCTACTCCCTGGTGGACAAGCAGCTCAAGGGACGGCGCTTCGCCTATTCCCCATCGGTTCCCATCGAGATTGTCATGGTTGCCGACGCCCAGCTCGAGAGTGACAAAAAACGTATCGAGGACAAGGCCTACAACCGAGCCAAGAAAGACTATGACCAGAAAGTCGATATCCTGGGAAAGCAGCTCAAAGAGAAAACCATCAGCGAGCAGGAATACCGCAAGAAATACGAGGAGTTGAACAACAACTACAACAACTATATCCAATTGATCGATCAGATGGCCGAGCGTTATGCGACAACCGATTTCAAGGGTCTGAGCGAGGTAAACCGCGAGATTCTGGAATGCATCGAGAACGCCGACCTGGAACGCGCCGACTCGCTCATCAACACCAAAGGCGATTTGGACCAACGTGAGCAGGAACTGAACAACAAGCGCGCACTCAAGGAAAAGTCCGAACAACTCTCGCAACAGCTGGAAAAAGACATTGAGATCGAACTGGCCGACCTTAACCAGGATTTCGCCAACAAATTCTACATCCACTCGGCGGCCTACCGCAATGACTCGGCAGCCTATTACCTCGAGCGCATCGTGAATCTCAACCCCACTTCAATTGGTGACATTTTCCACGCAGCATCCTTCATTGACAGCTATTTGGCCGATTATCCTCGTGCCCGCAAGTATTATCAAATGGCTCTAGACCAAATCAATGACAACACCGATGACGAGATGCAAGATGTGGCCGGAGTCATCTGTCGACGCATCGGCTTGACCTACGATAACCAAAAAGAGTCGGATAAAGCCCTGGAATGGCACCACAAGTCATTAGACTTGCTGACCAAGATGGCCAACCCCGACTCCTCGGATGTTGCCATGACCTATACGCTCATTGGACGCGCCTACACAAACAAAGAAGAATATGACAAGGGACTGGAATATACCTTGAAGGGATTGCACATGCGAGAGCAAGCAGCACAGCCTGACACTGCCGAGCTAGCGCAATCCTACAACAACCTGGCATTCCTGGCCAATCATCTTAACGATAATGACAAAGCGCTGGAGTACCATCAAAAAGCCCTTGACTTGCGCCGACAGGCTTTTGGTGAAAACAGTCAACTCGCTGCATTCTCCCACATGAACATCGGCAGTTTTTACTACGTCAGCCTGCATGACAAAGACAAAGCCTTAGAGCACTTGAACAAAGCTTACGAGGTTTTTCATCCGCAATTCGGCAGCGCACATCCCTACACGCAACAAGTACTCATTTATCTAGGCCAAATTCATCTGGAATTGGGCAACTATGACCAAGCGGTGGAGTATTTCCGAGAATACGCCCAAGGCATGCAGCAGTACTATGGCGCCGAGAGCTATGAAGCCGCCAGAAGCATAACCTATGTGGCCTACACATATCTCCAAAAAGGCGATTCAGACCATGCAGTCAAATATTACCAGCAGGCTCTCGACATCTGCGAGAAACTGCCCGACACTCCGCAAGAGAGTATCGATCAGTTGAAGGGCATCATCCAATCACTCAAAGAAAAACAATAACCCGTGACACGGCTGGAATTGAATATACTGGGCTGCGGGAGCGCGACGATGACGCCGCGCCACCAGCCGTCGTGCCAGGTGCTTAACGTGCGCGACAACCTGATGATGATCGACTGTGGCGAGGGGGCCCAGCTGGCCATGCGTCGCATGAAACTCAAGCCCATGCGCCTCAACCACATCTTTATCAGCCACCTGCACGGCGACCACTGCTTCGGGCTGCCGGGGTTGGTCTCGACGATGGCGTTGCTCAATCGCACAGGCTCGCTCACGATTCACACCTTCCAGGACGGTGTGGTGTTGTTCTCGCAGTGGTTGGATTACTTTTGCCGCGAGCGCCCGTTCGAGGTGCGCTTCAACGTCATCGACACCCACAAACGCGTCATTTGGGAAGATGACGCGGTCACAGTAACCACCTTCCCGCTTGTTCACCGCATTCCTGCCGTGGGCTTCCTTTTCCAGGAGAAACCCAAACTGCGGCACATCATCGGCGAGAAGGTGAAAGAACTGGATGTGCCCCACTATGCCATGAATGCGCTGCGCCAAGGCGAGGACTGGGTGACACCCGAGGGGATTGTCGTCCCTAACGAGGAGCTCACCGAACCTGCCGATCCTGCCATCTCTTATGCCTACTGCAGCGATACCAAGTTCTCGCGTCGCGTCATCAAGAGCGTCGCTGGCGTGGACTGGCTATACCATGAGGCGACTTATGACGACAGTCTGCGCGTCAAGGCCCACAAGCGTTACCACAGCACGTCGCTCGAGGCAGCCACCGTCGCCCGCGAGGCTGGCGTGAAACATCTCATCATGGGGCATTTTTCCAAGCGTTACCTTGACGAGACGCCGTTGCTGCAGGAAGCCCAAGCCATTTTCCCCGACACCCGCCTGGCCAACGAGGGCCTAATCATCGACCTAAACCAGTAATGAGTGAGGAGTTAGAAGTTAGAAGTTAGAAATTATGGCTAAAGAGCCAGGTCGGAGACCTGACGATGTGGTTTGCCCATTGTGAGTGACAGTGCGACAGCACTGGAGCACACTGTGGGGACGACGCACCGCCCATGGCACGCACGTCGGAGATGTGCGGCCGTGGTTAGCCCACCGTGGGTGAGGGTGCTAATTCTGAGATACACGCACAGGACGAACGGTACACCCGAAGAAGCGGCAGACGTCGGCACCGGGCAAATCTTGGGTGAAGAACACGTAGTACGGGTAATCCGAGGAGTAGAGCGTGCGCGTCCAATAGTAGCCGCGCGACTCTGCGTAGCCAAGCGAGATGCCGTAGCGGTAGCCCGAAGCGGGGAAGAACAACGTTTTCCCATTGGGACCGGTCACCAGCATACCGTTCACACCGTTCTGAATCGTCCACGTCCTTGTGCAATTATTATGAAGCTCGTCCTTCTGCTCCTTGGTCGGCATGCGCCAATTCTCGCCCCAATTGACATAGGCAGCATCGTCCTCGGGATCCAGCTCCGTCTTGTTGTCAACAAAGCCGTTGTAGCCATAATTGCTGTTGGTGACGTACTTCGTATACGTGCTGTAGCTGCCATACCACTTGTAGTTTCTATAATTATAGTCCTCCTTGGGTTCGGTCTCGCCCCAGGCGAAGTAGTCGCCGTAGTCCTCTGGGCAATCGGCACCCACGTTGCACGTTGCCCACAAGGTGCCGCTGGGAAGGCCCAGATCTACCCACTCGTGAGAATCATCCGATGGCCAGGTGCCAAATTCCAGATAGTTGATCAATGTGGTCAGGTCGTCCATGCCCACGCCACCACTCAGGTCCACGTCGGCACCCGTCATATTGATGCCATTGCCATACACCAGATAGTTGATAAGCGCCGTCAAGTCGTCCATACCGACAATACCGTCACCATTCACGTCACCACGCACGTAATCGGTAGCCGTAGCTGTTGCAGGCAGCATGAGCGCCGCCAGCAGCAAAACAAGGGATTGTAATGTTTTTTTCATAGCCGTTAAGTCATTTAGTTGATAAGGTTAATAACATGTTTACAATTTGCAAAAATAGTAAAAACCTGACAAATCAACAAATATTTTTCATTCCCCTTTGAAATCATAATCACTTCAGCGAACGAAAAAAATGAGGACGGATTAAACCTTGACGGAGCTGGTCAGTCCAATGGGTGATTTTTGCGCCGGGATGGCCACTTCAGGAAAAGGCACAATGGGGCAAACACGAATTTTATTACAGTTTTTAACAGACGTTTCAGGTAAAAACTTTGAAAATTTTATTAAAATCACTGTGTCTCACCACAATAAAGTCTAAAAATCCCCTAACGGGGCGCAAATTAAGTAAATTTTTCTTTATTATTTGAAGAATTTGTATTTCCTTTGCAGTCTCAAAACTTGAGCATTGAGCTAAATGAAAGCCATCTTGCTTGCGTGAGTGGCTGAAACTCAGCCAAGTTTATATTTTTGAACAAACAATTTTTATAAAACATTTTAATACGTACGACTATGTCAGAAATTGAAGAAAGAGTAAAACAAATTATC
>JAEEGL010905277.1_pt1 | contig 37410 bp, 24 predicted proteins | sample 9134231 | NCBI WGS metagenome assembly JAEEGL01 (sample SAMN16246548, study PRJNA631951) | gut metagenome | biome: gut microbiome; feature: rumen; material: fiber-attached | host: Bos | place: Iran: Karaj | collected 2018-10 | reverse complement strand
TATCGGTCCGATCGGTCTTCCGAAGAATATCCGTGTCGTGTTTGATAAATCCCTGCGCGGCATCGAGTCGATGGTCTGCGGTGCAAACAAAGTTGATGCGCATCTGCGCGGGCTGAATGCGGCGCGTGATCTCGGCGAGATCGAATATCACGACGTTGCAAAGACCTTCGACGGCGCGGTCTGCCCCGACTGCGGTCAGCCGCGGATCCACATTGAAAAGGGCATCGAGATCGGCAATATCTTCCAGCTCGGCACCAAGTACACCAAGTCGATGAACATGACCTACCTCGACGAAAACGGTGATCGTCAGTACCCGATCATGGGCTGCTACGGCATCGGCGTCGGCAGACTGTGTGCGTCAATCTGTCAGGAGAGCCATGACAAGTTCGGACCGATCTGGCCCATCTCGATTGCACCGTGGCAGATCGAGGTCTGTAATCTGCGCGTTGACAACCCGGAGGTGAAGGAGACGGCAGACAGACTCTACGCGGCACTGCTCTCCAACGGCATCGAGACGCTCTATGACGACCGTGACATCCGTCCGGGCGTGATGTTCGCGGACGCCGACCTGTTCGGCATTCCGATCCGCGTGATCGTCAGCCCCAAGACAATGGCGGAGGGCTGCGTCGAGATCGCTGCACGCGACAAGTCCTTCAAGGAAATGGTGCCCGTCGACGAAGCGGTCGCATGGCTGAAGGAAAAGGTCATCGAGCTCATGAACGCATAACATCAACGGACGGGTCGGCGTGCGGCGCTGCCCGTCCGTTTTCGTGCAGGCTTGCATTTTTTTCGCAGATGTGTTATAATCATGTCATTGAGGAGTGATAAGGATGCCGAATTTTACCAAGACTGCGATCAAGCAGTCCTTTATCAAGCTGCTGAATGAGCGCCCGATGAAGCAGATCACCGTGCGCGATATCGTCGAGGACTGCGGCATCAACCGCAACTCCTTCTACTACCATTTCGCCGATATCCCGACGCTGCTGGAGGAGATCATCACCGACGAGGCGACCGCGATCATCAACGCGCACCCGCACATTGATTCGATCGACGAATGCGTTGCAGCGAGCATGGAATTCGCGCGGCAGAACAAGCGGCTCGTCATGCACATCTACCAGTCCGTCAACCGCGAGCTCTATGAGCACTATCTCTGGCAGGTCACCGAGGCGGTCGTGACGGTCTATGCCGACAAGCTGCTTGCCGGGCACCCGATCAGGGATGAGGACCGCAGACTGTTCATCCGGTATTACAAGTGTGTGTGCTTCGGGCTGACGACCGAATGGGTGCGCAGCGGCATGCGCGAGGATATGGAGCAGGATATGCTCCGCATCTGCGAGCTCAAGCGCGGCATGGCGGAGGAAATGCTCAAACGGTGCATGGAATCATGATACAGAGAAGCCGTCGGTGCGGAAAGCATCGGCGGCTTATTTCTGTCCCCTCCCCTTCCGGATTCAGACAAACCGCCCGCGTTGTCCAAAAATCAGACAGCGCGGGCGGTTGTGTCCGTTGCAAAGTGCTGCTTCACGCTGTATGATATAGATGCAGGCAAAGGAAAGGAAGTGGGCATATGACAAAGACAGTGCGCTCCGTATACCCGATGCGGACCGCAAAAACCGGTTATCTGACGGTTTCGGCGCTGCTCGCAGCCGCAGGATTGCTGCTGATCGTGCGACCGGATTTCAGCGCCGCCGCGATCGGGCGGATCGCCGGTGTGCTGCTGATCGCCTTCGGCGCATTCCGGCTGATCGGGTATTTTTCCCGTGATCTGTACCGGCTGGCGTTTCAGTTTGATCTGGTCTACGGCGTCATGCTGGTGACGGTCGGCATTCTGATTCTGACAAATCCCGCACATCTGATGACAGTTCTCTGCGTGATTGCCGGAATCTGTGTCATGGCAGACGGTCTGCTCAAGCTGCGCATCGCAGCCGACGCAAAACGGTTCGGCATCGCGCGCTGGTGGCTGATCGGCTCGGGAGCGGCACTGACGGTCCTGCTCGGGCTGGTGCTGTTGTTCCGCCCGGCTGACAGCGCGGCTCTGGCGATCCGGCTGCTCGGTGCGGTGCTGCTTGCAGAGGGTGCGCTCAATTTCCTGACTGCCGTGATGACTGTCAAGATCGTCCGGAACCAGCGCCCTGACATCATAGAAGCAGAGTACAGAGAGGAGCAGAATCAATGATAAAATTCGGTGAGTGGATCACAAGGCACCGCGTGTCGGTGCTGATCATCGGCACGCTGCTGCTGATCCCGTGTGTGTTCGGTTTCCTGCACACGCGCGTGAATTACGACATTCTGTCGTATCTGCCGGGCGATATCAACACGATGGTCGGGCAGGATATCTTAAAGGATGAATTCGGCAAGGGCGCCTTTTCCTTCGTGCTAGTCGACGGCATGAGCGAGCAGGAGGTCAGGGAGACCGCGGACAAAATCGCGGAGATCGACCATGTCGCGGACGTGGTCTGCTATGAATCGCTGACCGATCTGCGCGTGCCGAAGGAGATCCTGCCGCAGAAGGTCGCCGATTTCTTCAATCACGGTGATACCACGATGCTCGCAGTGTTCTTTGACGACACCACCTCCGCGGAAGGCACGCTGGAGGCGATCGACACGATGCGGAGCATCACCTCGAAGCAGTGCTATATCAGCGGCATGTCCGCGATCACTGCGGATATGAAGCATCTGACGGAGAGCGAAACGCTGATTTACACGGTGATTGCCGTGCTGCTGACAAGTCTGGTGCTCGTGCTGACGATGGATTCCTTCCTGATTCCGGTGTTCTTCATGCTGAGCATCGGCTATGCTGTGGTGTGGAATCTTGGCACGAATGTATTCGCCGGAGAGGTCTCCTTTCTGACGCAGGCGCTCGCAATGGTGCTGCAGCTCGGCGTCACGATGGATTATTCGATCTTCCTCTGGCACACCTACAAGGAGCAGCAGTCGCAGTATCCCGACAGCCGGCAGGAGGCAATGGCACACGCGATCGCTGCAACGATCGTTTCCGTTGTCAGCAGCTCCTTTACGACGGTCGCGGGCTTCCTTGCCATGTGTTTCATGAGCTTCACGCTCGGGCTCGACCTCGGCATCGTCATGGCAAAGGGCGTTGTCTGCGGCGTGATCGCATGTGTGACCGTTCTGCCCGCGATGATCCTGATCTTCGACACGGCGATCGCACGCACCTCGCACCGCGATCTGCTGCCGAAGTTTGCGCATGTGACCGCGTTTATCACGAAGCACACCGGCGCATTTGCGGTCTTGGCGGTCGCACTGCTGATTCCGGCGCTCTACGGCTACAGACACTACGACGTATACTATAAGCTCGACAGCACACTGCCCGAAACGCTGGACAGCGTGATCGCGAACAGCAAGCTCGAGGAGGAATTCCACATGAACAGCACGCATTTGCTGCTCGCGGACGCATCCTTGCCCGCGAAGGACGCGCAGCAGATGCTGAATGAGATGAACAGCGTCGACGGCGTGCAGTTCACGCTCGGCTTCAATTCGCTCGTCGGTCCGGCGATCCCGGAGGAGATCATTCCGGATTCGGTAAAATCGACGCTGAAAAGCGAAAACTGGCAGCTCATGCTGATCGGCTCGGAATATGAGGTCGCCTCGGATGCGGTCAACGCGCAGGTTGCAAGGCTCAACGACATTGCGCAGAAATACGACGCGCACGCCATGCTGATCGGTGAGGCACCCGCGACGCGCGACCTCATCGAGATCACCGACCGTGATTTTCAGGTCGTCAGCATCCTGTCGATCGCCGTGATCTTCCTGATCATCGCGCTGACCTTCAGGTCGGTCACGCTGCCGGTGATTCTGGTCGCGGTCATCGAGCTGGCGATCATGATCAATCTCGGCATCGCGTATTACACGAACACACAGCTGCCGTTCATCGCGTCGGTCGTCATCGGCACGATTCAGCTCGGCGCGACCGTTGACTATGCAATTCTCATGACAACGCGCTACCGCACCGAGCGCAGCAGCGGCAAGGACAAGAAAACCGCTGTGTCGATCGCGCTCAGGACCTCGGTGCAGTCCGTTGTGACCTCGGCGCTCGGCTTTTTCGCGGCGACCGTCGGCGTGGCAGTCTATTCCGATATCGGGCTGATCTCGTCGCTGTGCATGCTGCTCTCCCGCGGCGCACTGATCTCAATGGTCGTTGTCATCACGGTCCTGCCCTCGATGTTCATGCTGCTTGACGGCATCATCGTGCGGACCAGCGCCGGATTTTTGCCGGAGGATGCTCAGAAGCGGCATCAATTCCGCCCGCATTTCGCGCATTGACAGAAAGGAGTATCTGATATGAAAAACTATAAGAAGGTCATCGCAAGCCTGCTCGCGATCGTCATTTCCGCAGGCGCGACCGGCTCGATCGCTTATGCAAAGAACAACAGCACCGCCGATACGGCACAGACCGCCGAAAGCGTCAGCGATTCAACAGAGACGAAAACGTCGCGCAAGGCAGCGGACGGCAGCGCCTGCAAGGATGAAACGGTCTATGTCGTCTGCGGCGCGGATTCCGCCGTCAGGAAGGTGATCGTCAGCGACTGGCTGAAAAACACAAAGGCGCTTGCATCACTGACCGATGTGTCGGCGCTCACGGATATTGTCAATGTTCGCGGCAGCGAGACCTTCTCGCAGAACGGCGATTCGCTCGACTGGAACGCAAACGGCGAGGATATCTACTACAAGGGCACGAGCGACAAGGAGCTGCCGGTCGGCGTGAAGATCCAGTATCTGCTCGACGGCAAAGAGGTCACGGTCAATGAGCTCAGGGGCAAGAGCGGGCATGTTGTGATCCGCTGGACCTATGAGAACCGCCAGAAGACAACTGCGAAGATCAACGGCGAGGAAAAGACGATCTATGTGCCCTTCATGGCGGCGAGCGCTGCGGTGCTCGATACCGCGAAATTCGTCAATGTGGAGATCACGAACGGCAAGGTGATCTCCGACGGCGACAGGCTGATCGTCGTCGGCATCGCATTCCCTGGCATGAACGAGAGCCTCGGGCTCGGTGAGATCGAGGGATTCTCCGGCACACTGCCCGAATCAGTCGAGCTCTCCGCAGATGTGACAGATTTCGGCATGAGCAATTCGGTCACGGTCGTCTCTGACGAGCTCTTCTCGAAGATGGAGCTCGATGAGGATATCTCCTTCGGCGAGCTGACCGACAAGATCAAGGAGCTGAGCGACGGCGCAAACGCCCTCTGCGACGGAACTGCCGCGCTCTATGACGGCATCATACAGCTCTCCGGCGGCACCGGCTCGTTGAGCGACGGCATCGACCGGCTGCTCGACGGCTCTGCGGAGCTGAAGGACGGTGCGGCAGCGCTCAGCACCGGCGCAGATCAGCTCACAGACGGTGCAAAGACCCTCTCTGACGCGAGCGGCAAGCTGACCGACGGTGTCCGCAGCGCAAAGGACGGCTCCGGCAAGCTCACAGATGGCTTTGCGCAGGTCTCCGGCGGCTCAAAGCAGCTGACGGACGGCATCAGGTCAGCAGAGGACGGCGCAGATCAGCTGAAATCGGGCATTGACGCTGCCAAGAACGGCTCCGATCAGATGAATGCGGGCTTTGACGCACTCGAACAGGGCGTTGACACGCTCAGCACCGGCGCGGAATCGCTGAAAAGCGGGGTCGGGCAGCTCTCGGAGGCGGCAAAGCAGGTTCACAGCGGCGCGGAGGCGCTCTCAGACGGTCTTTCGCAGATGGACAGCGGTGCTGCATCCCTGAGCGAGTCCGCAGAGCAGCTCGCTGCGGGCATCAGCGGTGCGAAGACCGGCGCTGATTCGCTGGCTGCCGGAATCGGTGCGGCAAAAACCGGCGCAGATTCGCTCTCGGACGGTGCTGCTCAGCTCTCAGCCGGTGCGGAGGCGCTGGCCGCGGGCATTGGCACTGCCGGTGATTCGCTCGACGCGACCATCACTGCGAATCAGCAGGCGCTGACCGCTCTGCAGGCACTCTATGCGCAGGCGCCCTCTCAGGAGCTCGCAGCAGCGATCGCAACGCTGCAGCAGACCGTTGCGGCACAGCAGCAGATCGCCGCGGCAATGGACACGGACGGTCAGCTCGGTGCGGGTGCAGCAGCACTGAAAACCGGTGCACAGCAGCTTGACGGCGGCATCGGCAGCCTGCGTGACGGGCTTGCATCCGCTGACAACGGCGCAGTGTCGCTCATTGCGGGCATGACGTCGCTTGATCAGGGCGCAACGGCGCTCGCAGGCGGTGCAAAGCAGCTATCCGGTGCAGCATCGCAGCTCTGCGGCGGCGCAAAGACGCTCACAGCAGGCACGCAGGCGCTGGATCAAGGCATCACGGCATTCTCGGCTGGCAGCGATCGGCTCTTCGGCGGATTCGACGCACTGATTCAGGGCATTCAGTCGCTGTCTGCGGGCTCCGGCAGCCTCAATACCGGTCTTGCGCGGCTCTCTGCGGGCTCGGGCGAACTTTGCCTCGGGCTCGGCACGCTCTATGACGGCTCAGCGGCGCTCGGCAGCGGCATCGATCAGCTCAGCACCGGCGCTGCCGCGCTGGACGGCGGCTTGCAGCAGCTTCTCGACGGCAGCACGCAGCTCTCCGGCGGCGCAAATACGCTGTATCTGTCGCTGCAGACGCTCTCGGGCGGTGCTTTGTCGCTGTCGGACGGCGCAAATACGGTCTGGCAGGGAATCGGAACGCTGAAAACCGGCAGTGCCGACCTGATCGACGGCGTCGGCAGGCTGGAAACGGGTGCGAAGGACCTGAACAACGGCATGACCGAATTCCGCAGCAAAGGCATTGACAAAATCAGCGAGGCTGCAAATAAAGCACTGCCCGGTCTGGTCGACCGCTTCAAGGCTCTGCGGGCAGCGGCACAGGGCTACGACAGCTATTCCGGCATCGCGGATGGCATGGACGGCAGCGTTAGGTTCCTCTACATCTTCGACGGGACTGAAAACTGATACAGGAAAAGCACAGCTCAGAGCGGAATGCCCTGAGCTGTTTTTTTGTATGCAGATGTTACCTTTTCCTGTTTTTGTCGTCTCAGATTACAGAGATACTGCATTGTATCATTTTCACAAACAGGAAAGGGTGATGCCTATGACCGCTTTCTGACTTTGATCGTTCAGGAAATGCTTCACGGATATTGGAACAGGAGGATGGATCATGAAATTAACTTTTGCGTTTTCATTTTTATCAGTCTGCTGTCTCATGAGCGGTGCGATGTTCAGCCCGGTCAGCGCCGATGAAATGGAGAGCACGACCACGGAAAACACCACTACGGAGAACACCACTACGGAGAACACCACTACGGAGAACACCACCACTGTCACGACGGAGACCCTCCCGGATTCGGAATATGATTACGAGGGCGCATTTCTCCCGCAGTCATGGACATATTTTCATTGGGTCGGAGATGAACTGGATCTCAGCGGTACGGTTCTGAATTTGTCGGTGCTCAACCCGGACGGAACATTTGACAGGGACCCGTTTGGCTTGCGTGCCCGCGTGAAAAGAGGCGATTATTCGGATTCCTATACCTTTGACACCAGTGCTGTTGACAACACAACAGAGGGAAACTATCAGGTCGCTGTCAATACAAAGGGCGGGGACATTCTCACGGTAAAGAAGAATGACCGCATTTGCCGTGTCAAGCTGATTGATTATTCGGCGACCTTCTCAGTGTTCTTCAAAGCGCCCACATACGACCTCGGACTGTTCGGTGATAACTATTCCACGAATATTTACTGCATGCCGGAGGACACCTATGACATTCATCTGTCACTGAATACCGGGATCGAATCCTGTGTCGTTGCAGACCCGACGGTGGCTGAGATCATCGGAACCTATGAGCGCGATTCCGTGCTGTATTTCAAGGTGAAATGTCTGGATTACGGAGAAACGGATATCACGGTCACACTGCCCGACGGCAGAACGGCGAGCTGCACATTCCATGTCATAACGGAGGAGGAATTATACCCGGAAACCACAACGACCGTGATTTATGACGACGCTTATTTTCCACCCTCGACGGATTCTGCAGATGAGCACACCACAGCTGTCACCACGGACACCGATCTGACAGATCCCTCCGACAGCACGTCTGCTGACATGACCGAGCCAGATGCAGGCAATACAGATGCATCACACATTGCATCGGATCAGGAGCTCTGCGAATGGGCAGTGAATGATTACAAAGCAAGATCGGGATACACAGATGTGTCCGCGAAAATCACGAATAAGCGTGACGGCGCATACGAGATCACGATCAAGGACGCAGGACGTAATGTCCTCGATGTTTACACCGTCGATCCGGTATCCGGCATCGGCAATAACGTCGCCGCAGAGAAGGTTGATCTGCCTCAGACAGGAAACAATGTCATGACGGACAGGCTCATATTTGTTGGGGCTCTGACGCTGGTCGGGATCGGCATGAGCATGGCAGTTGTCTCCGGCATTCTTCGCCGCAGGGAAACCAAGACAAAATAAACAGCAAAGGCACAGTCCTACGGCGGGACTGTGCCTATTTTTGGGTCGCTGTCAGAATCGCAGATGCGCCGAAGTCAGTCGCCGACATTGCTGCTGCCGCTGTCATCGCAGACCGCGTAGAGGTTGGTCTCCCATGCAGGCACATACGGCAGATGGCGGATATAGAGCTTGTAGCGCGGGTTGATGCGGCGCACCAGCAGGGGCAGCTCGAAGATATCCTCATTGCGGTGATAGAGGGCGATCATCAGCTTCGGCGAATAGCGCACAATGGAGCGGCTGGCGCCCCAGAGTGCCTCGCGCTCCGAGCCCTCGACGTCCATCTTCAGGAGGGTCACGGGGTTGCCTGCGAGCAGATTGTCGACCGAGCGCGCGGGGATCGTTGCGCCCTCAGACACGACCGCGGACTGTCTGCCCGAGCGCGAGCTCAGCGGCAGCTCGGTGTCCACGCACCAAGCGGCACACTGGTAGCACTGCACGGAGGGCGTGTCGCCGACAAACTTCACGAGCTTTTTGTAGTTCTTGCGGTCGGGCTCAACGGCGATGATGCGGTGATACTTGCCGCGCGTGAATTCGAGCATTTCGCGAATGCTGTCGCCGTTGTAGGCGCCGAGATCGACGTAGATCTCATGATTGGTCGGCTGGAGCACGCGGTTCCAGATCTCATCGCGGGTGTCGACCTGATCGATCAGATAGGACGGCTTGCCGCTGATCTTGAAATTGATGATATTCGCGTAGATGCGGCGGGAGCGCTCGTCCGCAAGCGTCTGATAGACCGCCTGAATCTCCTCGCCGTGCTCGTTGCAGTATTCGCGCGTGAACAGTCCCCCGCCGACGACCGGCACATCGGGGACATAGAGCGTATATTTCTGTGCGAGCGCGCGGATGCGGTCGATCATTGCCGGAGAGCAGACCGCAAAGGCGAGCACGATAACGAAATCATTGAGCTCGGCTTCGAGCTCGGAGAGCTTGCGCACGGGGAAGCCTGCAAAATCATGACCGCGCACGAATTCATCGCTGGCAAAAATGCCCGCAGCCCGGATACCGTTCGCACGCATCGCAGAGAGGATGCGGACTGCGCCGTCACCCATCCCATAGAGATAGATCGGACGTGTCTCAGCCCGCAGCTGTTCCCATACGGTAGTGGTTTCAGTCACAAATTCAAGCATTACCTGCCCATACCTTTCTATCAGTGATTGTGCGGACCGTCGAAGTCGTCATCTTCGTAGCCGTCATCGACCGGATCGGGATGGTCGTGGTGATGATGCCCGCCCTGAATCGCATAGAGATCGCGCCCGCGCGTGCCGTAGCGGTCACGCTGCTTCTCGATTGCCTCATCCAGCAGCTTCAGCACCTCACGCGGCTTCTTGACACAGTGAATCTCCTTGATCGGTGTGTCCGTGTCGCGGACATAGACCATGATCGTGCCGCAGCCGACCAGACGCTGCCAGAACGGAAGCCGCAGCTTTTTGTCTGTGACCTTGTAGAGATCGAGCTCATCCTCATCGAGACTGAGCCAGCCGGTGCGCGTGATGAACTTGGTATCTGTGAGAAAATAGGTCGTGAAGCTCCACGGAAGACCGAAAAACGTGCGCTTTCTGTCCCGCCAGATATAATCAAAATCTTTCTTTTTTGCCATGAGAATTGCTCCTTTCCGTTCAGAACATGTTGTGCTTCGATCAGAGATCAATGACTGTTGTGCCCGAGCCGTCTGCCTGCACGCTGATCGCAGTGCCGGCGACCTTCACCGTAAAGCGGCGGTCAGTCGCAGGATAGGTCAGCGTGATCCGATCGCCTTGGCGTTCGGCGGTCAGCGTGAGATCAAGCCCGCCCGCTGCCTTGTAGATATCAGCGGTGACGGTCTGCCCGTCCGCGATGCCGCAGAGCAGCACGGTCGCATTGTTCAGATAATCGTATTCGACATCGGTGCCGAAATCGCCGAGCGTGAGGATCGTGCCGGGTCTGACATAGATCGGCATTTCGAGATAGCTGCATCTGCGGCGATACCACTTGCCGCCCTGCGTCAGCGGTGCGGAAGCCTCGCCGAGCAGATCGAACCACGCACCCTCGGGCAGATAAAACTCCGCAATGCCGCTCTCATCGAAGACCGGTGCGCAGAGCAGGCTGTCACCGAGCATATACTGCCGGTCGAGCGTGAGGCATGCGGGATCGTCGGAATAGTCGAGCACCATGGCACGCATCATCGGGACGCCGGTCTCATGCGTGTGATTCGCCTGTGCCCACAGATACGGCATCAGCTTGCCCTTGAGGTTCGTGAAGAATCGCAGCACAGCGCAGGCGTTCTCCGGATTTGCAGGGTCGTCCTCCTCATATGCCCACGGCACGCGGTAGGAGGTCGAGCCGTGCAGGCGGCTGTGTGTGCTCATCAGCCCGAATGCGACCCAGCGCTTGTACACATCTGCGGAGGCTGTCTGCTCAAAGCCGCCGATATCGTGGCTGAAGAACCCGAAGCCCGATGCGCAGAGCGACAGACCGCCGCGCAGCGTCTCTGCCATTGCGGAGTATTCCGCCGAGCAGTCGCCGCCCCAGTGCACGGGGAACTTCTGTCCGCCGGCAGTCGCACTTCTAGCGAAGAGCACGGCTTTGTCCTTGCCGACGCATTCCTCGAGCGCCGTGAAAACGGTCTTGTTGTAGAGGTAGGTATAGTAGTTGTGCATCGCGACCGGGTCTGAGCCGTCGAAATACACCACATCGGTCGGGATGCGCTCGCCGAAGTCGGTCTTGATCGCGGTCACGCCCTCGGCGCAGAGCTTCCGGATGCCGTCCGCAAACCATCTGCATGCGTCAGGGTTGGTGAAATCGACCAGTGCCATTCCCGGCTGCCACATATCCGTCTGGAAGATGCCGCCGTCCTTTGTGTGAATGAAATACCCCTTTTCGGCGCCCTCGTCAAACAGCGGGGACTGCTGCGCGATATAGGGGTTGATCCATGCGCAGATGCCGATGTTGTACTCCTTTTTCAGGCGTGCGAGCATGCCCTTGGGGTCGGGGAACATCTCCTCGTCCCATGCAAAGCTCGTCCATGTGAACGCCTTCATCCAGAAGCAGTCAAAATGGAACATCTGCAGCGGGATATTGCGCTTTGCCATGCCGTCCAGAAAGCCTGAGACGGTCTTTTCGTCGTAATCGGTCGTGAACGAGGTGGAGAGCCACAGACCGAGCGATTTTGCAGGAGTCAGTGCGGGACGTCCGGTCAGTGCCGTGTAGGTCGAGAGCACCTCAGCCGGGTTTGCACCGCCGACAAGTATATATTCGAGCGACTCGCCCGGAACGGTCATGCTGACTTTGGAAACGGTATCGGACGCGACCTCATAGCTGACGGGACCCGTCTGGTTCGCGAGAACGCCGTAGCCGCGGGAGCTCAGATAGAACGGCACGCATTTATAGCCCTGATCGGAGCAGGTGCCGCCGTCGGAATTCCACGTCTCAACGGTCTGTCCGTTCTTGACAAAGGGCGTGAACCGCTCACCGAAGCCATAGATATATTCGCCGACGGAGAGCGTGAGCTGCTCGCGGACAAATGCGCCCTTTGCCGGTGCCGGAATACTCCAGAAGGTATTGTCCATTGCCTGCCGCTGATCGTTTTCCTGCAGATAGGCGTTTTGCTGAATATACGAAGTCGCGCGCCAGCCTCCGCCGGTCAGATGCTTGCCGTCATAAGTAAACTGTACATTCCAGTTCATCCCCTTTGCGACGGTCACGGCGGTCTTGCCGGAGCGAAGGGTCACTGCCTCGGCAGTTTCCGTAATCACAGGATGAAAGCTCTCATCGCGATTGATCTCAAACTTTGGCTCGTGATTGGCTGCGCCCTTGTGGTGCACGATCTGCACGCGAATGGCATCCGCACGGACAGCGCTGTAGACAATCTCCAGCATCACGCCGCCGAGCGTCATGCCGCGATGATAGATCTGCTGAGAGGTCGCAAGCACATGGATTTCGTGATCGCGGACCTCGACAGAATAAGGCTGTGCGGCATAATCAACGGTAAATCCGCGGCGATTGAGCCAGAAGCCGTCTGCAAATTTCATAATAACCTCCTGCGCGGAGCTTCCCCCGCTCTCTTTTTTTACTACTATATCATACCATAAAACGCAGGGAAAGTCAATGATTCCGCGCAAAAAAACATCGGGCAGAGGCGCTTTCGCTCCCCTGCCCTGTTTTTTATGACTCTGCCTGCTGTGCGTATTTCTCGGCATCCTGCTTTCTCAGCTCGTTGCGGCGGATCTTGCCGCTGCCGACGGTCTTGGGCAGGCTGTCGCGGAATTCGATCACGCGCGGATATTTGTACGGTGCGGTCGCCTTCTTGACGTAATCCTGAATCTCCCTGACCAGCGCGTCCGAGCCGACGGTGCCCTTCGTCAGCACGATCGTCGCCTTGACGACCTGACCGCGGACCGGGTCGGGCACGCCGGTGACGGCGCACTCGAGCACATAGGGCAGCTCCATGATGACGCTCTCGATCTCGAACGGTCCGATGCGGTAGCCCGAGGACTTGATGACATCATCGACTCTGCCGACATACCAGAAGTAACCGTCCTCATCCATCCACGCGGTGTCGCCGGTGTGATACCAGCCGTCGCGCCATGTCTCCGCGGTTGTCTCCTCGTCACGGAAGTAGCATAGTGCCAGACCGGGAACCGGCTTATCCTTCAGGCGGACGCAGATCTCGCCGGTCTCGCCGACGCCTGCGGGCGTGCCGTCGGGCATCAGGATCGCGACCTCATACTGCGGATTGGGGCGACCCATGCTGCCGGGCTTGGGCTCCATGCCGACAAAATTGCCGATCGTCAGCGTGGTCTCGGTCTGACCGAAGCCCTCCATCAGCTTGATGCCGGTCGCGCGGTAGAACTGGTGGAATACCTCGGGATTGAGCGCCTCGCCCGCGATGCAGGCGTATTTCAGCGAGGAAAGGTCGTATTTGGAGAGGTCCTCCTTGATGAAGAAGCGGTACATGGTGGGCGGCGCGCAGAAGCTCGTGACATGGTATTTCTTGAACATCGGCAGGATGTCATCAGCGTGGAAGCGGTCGAAATCATAGACAAACACAGCCGATTCGCACATCCACTGCCCGTAGAGCTTGCCCCAGAGCGCCTTGCCCCAGCCGGTATCGGAAATGGTGAAGTGCAGACCGTTCGGGTCGGCGTTCTGCCAGTAGCGCGCGGTGACATAGTGTCCCATCGGATACTGATAGCTGTGCAGAACGAGCTTCGGATTGCCCGATGTGCCGGAGCTGAAGAAGATCAGCATTGGGTCGGTGCCGCAGGGCGTATCGGCAGTGCGCTCAAAGTGCGTGCTGTATGCCGGGAGCTCTGCGTTGAAATCGTGCCAGCCCTCGCGCTGACCGTTCACGAGTACCTTCGTTTTCAGCGACGGGCAGGCCGCACATGCGAGATCGACCTCATCGGCGACCTCACCGTCGGCAGTCGCGACGATCGCGGAGACCTCCGCGGAATTGAAGCGGTATTCAAAGTCGTGCTTTTTCAGCATGTTCGACGCCGGAATGACCAGAGCGCCGATCCGGTGCAGCGCAATGATCGAGAACCAGAACTGATAATGCCGCTTGAGCACGAGCATGACGCGGTCGCCCTTCTTGATACCGAGCGAGCGGAAGTAATTCGCGGTCTGGCAGGAGTAGCGCTTGATATCGCGGAAGGTGAAGCGGCGCTCGTTGTGATTGACGTCGACATAGATCATCGCAGTCTTATCCGGGCACTTCTCCGCCATTGCATCGACGATATCGAATGCGAAGTTGAATTTGTCCGCGTCCTTGAAATGCACACCGCTCAGCACGCCGACCGCGTCGGTCTCGCAGCTGACAAATTTCTCTGCGACCGGGTGCATCAGCCCTGCCTTGTCGACATTCGTGCTGTGATGCTCCTGCACACGCTCGGTGTATTCGGGAAGCGTCGTGCTGCCGTGCGGCGCCATGACAAATGCGTAGATCTCACAGTCCTCACCGCCGAGTGCGATCTCGTCGTGCGGCATGGAGCTGTCGTAATAGATGCAGTCGCCCTCGTGCAGAATCTCGGTGTGTGTGCCGACGATCATGCGGAGCGTGCCCTTGATGACGATATCCATTTCCTGACCGGCGTGGCTGCCCAGATGCAGGGGCTTGGAGAGCGCCTCCTCGGAATACGGGATGACAACATGGAAGGGCTCCATCGTCTTGTTCTTGAATTTGGCGGCGAGCTGGTTGTAGGCAAAGCCCTCTCTGCGGACGATCTGCACGCCCTCTCCCTTTCGCGTGACGGTGTAGCCGCTCAGCTCCGGCGAGCTGCCCTCGAGCAGATCGTTGATATCGACATGCAGCACCGCTGCGCACTTGTAGAGAAAATTGAACGTGAAATCCTTCTGCCCGGATTCCAGCGCCTTGTATTCCGCAATGTCAAAGCCGGTCTGCTCCGCCATTTCCGCAGCGGAAAGACCGAGGTCCTCGCGCAGGCGAATAATGCGCTCTGCCACCTCGCGGATCTTCTGTTCAGGGCTCGTGCTTCGCTTCTGCTCTTCCATGTCTGACACTCCTTTTTCAAAATATTTTCCGGGGCAAATAAAAACAGCCCGCCCCAAAGCTGAACTTTGAGACGAGCATCATTTCCATGATTCCCGCGGTACCACTCAAATTGTGCGGCTATGTTGCCTTTGCACCACTCAGCGAGCTCCGACAAGCTCTTTACATTCACGCAGCATCACGGGAGCGCTTACTGGGTCTGCCGCTTTCAGCACTCCGGCTCAGAAGGGATATGCAAAGCTGTACGCTGCCGTCTCGCACCGACCGACGGCTCTCTGAAAGCGGGGACAGATTCACACTTGACTTCCTCATCGCCTGTATTTGCGATTATATCACAAAACTACCCGTTTGTCAAGCCCTTTTTCAAAAAAATTTTTATGAAGCACGCATGAAGATTCTATGTGAATTCGCTGAAAGGGATTGACTGTCAGAAAATGAATGTGCTATGCTTGGTGTCGGGGTGATATCATGAAAAAAGCAATCAAACATATCTTGCTGCTGATTTTGCTTGCGGCGGCAATCTACGGCGGGTTATGCTCCTATGAATACTGGCAGCAGAACCGCGTCCGCGTGCTGCTCGATGTGCCGCAGGCGTGTCAGCATCCGGACTATCCGACCGGCTGCGAGAGCATCGTGCTCTATATGCTGCTGCGGTATTACGGCACAGAGGTCACACCGGCGCAGATCGTCGAGGCGCTGCCAAAGGGTCCCGTGCCATACCGAAAAAACGGCAGAGACTACGGCGCAAACCCGGAGCGCGAGTTCGTCGGTGATCCGCGTGATCCGCATTCCTACGGCGTTTACAATCAGCCGATCTGCGACACCGCGAATCAGTTTCTTGCGGGTGCACAGACGAAAACCGGCGCGACCGTTGACGAGATCAAACAGATTCTCGACAGCGGTGCGCCCGTCATGCTCTGGTATACGACACAGGATGCGGTCGGTGTTGAAGCCGGCAGTACATGGCTTGATGAACAGACCGGCGAGAAGATCACATGGCTGAAATATGAGCATGCCGTGGTTGCCTGTGGCTACAAGCTGAATGACCTCATTATCAACGACCCGAACACCGGAACGCAGAGAACGATCCGCTTCGGCACCGTGATGAATGCCTTTGACCGGCTCGGCGGCAGAATCGTCTGGTATCCGGTCACTTCTTCGGAATCTTCGTAAACGACGGGTCAACGCAGTATTCTGCGAGCGGGCAGCCCGCACAGAGCGGATTGCGCGCGCGGCAGGTATCGCGCCCGAACAGCACGATCTGGTGACAGAAGCGCGACGAACGCTCCGGCGGCAGCACCTTGCGCAGATCCTCCTCCACATGCTCGGGCGCGTGACGCTTTGTCAGCCCGAGCCGCCCGGCGATGCGGATGCAGTGGGTGTCCGTCACGACAGCGGGCTGTCCGTAGACGTCGCCGAGCAGCAGATTAGCGGTTTTTCTGCCGATGCCGGGCAGCGACAGCAGATCGTCCATCTTGTCGGGCACGATGCCGCCGAAGCGCTCCCGCAGGATGATGCACATTTCCTTGATGCTCTTTGCCTTTGCACGGTAGAAGCCGCAGGGCTTGACTGCCTGCTCCAGCTCTGATAAATCGGCATCGGCGAACGAATCGAGCGTCGGGAACTGCTGAAACAGCGTCTTCGTGACAATGTTGACGCGCGCATCGGTGCACTGTGCCGAGAGCCGCACCGCGATCATCAGCTCATAGGGCTTTTCAAATTGCAGTGAGCATTCTGCATCGGGATATACCCGATCGAACACATCGCAGATCGCCGCTGCTTTCTCCTTCCTTGTCACAGCTTTCCGCTCCCTTTCTCGCGGGAAAAGGTGATGACCAGAATGCCGCTGATGTCTTTGCCGGTGTCAACTGTGACACTGACGACATCCCAGCCGTCTGCCGCTTCGGTATTCATCACTGCTTCTGCATATGAATAGTCTTTTTTGATATACTTGCGCGGAATCTCAATAATTTTGTACTCTTTCATGTTTTGCTCCTTGACATTTTGTTTCGGTTCGTGGTATCATACAACTATACGAAAGGGAGTGTAGATATGGGAACTGCAATGCAATTTGAGCCGGAAAAGCTGATCTGTGCGGTGCTCTATACCGACGCACAGACCGCGGAAGCCGCGATCACAAGGCTGACTGCCGCTTACGGAAATACCGATCTCGAATCGGAGCCCTACTGCTTTTCGGAGATCTCGCCCTATTATGACGAAGAGATGGGCGGCATGGTTTACCGAAGGCTGCTGTCGTTTGCAGTCTGCCGCGACCCTGCGGAGCTCGCCGCGATCAAGACCTTCACCAATCAGATCGAGCAGGAAACGGTCACCGATACCGGCAGACAGATCAATCTCGACCCGGGATTGATCAGCCCCGGGCGGCTCTCTCTTGCAACGACCAAGAACGCCGGACACCGCATCCCGCTCTCAGACGGCATATACGCCGAGCTGACGCTGTTCTATGCGCGCGGGGCGTGGAATCCGTTTCCGTGGACCTATATGGATTTCAAGCTGCCGCAGGTGCATGCGTTTCTGACGCAGGCGCGCAAAATCTATATGCAGCAGCGAAAAAGCTGGCTGTCCTGCCGCTGACGCATCTGCCGCACGCGCGCGGTGAGAATGTCTCCCGACAGCCCCAGATGCGCGCCGACCCACACAGCGCCGTAGGCAAAGGCGAGGGTCATATCCTCCAGCGGAATCGCGCCCTCCTGCACCAGATCATAGCTGGAGCCGTAATCCTGACCGCTCATGCGGCAGGGCGCAAGAAAGCAGGGAATCCCCCGCTTCTGGCAGCGCAGCAGCAGCGTCTGAACCGCATAGGGCGAGTAGCGCAGGGAATTCGCTGTCTCGGAGTGGTAGGTCCCGTGCACGACCGCCGAGATGCCGTCGAGCGGCACGGTGTCATAGCGCAGCCCGTTATACGGATGCAGCAGGCAGACCTCCGCGGTCTGCTTTGCGATATCTGTCAGCACAGCGCGGTCAAGGCGGCAGGGCGGGCGGTCGACCTGCTCTGCTTCGAGCACTGCTGCGACCGGCATCATCGTATCGCTGCAGAAGGAACGGCTGCCGTTGCGGCAGGGCAGCAGATCGCAGCCGCGGTGCAGCAGCATTTCGCCGTCACTGTTCTCATAGACCGCCCAGACGCCGGGCATCAGCCGGTGCTGAATGAGCTGCACAGCCGCCGCGAAATTCGCGTGGCCGTTCGTCTGCGGATCGGAAAGCGGTGCGATCGCGGAAACCAGCACGACCGGGACCGGGACGCCGACCAGCGCCGCGGACAGCATTGCTGCGGTCTGATCGAGCGTGTCGGTGCCGTGCGCGATGATTACGCCGCCGACTGCTTCAAACGGCGTTTCCGCGAGCGCAAGCAGCAGATCGCGCCAGTCCTCGGGCGTGAGGTCTTCGCTGAGGCGGTTCATCGGCATGGAGACGCGAAACTGCACATCGCCGTAGGGGTGGGCAGTGCGGTAGCCCTCCTCGAGCAGTGTGACCGCTGAACCGACATTGCTGCGGCGCGTGCCGTCCGCTCCGGCAAAGCTGCAGATCGTGCCGCCGGTCAGAATCAGTGAAATATCCGTGGCTGCAGCCTCCCTTCTTGTTTGGTGTCAGTCTATTATAACACATAACAGAAAAAAACGCAAGCATTCGGTTTTCAAGCAAACATCGACCCCAAACCCCGGAGCTCCGGATGACGGAACAACTCCTCACTCCTCCCCTGAATTCTGATTTCCCGACAGACTGAGCCGTGCGCTCTTTTTGTGCACTCCCATTGCGTTTTTTGACGGAATGTGTTATAATAGATTCAAGATATCACAACGGAGGCGTGGATTATGAGATGGGGCGTGCATTGGAGAATCAGCAGGGATTCGCTGCATGGGAGAAAATCGCTGTTCTATCAGCTCGGGAGCATTCTCCCGGACTGGTTTGAGCGGCACCCGATCCACCGCAGAAAGGAATCGCTGATTCCGTTTCTGATGCGTGCAGAGCGAGTGCGGAACATGAAGCCGGGACTCCGCCGGGACTGGGAACTCGGCTGTCTGGTGCATCTGCTCGGCGACTACTGCTGCATGGCGCACAATGAGGAGTATTACCGCTACTACCGGCACCGCATCTATGAGGTCGTTTCGCAGCGCTATTACAAGCGCGTGCGCGAAGCGAACAAGCCGAAATATACCGAGCTGCAACAGCACTTTGCGGCTTATGTCCGACGGGAATTCCCGACGCTCTGGGACCGCACGGCGAAGGGCGGGGCGTTCCGCGATGAGCTGCGAAGGCTGATCGACACGACAGTCGCCTCGCTGCACGGGAAGATCGCGGCTCTGCAGCATGAACAATGGTGGGCGGACCTTCGCGTTGCCGAGCTCGATGTGCGGTATTCCTACCGGCTGATCTATGCTGTGCTCTATATCCTCGGCGAAAAGCAGGATGAGAGGGAGGATGTGTCATGATCGATTATACGCAGCCGGGAAATGTATTCCCCTGCTATGAAGGCACAGAGCCGTATATCTTTATCAGCTATAAGCACAATGACCCCTGCTACAGCGAATCCTTCAACAATCTGCTCAACCGGTTCTTTGACGGCGGCTACCGGGTCTGGTACGATCCGACGCTGCATTTCGGTATGGACTGGGGCAATCAGCTGATCGAGCGCATCAAAAACGCGCATGTGTTTCTCGGGCTGACCTCCAATCTGTATTATCAGTCGAAGGACTGCAAGACCGAGCTGTTTCAGGCGACCTCCGAGGATATGCGCCTGCTCCCGGTCGAGGCAGAGGAGGTCACGATCGACGACTACCGGCAAAAATACATCACTGCAAATTATCAGAAGATCACGAGCAATTACATCGATAAGATTCTCAGTCATATCTGGATCACGGAATGCATGCGGGATGAGGACAAACGGAAGCAGCAGATTCAGAAGGCTGAAAAGGCAGAAGCCGAACAGAGCACAGACAGCACGCCGAAAAAGCAGATCATCACCGCATCCTCCGCGCGGGAATCCATGTCGCGGGAATTCGTCGAGCGAAAGGTTGACAAGCTCTTTGCCGACAGTGCACTCAAGATCACACCCACGACTGAGGAGAAGCATCTCTTCTCCAAGACCCGGCTGGTATTCACGCCGGATGAGATCAAACAGATCACAGAGAGCATTCTCAATTTTCTGCGCATGCACCAGAATGATCTGCGTCTGCTGCTCTACGGTGTGGAGTTTCAGGGCTCGCGCATGGCGTATAAAACCGCTCTGACCACTGTTGTTCTGGTCGAGCGCATCGCGAAATACTATGATTTCTGGACCTATCAGCAGAATCAGAAGATCCACTATTTCATCTCCGATTCGGCGCCGCTGCTGCGTCTGATGCACGGCAGAGCGGTTCGCGACGAGCACAGGCTGTCAGAAAACATGGTCGCCGCGGTGAAGAATTTTGCGTCAGAGCTGGACAGGCTGATCGACTGTCTGGAAGGGTAAGGAGGTGCGTGATATGCTGCAGTCCTTTATTGCGTTCTGTCTGATCTGGCTGATCACGGGAATCAGCATGCTCGCCCGCTGGATCGCCTTCAACCGGATGGATTCGTGGGCACTGGAGGTCAGCGTTGCCTCGCTGATCTACAATGTGATCTACGGCTTTTATATCTCCGAATCACTCACCGATTTCCTGCACAATGAGCTGTTCCGCTGTATCATTCTGCTGATGTTCGTGCTCGCGATCGCGGGGATCCATCTGCACTACGCCTATGTCTGCAAGGACAAATGCAGCGACCAGTACAACAATGCGGCACTGGTGCTCAAGCGCGAGGCAGAGCACTCCGGCATCTATTTCAAGGAGGTCGGCTCCGAGATTGAATTTGACGACGACGAGGAGGAATTCAGCAGCATCGGCGGCACGGTCTATGCCGAGCTGACACCGGAGCAGCGCTATCATCTGGAGGACATGAAGCTCTCCTATATGTCGAAGCTCGTGATCCTGAAGGAGGCAAAGCAGCTCTCGGAAACATCGCTTTCTGTGTGCTACTCCATTTTCATCGACGAATTCAGCTACAATCACAAGGGCTTTCTGCGCCGCCGCAAGAAGCAGGACGGCGGTGCCTCAAAGGGCTTCCGCCCGAAGAAAACCGGCGTGCGCATCTCCCTCGCAAATATCGTCAACAATCTGCACATTGACGGCATTCCGACGCTGCACGAGGACGATTTCAATATCAGCATGAAGCAGCAAAAAACCGGTCTGATCCTGTTCGACGTCTTTCTTGCACTGTCCCTGATCGTCGGCTGCCGGCTCTTCTGAACCGAACAAGCAGGCAGATACTCCGTGAGAAGTATCTGCCTGCTTTTTTGTGTGAGCTGCAAAAAGAAAAAGCGCTGCCGTTTGACGAGCAGCGCAAACGCAATGTGGATTGCGGGGTCAGGCATAATTACGGCTGAGCATCGGCTGCACGCGCCTTGCGATCACAAATGCCAGCGCGAGCTTCACCAGATCGGGCAGAACAAACGGCAGTACACACCATGAAAGCGCGGTCATCAGACCGACAGCGCCGTTTGCGCGGGAGAAGACGACGATGAACCACACGGTCCCGAAGGCATAGCAGGCAATGAGCCCGAGCAGCAGTGCCGTGATCTGTGCCCGGAGCACGCCGGGGAAAAGCCGCTCAAAGCAGCACCAGATCAGACCGATCAGAAGAAATCCGAGGATATAACCGCCGGTGCTGCCGAACAGGATCGCCAGACCGCCGGTGAATTCCGCAAACACCGGAATGCCGACCGCGCCGAGCAGGATATACACGAGCACAGAAAGCGTACCGCGCCTGCCGCCCAGAAGCACCAGAATGAAGAACACCGCAAAGGTCTGGAGCGTAAACGGCACAGTCAGCGGAATACTGATCCACGCGCAAACGGTAATCAACGCCGCACCGATTGCGATATATACAAGATCAAGTGTCTGAGCAGTTCTCGTTGCCATCGGAAACCTCCACATGTCTGCACAGCGCATACCACTGACAGCCGCAGCAAATTGCATGAAATAGTTTCGACTGCAGGACCCGTGTACGGCTGAGCTCCCGCAGCCTCTCCCAACTGCAGACTGCGCCTGTCTGAATCCCGCAGGCTTTGCAGACAGCGGCATCGAGCGCGGATACCTTCTCTGCACTGTCGCAAAAGCTGCCGACTCTGTGCGGACAAGCCGAGCAGAGCGTGTCGCATCCGTCGGTCAGCAAAACAGGGCTTTCGGGTGAACGGCGAAGCTGTGTACAGACCGCGGTCATATGCGCGGTAAAGGCAGCGTCATAGCCGTGACCGGTGAACTTCTGGATGCACAGCAGATGATGTGCTCTGAGCTTCATGCGCGCCCCTCCCCTGTCTGAACGCTTCTATTATATCACAAAAGCCGCAAATTGTCAACCCTCTTTTGTGAAAAGGTTGACAATCTGCGGCTCGTTTTACGGCGTGATCGAGATTTCGCCGGAGGAAAACGCCTGAACGGTTCCGTCCGGTATACGCAGCAGCAGACGGCCGCTGCGGTCGATATCCTCCGCAATCGCGCGGAAGGTCGTTTCCCCGCGCTGCACCGTGACGGTTTCCCCCAGCAGCATCATGCGGCTGCGATAGGCAGCATAGATCTCTGAGAGCGACGGCGCGGACTTCGGCAGCAGGCGGCGCAGCAGCTCGGCAGCGATGCGGTTTCTGGCGTCAGGCACCGGCTGTGCGAACACGACGCCCGCAACCCCGCTCAGCTCCGGCAGAAAGCCGCCGGGCGGCTCAGAGACATTGATGCCGATGCCGATCACGATCCAGCCGATGCTGCCGCTCTCGATATCGGTGACGGCCTCGGTGAGAATCCCGCAGATTTTTCTGCCGCCGAGAAAGAGGTCGTTGACCCACTTGATCTGCGGCGATTTTCCGGATACGGCTTCGATTGCTTCGCTCGCCGCAACCGCCGCAAAGGCAGTCACTGCCGTGATCTGGGAGAGAAGTCGGTTCTTCGGGCGCAGAATCAGGCTCAGATACAGCCCGCCCGCCGGAGAATAAAACGCTCTCGCATAGCGCCCGCGCCCGCCGGTCTGTGTCTCTGCGATCACCGCGGTGCCGTGCGCTGCGCCGGAGACCGCGAGCTCTTTGGCGATCTGATTGGTGGAAACGGCAGAGGGCAGCAGCCGGATATCGGGCATAGTGCAGTCCGCGGAATCGCCGATCAGCTGCATGATCCGCTGTGCGGAGAGCACGTCGTTCTGTGCTGCAAGGCAATAGCCGCGGTTTGTCGCCGCATCGATCTGCCAGCCCTCCTGCCGCAGCGCTTTGATTGCCTTCCAGACGGCGCTGCGGGAGACCTGCAGCTCGTCGGCGAGCGTCTCTCCGGAAATATGCGTGCCGTTCGCGGCAGTCAGCAGCGCCAGCACACGGTCTTTTGTGTTCATACTCCCCTGCTTTCCTCAGCCGACTGTCACAGTCGCGGTCACGGTGCGGTTCTCCGTTCGGAGAAGCTCCTCGGGCCTGAGATTGATCTGCGGTACGCCGTTCACATCGAAATACACCTGCCGGATGCGCGTGTGCCTGCACGGGTCATAGAGCGGATCGCTCGCGTAGCTGCCGCAGGCTTTTGTGTCGTGCGCGGAGGGTCTTGCGTGATAGACGATCAGCAGATTGCCGTTTTCATCGGTGACAAAGGAATTGTGCCCGGGACCGGATTCGCCCGGTACATCGGCAGTGCTCAGCACCGGCGTTTTCTGCTTGACCCAGCTTGCGGTGTCCATCAGGTCGGCGTCTGCATCAGCCTCCATCCGCCCGACGCAGTATTCCGAGCCCGTGCCCGACGCCGAGAAAAACACATAGACCTTGCCGTTCGCCTTGAGAACGGCAGCGCCCTCGTTGACGCGGTGATTGACCAGCTCCCAGTCGTATTCGGGCTTCGTCAGCAGGATCGGCGCAGAGATCAGCTTCCACGGCTCCGCGGGGTCGATCTGCGCCATGAAAAGCGACGAATCGCCTTTGATCTCCGCCCAGATGACATAGTGCCTGCCGTTGTTCTCAAAATAGGTCATATCGAGCGAAAAGCTCCGGAAGGATTCCGTGTCGCCCGCAGATGCCTGCATCTGCCCGCATTCGGTCCAGCTGCCGGTGATCGGGTCGCCGGAGCACTGCAGCACATAGGGGCGGATCGCCCACACATCGGAGCTCGCGCCCGCCGCGAAGAAAATATACCATTTTCCGCCGATGAAGTGCATCTCCGGCGCCCAGATATGCTTTGCCATGATGCCGCTTGCGTGCGCCTTCCAGACGGTGACCTCCTCGGCATCGGCAAGCCCTGCAACGGTCTTGCTGCGCCGCAGAATGATGCGGTCATATCCCTGATTGACATTGCCGTATGCCGGATAGGATGCGGTGAAATAGTAATAGCCGTCGTCGCCGCGCACGACATAGGGGTCGGCGCGCTCTTGAATCAGCGGGTTTGCGTAATCCGCAGCCAGAACAGTTCCCTTCACGGTATAGCTGCCCTTCCGCGAGGTATCGACAGTCGAGGTGTCCCACTGCACGGGGAGCTCCATGCTGCCGCCGTCGCTGTAATACGCCGTGACGGTCTCAGGCATCTGTGCGGGCACATCCTGTGCCGTGCGGACACTGACCTGCTGCATGTCCGTATTGAACGTGTGCAGCCCTGCAGACGGATACGCACTGATCAGCGCGTTATACTGTGCGCCGGTGATCGGGATGACATAGCCGTGACGCGGGGTAAAGTCAAAGCTGTAGGCATTGCGGCTGACCGTCGTGAAGCTCTCGAGGTCGGAGGTCTTCTGCATGACATAGTAGCCGTTTCCGTAGGCATCGGACATGAGCAGCCAGTCATTCGTGCCGATCAGCCGGTAGATATTCGGACCCTCGACGCCGAGATCGCCTTCGGATATCTTGTGCATTTCCGTATACGGACCGGACGCATGCTCTGCCTCCGCGAGGAAGATGCCCTTGGTCGTCTCGTCCTTGTAGTACATGTAATATTTGCCGTTTTCGCAGATGATATCCGAGTCGATCGCGTCGTGCCCGCTGCGCGGCGCCAGCAGGACCGCCGGGGTCGTGTCGAGCTTTCTCAGGTCGCGGCTGTAGGCATAATACATGATCGTGCGGTCGTCGGTGCCGGGCACGCGCGCCGCAAAATAGATCATGTAGGACTCCTGCTCGGGGTCGTAGATCGCCTGCGGCGCCCACGCGCGGTCGCAGTTCATCATATTCGGGTATTCGTTCGCAATTTTGATCGACGCTTCGTCAAACCAGTGCACCAGATCGGTCGATTTCGCGCTGAGCAGATCGCGGTTGCTGTTCCACCCCAGCGACGATTTCATATCGGTCGCGAGCAGATGCCAGAGCCCGTCCTCGCCCTTGAAGATATACGGGTCGCGCAGACATTTCGTGCCGACAGACGACTGCCAGACCGCTCTGCCGCCGTTGAGCGCGCTGAAATGGTAGCCGTCGAGGCTGACCGCATAGGACAGACGCTCCTGCTCGGGCGCATTGCCGAGGAAATAGGCAAACAGATAGGCTGCGGGCTCTCCCGTCAGCGATACCGTATTTTCCGGCGTGCCCGGCGCCTTTGCCTTTGCGATCAGGAAATCGCGCAGTGCCTTTGCATCCTCTGTATCAACCGTGCCGCTGCCGTCAAAATCTGCGGCTGCCTCGCAGACCCGGTCAAAGCCGAACATCAGACCGCGCTTTAACAGCGTGAGATCGGCTGCGTTGAGACGGCGGTCGAAATTGAGGTCGCCGCGCAGGACCGTGATGCTTTCATCCGCCTGCGACTGATTTGCGGGCCGGAAATAGAACTTTTGCCCTTCGCCGCCCCAGTTGTCCCACTGGTCAATGATCGCGCCGCTCTCATAGCTGATATCGTACACATCGAGCACGGCAGACTGGCTGCATTTTGCGCGGATATAGAACGCATCGTCCGTAGGGATCAGCGAAAACAGCTGCGCATCGCTGCCGGTGTATTCCGTGAGAATGATCTTGTTGCCGTTGGTGTTGTCGCCGCCCTCCACTGTGAATGCGAGATCGCCGCCTGTGTCCGAGATGATCGCGCAGTAATCGCCAACCTTTTTGAGCTTCCAGACGATCCCGTCTCCGGTGTTCCAGTCCCACTGCACGACCTGATTTTCCATCGTGCTCGCGAGATATTTGCCGCTCAGCCGCGACATGATCCGGTATCTGTGCCCGCAGAGGACCGTTTCCCCGGAATCGGCATATTCCGCGCAGACCGCCGGCTGCACCGCCTTTGCAGACTGTTTGACGTTTGTCGGAAGAGCCGCTGTACATCCCGCCAGTACGGAGGCGAGCAGCAGCGCAGCATGTTTCTTTTTTTCCATATCCAAATCCCTCTGTTTCCCTCTGATGCGAGGATTGATATTCTGATTATACCATATCTCTGGAATAAACGCAATATTCTTTTCTGCACAAACCTTATTATTTGCATACAAATGCAGCGTTCCGGCACTGCACCGGAACGCTGCACTTCTGTATCAATCCTTGATGCCTGCAAGAATCATCAGGAGCTTGGAGAGGTCATTCGCCTCCACATTGCCGGATTCGTCCACATCGGCATTGAGCTTACCCTGCGCACTGACAGGCGCTTCACTGTCCTCTGCGAGGAAGCGTGCCAGCAGCACGGCATCTGCGATATTGACATCGCCGTTGACATCGACGTCGCCGATCAGCGTTTCTTCGACCGGCTCGGGAATATCAGGCTCGATGCTGAAATCGACCCACAGTGCGACCGCCGGGTCTTTGGTCTGATAGGCAGGCGACGCGGTATTCTGCGAGGCGAGCTCAGACGCGCTCAGCACCTTGCTGTACAGGCGCACGGTTGCAAATTCTGCATCGGAACCGCGCCCGGTGCTCGGGCAGCTTCCGACCGTCAGGCTGTAATCCGAATGCGCGACGCCGGAGGTCGAGAAGGACTTCTCCGCGAGGATCTGACCGTCGCAGTAGACCGACAGCGTGCCGGTCTCTCCGTTGTAGATGCCGGCGACCTGATGCATCTTGTTGAGCCAGTTTGCCTTGAACGAATCGGACATGGTGTAGCTGACCATTTTCCAGCCGCCGTCATAGAGGAAGAAATCGAGCGAATTGGGCTGTGCCCGGAGCGCAAATGCGTTGTCGCCCTTGCCCGCAAACTGATTGAACTCGGGGCTGCCGGTCGGCATTACATTGACTTCGATCGTGAACGAGCTCTTGCCCTCGAGAATCGGGTTGAGCACATTGTTGAACGGCACGCTCATGCTGCCGCGCATCAGCGTCCGACCGCCCGCCTCATGCACATTTGCATTGGCGGAAAGCGGGATCATGAAGGCATTGCTGCTCTGATCCTGCACGCAGGAGCTGATATTGCGGTAGGGCTTCGCGGCATCGTTGTAGAGATCGCCGGAGGTCTTGCCGGTCTCGACCGGAACGATCGTATAGGTCCACGCATAGACGCGGCTGCTCGGCAGTGTATACTGGTTGAGTGTTGCCTGACCGCAGGTCGCGGAGCCGGTACCCATCGAGCCGGCATTCATGCTGAGGTAGGTATTCGCGCGCGGACGCAGCTCGTAGGGGTGATTTGCCGCGTCGAGATCAGAGGGCAGGAAGTGCAGTGCACTTGCCTCAACCGGTGTTTCCGCCGCGACGACGACTGCCTTGTTCAGACTGCCGTTCTGCACGGCGATCCAGCGCACATCGGACATGGTGCCGCAGTCGTCCGCCTTCATGTACGGGAAGAACATCCCGTTGACGGTCGTCTGATAGCGCCCGACGATCGCGTTGGTCTTGCGGTCGTTGAAGGTCTCGACCGGACCGTTGCCGTACCACTCGACATTCTCAAAGCCCGCGGGCAGCGTCATGGTCGAGCCGACGCGGATGAAGCTGCCGAGCCCGGATTTCGTCGCATCGACGCGCAGTGCGACCGTGACAGCGCCGGTCCTGTAGACCGTATAGACCATGTCAACGGCGGTATTGCCCGCGTTCGGGAGCGTCGTGCTGACGGTGATGACCTGCGTGTCGTCCTGCTCCTTCACGCTGATGCTGTTGACCTTGATGCTGCCGGCTGCACCCTTCCAAGCGCGGTCAAACTTCTTCTGATTCGCGCTGCCGCCGTCGTTCTCAACATTGCCGCGCCAGAAATTCGGTGCAGGTCCGTTGTCCATGATGCAGTCGCCCTTGTAGGTGTAATTCTGCAGCTGACCGTTGTTCTTGTTGACATAGAAGCTGAAATCGTCGCCGGTGACCTGATAGTTGCTGCTGCCCTCAATCACCTTGACCGCGCTTGCCGAGGTTGCAGGCTTTGCTGCCTTCGGCGCTGCTGCAGGAACGTCGAACTGTGCATAGGAGAGCTCTGTGCCCGCGGGAACGAGCTTTGTTGCGGTCTTTGTGCGCACCGAAATATTGAGCTGGAACTCATCGCCTGCCGCAATGGAATTCGGCATTTTGAAGGGCAAACTGACCGTGCCGCGTGCATGCGGTGCGACGGATATATCCTCCGCATCGCCCGTGCTGATGACCCTGCCGTTTTTCAGCAGCTGCCAGACCACATCAAAATCGCTGAGATTCAGGAAGTTGTTTTCATTGTAGACAGAGACCTTTCTGTCGGAGATCTGGTCTGCATCGGCAGAGAACCAGAAATTCTGATACTGGAATTTCACTTCTGCAAGCTCAGGCTGCGGGGTTCTGTCCGGGCAGATCAGACCGTTTTCGCAGAAGCTGTTGTCGTTGGGGTTGTCGCCCCAGTCGCCGCCGTATGCAAAATAGTGCCCCGGTGTCAGATCGGAATAGAGATTCTTGTGCGCGTAATCCTGCGCATAGTAGTCATACGGACCGTTCGAGACAGCGGTGGTCTTGGTGACCTCTGCGCTGTAATCGAGCCAGACGAGCACCGAGGAATCGCTTGCCTTGATGCCGGGGGCAGTGCTGTTCTGACCGGCGATCTCCGTCGCGGACAGTGCTTTGCCGTAGACACGGGCGATCGAGATTTCGCCGTCGAAGGTGCGCTTGTGCACCGGGTCATAGCCGACGCAGACCGGATAGCTGCCGGAGTTGATGCTGTCTGCATAGCTTTCGGTGCCGAGCAGCTGCCCGTCGATATAGATCGAGAGCTTGCCCTTGTCGTAGACGCCGGCGACCTGATGCCAGCTTCCGACCCAGTTCGTCGGGAGCGCGCAGGAAACGGCGTTCCAGCCGTCGTTGTAGACGAAGAATTCCAGACCGGAGCCAGAGCTCTTGGTCTTGAGCGTGACCTGATTGTCGCCGATGGAGAGCACGACGCTGTTCTGACCGGCAGACGCGGGCTTGACGATCGCCTCGAAGGTGAAGCTCTTGCCGGAGCCCGAGAGCGCCGACAGATAGGAGGTCGAGCCGTCCATCATCGTGTAGCCCTTGAATGCGTGACCGCCGTTGAGCGAGCCGGAACCTGCGCTGTGGTCAAAGTCGGCACTGCTGCCGAAAACCGTGCCGGAGATTCCCTTCTGATCCTTGATTAAATATGCGGTGCTGCTGCCGCCGCCCGGAATCGCAGTCGCTCTGGACTGGTCGCACCAGTCCCAGATGAAGCCGCCCAGCATGTTGTCGGCGCTGCGGATCACATCCCAGTATTCCTTAAGTGCGCCGACGGAATTGCCCATTGCGTGGTCATATTCGCACATGACGTAAGGAATTCTGCCGTTGCCGCGGTTGTTGCCGATCACGTCGGAGCCCGGGTACATCTGACTGTTCATGTCGGTGCCCATCGAGCCGCCCTGCCCCTCGCTGTGGACGGGTCTGGTGCTGTCGTGCTTCTTGAAATACCAGATCATGTCGCGGAACAGACCGTTTGCGTAGTTCGGGTCGCTGGTGTACTTCATCTCATTGCCGATTGACCATGCGACGATCGCGGGATTGTTCTTGAGCCGCTGGAATGCAGTCGCCGTGCGGTCGAGACCGAGCTCGTAGAACCAGCCCATCTGCGTATTATTGTCGCCGTACATCAGACCGTGGCACTCCATATTGGTCTCTGCCATCATGTACAGACCGTATTCGTTGCAGAGCCAGTAGAGGTAGGAGTCATTGCTGTAATGCGAGGTGCGGATCGCGTTGATGTTGTTCAGCTTCATCAGGCGGACATCCTCTTCCATCGTCTCCTGCGGCACTGCCTTGCCGTGGAAGGGGTCGGTATCGTGGCGGTTGACGCCCTTGAGCAGCAGGCGCTGTCCGTTGATCGTCATCGGCTGCCACGAGGATGTCGTAACGCGATAGCTGCCGTCGACCTCTGTGCGGGTAAAGCCGATCTCACGGAAGCCGAGCTGTGTCGACAGCGTATCGACCGCATTTCCTTTGCCGTCCTTGAGCGTGAGCACAAGTGCGTAGAGATTCGGGTCCTCCGCGGACCACAGCTTCGGGTTCTTGATTTCTTTGCTGATGCGGACCGTATCGGTTTTGCCTGAGCCGATCTCAGAGACAGCGATCGCGGTGTCAGCCGTGATGATTTTTCCGGCGCGGTCGAGCACATCGACCTGCACGCTCCAGCCGCTGCCCGCTGCCTGCGATGCAAGATTGCGCACATCGACGCTGAGATTGAGCACCGCGTTTGTGTAGCTGCTGTCAAGGTCAGTCTGCACGGTGTAGTCGGAGATCTGCACGAGCGGACGGCTGGTCAGATAGACGTCGCGGAAAATGCCGCCGTCGTAGATCATATCCTGCCCCTCGAACCATGTGCCGTCGCAGAACTTGTGCACCTCGACGCCGAGCAGGTTTTCGCCCGAGGTCAGGTAATCGGTGATATCGAAGCGGTGCGGCGAGAAGGTGTCCTCGCTGTAACCGACCTCATAGCCGTTGACATAGACATAATATGCCGATTCCACGCCGTCGAGATTGAGAATGACGCGGCGGTTGTCGGCGGTCAGCGCCGAATCGACCTTGAAGGTCTTGCGGTAGAGCCCGACCGGGTTGTAGTTGGTCGGCGCATTCGGCACGCTGACATACTGGTCGTATTTGTTCTGCCACGGCATCGTGACATTCGCGTAGATCGGGAAATCAAAGCCCAGACAGGTCCAGCTGTTGGGCACCGCGACCGATTTCCAGCCGTCGTTCGGGCTGGCACTGTAGCCGGGCTTCATTGCGCCGCCGTTGAGCAGCGGCTGTGCGGCACCGGCATTCTGCACGACGGTCAGATCCCAGCTTCCGCCTGATGCTCCCGTCAGCATCTGCATCAGGTCGGAGTCCTCGCGGGCGTTGTAGTCCCAGACCGCCTCCGCTGCCGCATCGGCGCTCTGATAGGATATGATGCTCAGTCCCGCAGGCTCGCGGTTGACCGCAAACACATCCTCTGCGCCGTTCTTGCCGGTCCACTCGTTGTGCGTGAATTTCGCCGCAGAGACATCCGCCTTGAAGGCAGGTGTCAGCCCCAACTCTGCGGCGCCTGCTCCGACAGCCGGCAGCGCAGGCATTGCACTCAATGCCCCCGATGCGACAGCAGCCGAAAGCAGTGCTGAAAGCACGCGATTTTTCAGCTCCATAGAAATAATCCCCCTATTTCTCGCCGGATTTTCCGGCATATTTGCGGAAAACCGGGTTTTCGCCCAATTCTCCATATCCATTATAGCGCAAGAAAATACCGGTTTCAATGGGAGATTTACAGAATTATTGGACAATTTGTATATGAATCAAAGCCGTGCAGCCCGGGAGAATATGGTATAACCCGGCAGTGCACGGCTCAGATTTGCGCAGAACCCCCCTTTTTTCGCTTCGCCCCATTGCGTTTCCGGGCTGAATGTGATATAATAGGGCGACTGGAGGTGAGGGTATGTTCGATATCCAACAGGAGGAGCAGCGCCCGAAGGCGATCCTTGTGGGACTCAATACCGGCGAATATGACGCAGAAATCTCGATGAAGGAGCTCGAAGCGCTTGCCGACACCGCCGGCTGTGAGGTTGTCCGCACGGTGATTCAGGCGCGTCCGGCACCCGAGGCAGCGACCTGCGTCGGCAGCGGCAAGCTCGGGGAGATCGCAGCGCTGATCGGGCTGACAGAAGCCGATCTGCTGATCTTCGACACCGAGCTGACCGGCATGCAGATGCGCAATATCTCTGATGCGGCCGACTGCAAGGTCATCGACCGCACCATGCTGATTCTCGATATCTTCGCCGGTCGCGCACGCACTGCAGAGGGCAAGGTGCAGGTCAGTCTCGCGCAGTATCAGTACCGGCTCTCCCGGCTGACCGGCATGGGCACGGCGCTGTCGCGTCTGGGCGGCGGTATCGGCACAAGGGGTCCCGGCGAGACAAAGCTCGAAACCGACCGGCGGCATATCCGTAGCCGCATAGAAACGCTCACACAAAGTCTCAGGGAGCTTGAGAAGCACCGCAAATTCATCGGCAGCCGCCGCAAGAAAGAGGGTGTGCTGACCGTCGCTGTTGTCGGCTACACCAATGCAGGGAAATCTGCGCTCTTCCGGCGGCTGACCGAGGCAGAGGTGCTCGTCGAGAATCAGCTTTTTGCGACACTGGATGTCACGGCACGCGCACTGGAACTCCCGGACGGGCGCACGGTACTGCTCTCGGACACAGTCGGCTTTATCCGCCGACTCCCCCACCATCTCGTGCAGGCGTTCCGCTCGACGCTCGAGGAGACTGCGCAGGCAGACCTCATTCTGCATGTGCTCGATGCGTCAGAGCCCGATATCCGCGAGCGCATGGAGATCACGCAGGGATTGCTCGCCGAGCTGGGCTGCGCGGATATCCCGCAGATTCGGGTACTGAACAAAGCGGACCTCGTCCCGGAGCTGCCGCACGAAAGCGATGCCGAGACCGTCTGGATCAGTGCAAAGACCGGCGAGGGCATTGAACGGCTGCTGGAAACGGTCGCGCGGCGGCTCCCGCAGACAGCCCTTCGCATGAAGCTCTGTGTGCCCTTTGCAGAGGGCGGCTTTCTGCAGCAGCTGCGGCAGGAGGGCAAAATCCTTGCCGAGGAATACACGGCAGACGGCATTCTCGTCGACGCGCTCGTCGATGTGAAGCTGCAAAAGAAGGCATCCTCGATGATTGCCGCGGAATAACAAAAGCCGGTGCGTTCTGTGCACCGGCTTTCTCATGCAAACGGCAGAAAAAAGCACCTGCCGTCCGGCAAGTGCTTTGGAAGGGTGGGTAAAGGGATTCGAACCCTTGATCTTCGGATCCACAATCCGACGCTTTAACCAGCTAAGCCATACCCACCATATGGAAACGGGATTCCCCCGGATGAAACAAACGCGCCCTGAAGGATTCGAACCTTCGGCTTACTGCTTAGAAGGCAGTTACTCTATCCAGCTGAGTTAAGGGCGCATATGCCGGAACCGGCAAAGCGAGTGATGGGAATCGAACCCACGTAACCAGCTTGGAAGGCTGGAATTCTACCATTGAACTACACTCGCACCTGGCAGGCGACCGTGCAGCTCATAAGCATCCGCACCAGCACTGCAAGAGATATTATACCACAAATCCGGACAAATGTCAAGCCCCAATTTCAAAAAATCCGCTTCTATGACGAAAGCAACGCATTTGTGCTTTCCCAAGTTGACTTTTTTATGCTTTTTTGCTATAATAGATGCAGAATCTCAGAAAGGTCGGTGTATCCTATGCCCGAACCCCGCGACGTTGCCGTGATCGGCACGGTCAACACAGACTGTCATTTTCATATGGAATTTGCCGATGCGGGCTTTTTCCACTATTTCGGCGACGACGTGATCTATTCGATCCTCCGCATCGTGCACGAGGCGGACACAGAGCGCCTGCTGCAGACAGCCCAGCTGCTGCGCGACGGGCAGAGCGAGCAGATGGTGCTCCGCATGCGCGGCTGCAATTCCGACTTTCGGTGGATGCTCGTCGGACTGACTGCACACGGCTCCGGCGACACAAGGCAGTATCAGCTCCGCATCTCCGACGCCTTCCGCATGGAGCGCTCGCTGATGAAGGCGATCAGCGAGAACAACGAGTACCGCTTCTATCTCAACCTCATGCGAGACCTCGCGTTCCGCTATTCGTTCCGCACCAAGCACATCGAGATCATGACCTTCGACTGCTGCCGCGAGGTGATTCTCACGGACATGCCGCTGACGCAGTGGCGCGACAACGCGATCGCACAGGGCATGGTCGAGCCGCATGAGCGCGCAAAATTCGAGAAGCTCTGCGCCGATATCGAAGCAGGCACCAGCCGCTTTCAGCACGAGCTGGAGACAAGCGTCTGCTCGATGGGACAGCGTACCGAATACTGTGCATTTCGGGGCGTTACGCGCAGCCAGATGCCCGGCAACCGCACCGTGCTCGGCATCGTGACGGTTCTGCATGCAAAATACAAGAGCAAGGAGCCTGCGTGGATGCTGGAAACGACTCGCGATTCGGCGACGGACCTCATGGGCAAGGCGGCGGTCACGGCATACGCAAAATCCGTTCTGGCAGCGCAGCCGACCGCGACCGTCAGTCTGGTGCTGCTGACGATCGACGATTTCAAGGAGATCAACGACCGCTTCGGGCAGATGTTCGGCGACGAGGTGCTCTTCACGCTTTCACATATCCTCAAGACCGAGATCGGCGCGCGCGGCGTCGCGGGACGCATCGGCGGCGGTATGTTTCTGCTGGTGCTTGAGCAGATCGCCGACGAGACCGATCTGCGCGGCATTCTGCGGGCGATCCGCACAAAGCTCGAGTGGGCGTGGGAGGATCCCGGCTCGGAGCACAGCCGACCGCGTGTGACCTGCTCGATGGGCGCTGCCTGCTATCCGATCGACGCACAGGATTATGATTCGCTGTTCATGCAGGCGGACAAGGCGCTCTTCATCGCGCGCGAGAAGGGGCACAACCGCTATGTGATCTACGACGTCAACAAGCACGGTGCGGTCGTCCCGAACCGCGAGCGCTCGGCAGCCGATCTGTATGCGGTTCCCCCGCCCCGGAGCAAAGCGGGCTTTATCGCCGAGCTCGCACAGTCGCTGATCCAGGCGCCGCCCGACCTGCAAGCCGTCCTCGGGCGCATCGGCGAGCAGTTCGCGATCGACGGCATCCATATTTTCACCGCACCGGATTGGAAGGCGGGCTATCGATGGGGACACCCGGTCGACAGCGACGCGGCTGTGCTGAACGGCTCCGCGCTGCAGTATCAGGAGGACGGCGTCTGCGTGATCGACAATATCAACGCGCTTGAGGGAATCGCCGATGACGCCTACCGGTGGTTTTCGCAGGAGAATATGCTCGGTGCTGTGCTGATCCGTGCGCAGGGAACCGTTCCGGCGCTGATCGCATTCGGGCTGTTCGGGCGATTCCGCAAGTGGAGCACGCACGATATCGGCTATCTGACGATTCTCGGCGGAATTCTCTCCGCGCTGCTCGACTGCGAAGCAGCTTCCTCTTCCGATTGATGGTTTCACACTGAGCAGTGCTGTGCTATTTGCACGGCGCTGCTTTTTTTTACAGAAAACAGCCGCTGCCATTTCTGACAGCGGCTGCTTTTTCAGTGGGTTCTGCGATCGACGTTCCGATCAGATCACTGTTCTTCTTCCTCGCGCTTGCGTGCGAACACGAATGCGAGTGCACCGATCACAACGCACATACCAAGCATGCCCATCGGAGCAGAATCACCGGTCTGGACGCTGCCGGCTGTGGTCGTCGTGGTAGAGCCGGAGTTGGAGGTCTCAGTGGTGTTCGTCGTCGTCTCGGTGGACGATGTGGTCTCCGTGGTCTCGACAGTGGTGTTCGTGCTCTCATCTGTGTTCGAGCCCTTCCAGGTGTCGTTGTCGCTGTCGAGCGTCGTGGTGGTCTCCTCGGTGGTCGAGGTCTCCGTCGTGGTGGTGTTCGACTCGTTGAAGTCGTGCGCATCATGCGGATTCGTAGTCTCAGTGGTCGTGGTCTCCTCAGGAGTCGTCGTCGTCTCTGTGACCGTGGTGGTGGTTTCCGTGACGGTGGTCGTCGTGGTTTCCGTTGCCGTTGTTGTGGTCTCCGTGACCGTGGTGGTCGTGGTTTCCGTAGCGGTGGTGGTCTCCGTGACAGTTGTCGTGGTCTCCGTGACAGTTGTCGTGGTCTCCGTGACAGTTGTCGTGGTTTCCGTGGCGGTCGTCGTGGTTTCCGTGACAGTCGTCGTGGTCTCCGTGGCGGTCGTCGTGGTTTCCGTAGCGGTCGTCGTGGTCTCCGTAACGGTCGTCGTGGTCTCCGTAGCGGTCGTCGTGGTCTCCGTGACAGTCGTCGTGGTCTCCGTAGCGGTCGTCGTGGTTTCCGTGACAGTCGTCGTGGTCTCCGTCGCCGTAGTGGTGGTTTCCGTGACGGTCGTCGTGGTCTCAGTGACAGTGGTCGTGGTCTCAGTGACAGTGGTCGTGGTCTCCGTAACGGTCGTCGTGGTTTCCGTGACGGTCGTCGTGGTCTCCGTCGTCGTGGTTTCCTCGAAGGTCGTCGTAGTCTCCTCGGTTGTGGTTTCTCCGCCGATCGTCGTGGTCTCCGTTGTCGTGGTTTCCTCAACAGTTGTTGTGGTCTCCACTGTCGTGGTTTCCTCGATGCTCGTCGTGGTTTCCTCAACGGTTGTCGTGGTTTCCTCGAAGGTCGTCGTGGTCTCCTCAGTAGTGGTTTCCCCGCCGAGCGTCGTGGTCTCCGTGGTCGTGGTTTCCTCAACGGTCGTTGTGGTTTCCGTCGTCGTGGTCTCCTCGGAAGTGGTTTCGTCGCCGATTACCGCGATATCCTCTGACGTGGTGGTCTCCACTGTTGTGGTAGTCTCGGTGTCGCTTCCGCCGCCGATCCCGTTGTCCTCTGTCGTAGTGGTCTCCTCGGTAGTTGTCTCCTCGGTAGTGGTCACCTCAACAGTAGTACAAGTCGTTTCGGTCGTGGTCTCAGCGGTGGTGGTCTCCTCTGTCGTAGTGGTTTCCTCAGTGGTCGTCGTCTCGGCAGTGGTGCCAGTCGTCGTCTCTTCGGATTCCGTGAAGGTCGTCTCCGTAACCGTGGTCTCCGCGGTGGTCGTGGTCTCTTCCAGCGTCGTGGTTTCCTCGGTCGTGGTGGTCTCTTCCGTCAGAGTCGTATCCTCGGTCGTGGTGGTCTCTTCCGTCAGAGTCGTATCCTCGGTGGTCGTCGTCTCTTCCGTTGTGGTAGTCGTTTCCTCTGTCGTCGTGGTCTCCTCGGTCGTGGTTGTTTCCGCAGCCAGGAGATCATCCTTGACGATCAGCGTCTTGCCGCCGTCCTCGGTGTCGACATACTCGGTGTCGCCGGTGGTTTCGCCCTGCTGGACATCTGTCACAACGCCGCCCTCAATCGTGAACGTAAAGTCGCTCACAACATCGTAGCCGTTCGGTGCAACAGTCTCTTCGAGCGTGTAGGTGCCGTCCTCAAGACCCTTGACGGAGATATCATTGTTCTCGTCGCCCTTGACAACGACAACATAGCCTTCATCGGTCTTCTCGGAGGTAACCTTTTCGCCGTTGACGATGATGCCGTC
>JAEEGL015692626.1_pt1 | contig 37411 bp, 29 predicted proteins | sample 9134231 | NCBI WGS metagenome assembly JAEEGL01 (sample SAMN16246548, study PRJNA631951) | gut metagenome | biome: gut microbiome; feature: rumen; material: fiber-attached | host: Bos | place: Iran: Karaj | collected 2018-10 | reverse complement strand
TGAAAATGACATAGCCCGCTAAGCGGGCGTAAAAAAGAGAAGGTATCAATCTTCCAAGCTAGCTTGAAGAAGTTGATACCTTCTCTTTTTATAGATGCTACGCATCGTATGTCATTTTCAATTGTTAGAATACGCACCCGTCCTGCTTCAAACAAAGCTTCGCATGCATCGTGAAAAAATGCTATGGAAACATCAGAAAATCGCATTTGCCATCTCAGACTCGCATGGGAAAGCCGACTGCATCGTAAGCGTTTCATGGGTGCGAGTTTTGAAACGTAGAATTTTGATATGCCATCCAGAAACCAATGAATGCCCGGACAGGAGCCGACGAAAAATGCTTCATGAACGAGCAAAAGTCTAGCGAGTGGAAAGGCAGGTTTATACAAGCTGCATGGTGCCGCGGTTATTTTTTGAGGCGGCAGAGTTCTGCGTCAGTGATCTCAAGCACTGAACCATGTCTTTTAAGGCTCTTGCCAAGATCAAATTCTGAATCTGCAAGTGCCGTGTATCTGGTCATATCGCTGTCTTCAAAAATGATGGGTAAATAGCCCTGATGCGTTGCAAAGCGGTCTACCATGAGACAGTTACGTCCATCAGGAAGTTTGAATGCAAGCGGTCCCTCAACTCCCTTTATTGCAGAAAGGCTTGGAGATTCCAGAAACTTAAATTCACCCTGAAGATCATCGCAGTAGTCTATGAGAATCCCCTTTGAATCCTCATCCTTGGAGAAACGGTAATAGTTATCTCCTGACTTAAAAATTGTAGTATCTATTACATTGCAGCTTCTCTCTATGTATTCAACTGGCTCACTAAAATGAACGAAGTCTTTAGTCTGTGCCCTGTAAATGATGTGCTTATCTTCTTTACCCTCTTCCATTCTAAAAGAAGCCCAGAACACAGTATATTCATTTCTCTTCTCATCAAAGAATGCTTCCGGAGCCCAGACATTTCCAATATGTTCAAGTGGCACTTCATATACCCAGGCCTCTGACCAGTTCACCAGATCCTCTGACTTCCAGATGATCATCTTCTTACTGGCTCTGTGAACAGCATCATCCCATGAAGGATTAGCATAAATCCTAAGGTCTGTCGCAATAATATAAAAGCACCCGTCAATCCTGCTCCTCAAAATAAACGGATCTCTGACTCCCTTAGTTCCAATATCAGAAACCAGCACCGGTCTTCCCTCATTCAAATCCTCATAGTGAAGGCCATCCTCACTAACTGAGAAATAAATCTGCTCCCCATTTTCCAGTGACTCTCCAGTAAAATGAACAAATAAGTAACCCATACTCCCTCCTTCAATAACATTATCTCTGCTATCTTAACACCACTTCCCCACACGCCGCAATCCGTCCTCTGCACCTTCTTCCTCTCTCCGTCTTCTCAATCCTCTCCGCCCGCCACCAACCTTCCTCCCGCCCTCCGCCCCGAAGAAATCAGCTCGTTCAGAAAGGTTTTTTCGCCACTCGTATATGGGATTTCATGGCCTTTTAAAAGAGACACAAGAATTCTACGTTTCAAAACTCACACCCCAGTAGCGCTTTCGAGACAACCAAGTTTCCTATGCGAGTCTGAGATGGCAAATGCGATTTTCTAATGTTTCCATAGCATTTTTTCACGATGCATGCGAAGCTTTGTCTGAAGCAGGACGGGGGCGTATTCTAACAAGTGAAAATGACATACGATGCGTAGCATCTATAAAAAGAGAAGGTATCAACTTCTTCAAGCTAGCTTGAAAGATTGATACCTTCTCTTTTTTACGCCCGCTTAGCGGGCTATGTCATTTTCAATTATAAACTACAATCCGTCCTGCAAGTTTAGCTGAGCATGCATCAATAAAAGAAAAAATGCGGAAACATCTGAGAAAATCTGCATTTGTCAGTGACGAGCAGAGGAAATTTGTGCGAGGAAATAGCTACAGGGGTGCTCAGACAAGTTGAAACGAAACAGAATTCTTGTGTCACTTCTAAAAAGGCTCATGAAATCTTCCAAATCCTCACAAGGTCTTAAAAATCCTTTCCTGAACATCGCTTCCCTCTTCAGGGCGGAGGGCGGAAGGTTCCTGACCTGCGGGGGTTTAGTCACGCGGGCGCATGTAGAAGTTGCCCATGATTTCTTCGGTTCTGATGGAATTGACGAAGGCATGCGGGTCAAGCTCCTTGATCATTGGGATGAGCTTTCTGGTGTCGGAGGCACTTACGATGGAGTAGACAATTTTCTTGTTCTCATGACCAAAGGACCCTTCTCCATCTATGAGTGTTGCACCGTGACTTGACTGAGCGTATATGAGTTTGCAGATTTCGTCAGGCACATCAGTTATGATGAAGAGAGTCTTCTGCTGATAGGTTCTGTACAGAACGTGAAGCGCCTGGGTTGAAACGTACTGGAATATCATGGAATAAAGCGCCTTGTCCCAACCAAATAAAAGTCCTGCTATGGCAAGAAGGATAACGTTGCCTGCAAGGATTATAGGGAAAGCGTCAATACCCTTCCTCTGAGAGAGGAAGATAGAAATAAAGTCTGTTCCACCGCTTGTTGCATCTACGTCGAGACACATTGTAATGGCAACAGCGTTTACAATACCACCAAATACTGCTATAAGAAGCGGATCATGTGTAACTGAATGTACCGGCAGAATATCTACAAATACACCGTTCATGAATACCATGATAAGGGAAAAAAGAGTGAATTTCTTGCCTATGAATCTAAAACCTATATAGATAGGAATAGCGTTAATAATAAGGTTGATTGGAGTATAGGGAATATTAAGTCCAAAATACTTGGCTGCTACTCGAATAATAATGATCGTAAGGCCCTGTGCTCCACCCGGATACAGACCTCCCGCATTAATAAACGTAAGGATATTCATCGCCATTATAAAAGCCGCAATTACTACGACGATCAGACGAATCATATCCTTTTTAAGTGTAAATACAATTTTCTTTTGTCTCTCTGACATTGAACTATCCACCCATCAATTACTTTGGCTTTTTAAACCAAAGACGATTTTAGCACATGATAATCGCATATCCTAGGGATTTGAGCAATGTATACAAGTATGTGATAATCCCTGCATCATCACATATATTACGTTATTCTTTTTCCCACAAAAGCGTCAGGTCTTTTTTCCTTTCTGCGTCCATATCAAGTTTAATGCTGGGTTCTCCTATGATGCCTTCCTCTATTGCAGCATAAATCCTGGCTCCAGGGCACTTTAATACTTCCTTGGGAATATGTACAATGGCCTGAGCCTGCTGCCCTGTGAGCATAGTCTTAAGATCAATGTTGAGTCTGTAAACCATCATGCCTTCAGCTTCAGTACCTGCAGAAGCCTTCACTCCTTCTTTTCCCTCAAAAGAAATTCCGCTATCTTCCGGTAGATCCACATAAAGGCAGGGAACGCAATCGAAGTAAATAGGGCATACTCCGTCATTAGTAAATGTTGCTGTAAGCTCAACAGTATCTCTTCCAATTGATTTTCTGATATTGAGTTCGCTTATTCTGTATCTGTAACCAACGTATTTAAGAATTGAATCTGCTGCCTCCATAAACTCAAGATTTTCGCGCTTGGTATATGGAACCATAGGTCCAATAAAGCTCATATGTGATTTTTGCAAAAGATCTACTGTCTGATCATAATCGCTTCCAAGCATTGTACTGATAGGAACCGAGCTTGCAAACTCGCCTCCTACAGGAGCAGTATTCCATATTTCCGGTACAGCCTTAAGAGCATCTTTTTCTCCGGTTTCATTGTATTCTCCGCCCTCTTCAATCCATTTAAGGAAGGCACTTGTATCATGACTTATGCCTGCCATGTCATTAAAGACACCTGCGCCATCCGGAAGCTCTGCAAAAGGTCTCCTCATAAGAAGCTTGCAATAGTCAAAATTGTCGCTGTAATGCTTGACGTATCTTGCTCTTACAGCTGTCTGCGGCATCTGAGGAAGGCCTGCCATGTAATAGGTGTGCCACTCTCCCCAATGTCCAAGACTTCCGATTTCAACATAAGTCAGAAGAGAATCATGTCTGAAATGATCGGCGATTTCCTTAATAACCTTCTCATGCTCAGCGATAAAAACTTCGTTGTTGTAATCAGGGCAATACCCCTTTCCATACTGCATATCATAAAACTCACCATCACCTGTCTTGTCATAAAGCCACTCAGGGATGTCCATATGCTCCTCATCTCCCGGTTTATCGCATACAAACCTAAGGACCATGTTCTTACCAAGAGCACGCCATTTATCCAGATTGTGGAATTTATCATACAGATCCCAGTTGTACTCACCTTCTGTAGGTTCAAGGTCAGCCCAGGTGATCTCACAGTAGATAAGAGATGACTTATTACACAGGCTCTCACTGTTCGTATCAGGAGCATAGCCTATATAAGGATTCATAACAGCCTCTGTTCCCTCTTTGTACTTGTAAGTTGTACCTGTCAAATTTCTGATATACATTTGATATCCTCTTATTCCTGCACCAATTACCATTGCCAGGATCAGAAAGAAAATAAAACCATTCTTTTTCATTGACTTTACCCGTTGTATTCTCCGTTATATTGAATGAGCGTAATATCTTTAACCTTGGGAATGTCCCTTATCCTCTCTTCAAAGGCAAGGTTCTTGTCCCTGCAATACACTTCCACAGCCATCTCAGTTGTGTCACCACGCATTGTCCTTGACTTGATAAAGTGCTTGTTTTTACCAAAAGCTCTTATTATCTCATCACCGGTTTCTGTTCCCTCGTAGTGGATCACAGCAACATAAACATGGCCTCTTGAAGGTCTTGCATAAAATATCGCTAACATTATTATAACAATAATTGAGGCAACCATGGTCAGAATATACATTCCGGCTCCGGCTGTTATTCCTCCTGTAATAGACCAGAACAGGTAAAAGAGATCCAGCGGATCTTTAACTGCTGTTCTGAACCTTACAATTGAAAGGGCGCCCACCATACCAAGCGAGATAACAATGTTAGTGCTGATCGCAAGTGTCACCATACAGGTCAAAACGCACATCCCTATTAAAGTTACCGCAAAACTCTTGGAATAAACAACCCCTGCATAAAATTTCCTGTACACCAGATATATCAGTATTCCAAGGATCAATGCAGTTATAAGGGAAAGCGCTATCCTTCCGATATCAACCTGACTGTAACTATCCGCATTCAGAACCGAATTCTTGATAAAATCTCTTACGCTCATACTCTTCTCCGTTTTCTACTGTCACTTTAACCGTTACAGATTACAAAACATATTTCTCATCGCAGTAGTACTGCTGTTTATGCAAAAAAGCTGTCTTGTCGCAGCAGATCACATATTTGGATGCTGCTATCATCTCGCTTGCTGAAGGTATCACAATATTTCTGACAAGCTGCGGAAGAAACTCTGTATATTTAACCTCCATGATAAGTCTGTCACCCTCTAAAGAAGAGAGTGTTGGAAGAGACTCATCAAAGATATCATAGCCTCCAACTGCAGCTCTTACCTTTTTATCAAAAGTGACCCTGACTGTTCCCTCCTCCAGCATAAATGGAACTCTCTCATAATCAACGATAACTCTTGGCCTTAGCACATTAGAAACGCACTCTATATAGAATTCTTTTAACAGATTACTGTCACTTTCAAGAAGAAAGCTATAATCCCCATCAAGTATCCTGTAAAACTCATCTTTTGTAATAGCTGCCGACTCCTTATATATGTACTTACCCTGTTTTTTCTTTCGTTCTAACCTGATGCTCTTATCCGAGTAATTATAAATCCTTATCCGGTATTTTTTTCTGGCATAAATCCCCATCTCTTTTTCTTCATAGGCACTGCCATAGTAGTCATCAAAGTACAGACTCCTTATCATGTACTCGCCATTTACAGCATGCGGATCAAGCCTGAAATAAGGGAGCATAAGTCGCCGCAGAGCTTCATATTCGGGATAACTTATTATGTATTTAAGTTCATGACGGTATTGTTCCATACTCATTTCCAATCTACTCAGTTATTTTATATTCGCTAATGCTTCCATCAAGATTTACATAGAAGCATTTGATTCCATAGTACTTACCGTCTTCAGTTTCATAATAGTCAAAAGCATCCTGAGTATAACCGCTTTCATTAGTAGCAGTCGCCTTTATGAAATACTCTCCCGCAGGAAGCATAGCCTCTGTAAATGAAGTCCATTCACCCTCATAGGATGTGACTATATCCTTGCACTCAAGATCTCTTGCCACGATCACCTTATAAGAAATATCTTCCTGATCAAGGTCGTAGCTGGCATCCCAGAAATAATTCATTCTGACACCTGATTTTTCAGGAGTACCTATGTAAAAAGGCATAGGCTTTTCAAATGACTCCTTGTACTGTCTGTAGTATTCATCCACAAGATCAGGGAGTTTTTCTGCTATTTCTTTATTCTCCTCTTCAGTAACCAGTACCTGACTGATATCCGGCTCAGTAAAAAGATATGGGTTGACAATACTACTGTATTCTTCAACCATTCCCTGAAGTTTTTCTCTGCTGAGATAATCCTTAACGTCAAGGATCGCACTGTCCAGAGCATCCCTGAATTCATCTGACTTAAGGCATCTTTGGAATAATACATTTCCCCAATAGTTACTGATTCCTCTTTCCCAGCTTCCGGCTTCTATACGACCAAGGATGTCATTTTCATCTTTTCTGAAAATAGTATCCAGATCCCACAAATAAAAATACCAGGTATCTTCATTGAGAGGGCTGTATAGGTAAGAGTTTCTGCTCTGGGTGTCATAATTGCCCGTCAGGATATTAAATGCCAGATAATAGGTCAGATTCTCCATATCAAAATGTTTATCTATCACTTCCTCGATAGGGATACCATAATCATTGACATCCTCAAGCATAGTGATCAGCTTGGAGTGATCATCGTTTCCCTTTATCTCAAGGTATTTTTCAAACTCATCCTTGTTATAACGAGGATCAGTAGTTACCCTGATGACATCTTCATATCTGAAGAATTCAAAGAAATTAATCTTATACAGATACCCTGCTCTATCGAGGCCGTGTGTTCTAAGAGCAGTTTTATTGAGCTGTTCAACCTGTGTATATAGGCCATAGTCTTCAAAGCCCTCATCCTCTCCGTCAGTAAGATCATTGACATAGAGATGTACAAACTGCGTTCTGAGGCTCATCAGCTCATCTATCCCTGAGAGCAGGTCAAAGCCCATCTTATTTCTGAATCTAAGGCCGTCTGTCATATGCTTATTAAGGGCTATTGTTGTCTGTCCGTTCCAGGAACCCTTATTGGGCTTGAGTTCTATCTTATAGTTCTTTTGCGGATTGCGACTCGATGTCTGACCTCTTATCTGCACAATGGCATTTGGAGTGGTCTCTCCATAGCCAAGGTTTCCCTCTGGTATTCCTCTCTCATTTCCAACCTGTAAAAGAGCCTCTGCCTTATATCTGTCTATTCCTTCCTCATCGTAGTAATATGCTGAATAACTGTTTATCTCCTCCCAGGTATGATCAGTTCCCTCTGAGGCGTTTCCTTCCCTTACAGTCAGGTACATGGTGATCACGCTGTTACCATCCTTGTACAGATATGCGTTGTCCCGAAGATGGTTATCAGTATGATCATCGTGCAAAACTCCTCCGAAATCGTAATCGGTGTAAGTAGAGTTTTCCGCTTCTGCAAAATTAACAGACTCAATGCTGTCATTTTCAGATTCTCTTTGTGGCATTACCATACTCTTGATAGCGGAATAGTTTTGGTCTATGACAATAACAATTCCAAGGCATATGATTGTAGCTATGATCTTAACTGTATCTTTTCTCATAGGTTAGACCTCTTTTTCACCTGCTTGTCCGTTCTGTTCCAATATGAACATATAGAGTTTCGTACCAAGTCCCTTTTTGCGGACAGCCATGATAGGCTGAGCACTTAATATGTGATAGGGGAGTCTCCTGGTATAAGTCATAAGTCTGTTAATTGCATACACGAGATAAACAATGCTTCCAAAAGCAAATGCAAATCCATAGTATTTGGGTTCAAATAATAGAGAAACCAAAGAGAGCGCTGTTGTTGTAACCGCAAATAGTATATTAGCCTTCTTGGCATCCTCATAAGCCGTAAAGTACATCAGAACAAGCGTGAGCACATTTGCTACTGCATAGGCGCCATAGCCTACACACAGTATTCTGAAATATCCTTCCATCAGAGCATCAAAACCAAGGGGAAGTCTCTCCAGAATAATAAGCCCAACTCCAAGAATGAGTGTTGTTCCATAGAACTGCCTTCTTGCTGTATATATAAGCTCATGGTCCAGAACTGTAAGCATCTCTTTTTCCGCCTGTTCAATCTCCAGAATAGATCCATGGCCGTTAAAAAGGTCATAATACTTTCTGTACTTGGGATATAGATTAACTTCTACAGATGCCACAAAATTAATTGTTGTGATCAGTATTGTCAAAAATGCAAACAAGGCAGAAATGTCATGTTCAGGTGCTGCATAGAATAGACCCCTTATCCTGTGCCCTATTCCTCCAAACCAGGCAATAACAAGATGTGAAAAAAGGCCTATATTAGTTGTAAGTCCTATTACCATAAGATCTGAGTATTCATCAAACCATGGCAGAAAATCAAAGTAGTTCTTATGTGAATTAGGGAAAAAGCCATACAAAAGCATCATATCAAGGGCCATCATAACTCCATATCCAAGAACCACGCTAAATAGCATAATATTGATGCTTCCGCCCAAAATCCTTCCTCCAAAAGATGCTGCAAAAACTGCAAGACCTATAGACACCACATAGGATATGAGTATTCCCCTATAGTCCTTGATCGCAGATAAATAATTCATCTCTGTCCACACCGTAAGAAGTTCTGCAAACAGCATCAGAGATAGAAAGCCTTGAGTAAAAGTAACCCCTGAAAAAACAAGGAATACAGACCACAACAGCATTCCGGAGGGAAGAAGGAAAACCAGTATTCCTTCAAGTGAAGGGATAACGTCCTCTCCTTTTTGTTCGTACAAAAGGTCCGCTACAAATCTCGTCATTACCATAGAAAAAATGCTGCTGTATATCATCGAAGCAAGAAGGGAATAGGTGATAATACTGACCAGAAGTTCAGTATCTGTCTGAGACAGGCCAAACCGGTCCGCAATTATCTGAATTGACAACAGGAATATAAAGCCAAGTATCATAGGGCCAGCCGTTATCATTCCGGTATAGCCATATGCTCTTAGCATAGATAAAACACCTGTGGCTTTAAAAAGCTTTTTTAACTCAAAACCTATTCCAGCCATTAATCCTATCCTCTAGTACCTGTAAAGTGATGCATATTTTTTGATCATGTCGCCGTGCTTAAAGCATTTTTCTACTCTCTTTTGGCCGGCATTGCCCATTTCTTCTCTCTGCTGCCGGCTATTACACATTTTGTCCATGGCAAGTGCAAGTGCTTCCCTATGCATTGGAGGAACACAGTAGCCTGCCTGTCCAAACAAATCTCCCTCTTCTCCTTCTATCAGTGCTCTGCAACAGCCAACATCAGTTGTCACCGCAGGCCTTCTTGCCGCAAAGGACTCAAGTACCGACAGCGGCTGTCCCTCAGAAATACTGGTTAGTATGGTAAAGTCAATCTTGGTCATATACTCAATTACATTGACCTGACCAACAAACAAAACATCGCTTAGCCCAAGTGTTTTTACAAGGTCATAGCATTCCTTGGCATATTCCTCGTCATCAGTACCTCCAAGAATATGCAGTCTGACATTTTTCCTCATGCTCTTTAACTCATTAAAAGAATATATGAGTGTCTTTACATCCTTGATTGGCGCAAGTCGGATGACAGCAGCAATATCAACAATTCCGTCCTCCTCTTTAAGAGGAATATCGCAGAATTTGTCATAGTGTATTCCGTTTGGAATAACTTTGCATCTCTCAGGAGGTGCTCCCAGTTCTATCTGGATCTTACTGGCATTTTGAAAGAGACAGGTTATGTTTTCCGCTCTTCCATAGATTGCATCCGACAGCATGTAAAAGAATCTTATCCAGTGCTTTTTAAACTCAGGAACAACCCACCTGGCTCTGATTATCTCTTCTTCTCTTTCTCTTGAATAAATACCATGCTCAGTAAGGATTACTTTTTTTCCGGTCACATAGTTTGCAAGTGCTGCCAGAAGTCCGCCGTATCCGGTACAGACTGTGTGGTAAATATTTGCCTTTGGTACCTCGCTCTGGAGGATATGCAGAACAGGGATCAACATTGATCTGATGGTGTAAAAAATATCCGCAAAAGCAATATAGGGATACTTTTCTTTACACAACTCCGTCAGCGTATCCAGGAAGTCATCGCTCATAAGGAAACTTGCCGGGTTATATCTTTTGACCTGGAACATTTCAAAAAGAACATTCCAGTCGGGCTTATTACAATCTATAAAAGCCTTAAGTGTCTCTTTTTCTACATCTGATAACTTGAATTTATCTTTTTTGTTTGGCTTTATCAAAAGAGCATCATCCAGAAATACTTCGTGGACCTCTTTGACATTCTCCGGAAGCTCATATTTGAATTTCCCTTTATCAGAGGCCTTGGCTCCTATTACCCACAAGATGAACTCGTGATGCGGCATTGCCTTTATGTAGTTATGTGTCCAGGAAGATACCCCTCCGAATGTGTAGGGATAGCTTCCCTCCAAAATAAGGCAGATTCTCATGTATAGTTACTTGCTCCTTATGATCGTAACTTTTGCCGACTGAGCTTTTAAAAGATACAGCGAGTCGTTGAGCTTAATAAGCTCTCCGCCATAGGCGTTTTCAAGTTCTCCGTCATTTGCTCTTATCAGATAGTAAGCAGTGTCGATGATTCCCTTACTCGTAAGAGAGATGTTTCCTTCTTCTATCTTGTAATTTGGAGTCAGATTCACATATCTTTGCACAGCTCCTGCCATTCCGGCTCCGGTCAGATGCCTTATATTAACTGCTGATTCATCGATCCAGCCCATGTAGTCATCAAGGTTTTCTTTGAGTACTGCCCAGCCCAGATCTGCTCCGCGGTCTTCATCCAAAAGATCATCAGGATGCATGAAATGCGAACTTACAAAATGAAGATTAAGCTCTGCAAAGGCCGTAATTCTCATATAATCATCGAGAATTCCTCCGGATACTATTCTGGGAGTCTCTACTATTCCATCGTCTGCAACTTCAAATTCCTGAACATATTCATCAGGTCCTTCAAGGTAGATACTGGCAATGCATTTGATCTGCGGAAAGTCCACTCCCAGCATGCTTCTGCCGGCATCAGAGAGGACATCTGAAGGTGGTACATAGACTGACATATTCTGATTAGGAAAAATACTTGTAGAAAACCTGATCAGCTCTTTTACCGAGGAATGCATTTTCTCATAGTCAGCCCAGGTATTATAACCAAGCTCCTGATTATAGATAAAATCCGGAAGACAAAGAGGCTGGTGATTATATCCATGAAATCCAAGCTCGCCTCCCTGATTAAGGAGCATATTTCCGTAGTAATAATAGTTTGAGGTGCTCTCGTTTGGCTTAAGCTCTCCCTCTGTTGTGTCCTGATAGGTCTCTATGATAAGTCCTGTATACTTTATGTTGTGCTCTCTTCCAAGGTTCAACATATCAGGCCACCATACCCTTGAATAGAAATCAGCTATTCCCATGTTGTAATCTCTTTTAACATATTCGCCGTTTCCTGCAGGTACCGGCGATGGGAAGTCGTCGATATAAAATGTGGATGCGTTTATGACAGGGTATATGAATACATCATCCAAAAGCGTATAGGCGCTTGCAAAAATACCTCTGTAAGCTTTTTCTGTATAACCGAAGTTGCAGACTACAAACTTTCCCTTCTGATAGTCTCTTGCCCAGACCAGCGGTACGTTTTTCTCATCCGTATGAGCATAAACAGTAGTTTCATCATCAAGAACTGCCGAAAGAGATGACTCGTAACCGTCTATTATCTTGTAGGTTCTCTGCGCTCCCAGCATGTATCCCTTGTCAGATACAAAGTCATCTACTCGTGCATAATCATAGGAAGCACTGATAATTCCAAGTTTATCCGATATGAAATCAAAATTTGCAGATCTAAATGGGGGAATTCCAAAAAGCAGTCTCCCTCCATCTCCTACCCAGCCGGTGAGCTTGGTGATATCTCTGCCAAAGCTCTCAAGATTACTCATTGCTATGACTACATTGTCGTATCTTGATATGAGTTTATTTAGGTCCTGCTCGTTTTCGCTTACATTTACATTGTCATGGGAAACCCTCATATCCGTAAGGATCTGATCATATATTCCAAGAGCTTTTGCGCTTGTGGCATTTTCCTCTTCCCACAAAACAAGGCACTTTGTGCTGTTACCTGCCTTTTTATCGTTTGTAATATTGTCATCAGGAAGAATCGCTATCTCCGGAGCTGTTCCCTCATAGAGAATTCCTATTTTCTCTATCAGGAGCATGACAAAAATCAGCATAAACCCAAGGGCAACCAGGATAAGCTCACGAAATCTCTTTGTCTTTTTCATGCGCCTACGCCCTCCCTCTGATCATCCCAAAGGTTCACCAGATCTCTTATTTCTCTTGAATAATATTCATCACTGTTTCTGACTCTGGATATCATTTCCCTGAGAGCCTGGCCTGAGCCGGTTTCATAATAAAATCTAAAGCGCAGCTTAAACGCCCTGTCATCACCGGGATATGCCTTTTCCATTCTGTTCAAGGCCTCATCTGCAATAGAAAACTGCTTGTTTTCCAAAAGAGCCATGATAAATCTTTCGTAAGTCTCAGGGCTTGGGTTTCTGTTGACCTTCTCCATCAATAGCTGCATAAGAGTATTTTTCTGAATTTCCAAAAGCTGCCCCTGTATGATGTTGCTTGAAATATACTGCTCAAGGAACATGATATATTCATCAAGAAGTCCCTCTTTTTCCGGATCCCTGGCATACTCAGAGCTATAGCTCTGAAGTCTTAGCTCATAGTCCTTGGATAGCTCCACCATTGCCGTAGTTGCATAGTGAACTACTTCCACATCTTCATTCATTCTGGCCTGGCTAAGCACAGACAAATAATCATTTGTATCGCTCATGAGAACATCCAGCATAACTGATCGTTTCGTGGCTGAATCATCCATTATAAGCGCATCTTCAAGAGGAACCACATTGGCACTTTCAGGAGCTTCCACCAGTAGCGATCCTTCAGATTCAGTGTTTCCATGCATAACCTCAAGATCCTTACTGTTGCGTCCGACTCTGTTAAACCTGGTCATTATGCTGATCATGACCGCACTAAGCATCCCCCAGAAAGGAATGCACAAAATGATCACCATCATCAGATGATCTATTTTCATTATGCCTTTCCTTTTTAGGAAAAAAGCTATGAGCACTATTAAAATATGAACTGCTAAAAGTACATATCCTATCATCTGCTCTTTACTCCATTTGGGGTGCCATCTTCGGTCAAAAGCACAAGTTACGAAACGCTGTGCACAATGTCACATTTTAGTCCCATATCCCTGAAACGCTTTAATACAATGCCTTCACTTGAAGCATCAACCTGCGCTGCAAGAAGATATATGTTTTGGTCATTTCCAATTCCAATAATGTCGTTATTTCTGATCTTGGACTGGAACATTTCATCTATTTCTTCAAGGCTTCTTCCTTCTCTTTGTATCCTGATAAGTCTAAAGCTTGTGAGTCTGTTATCCATCATTTCCTTTTGAATTTCAAACTGCTGCTTAAAATAAGCTGTCTTGGTAATACCTGTTCCCTCAACATATGTCTCAGCAACGACAGCCTTCTGATAATCCCAGGCTTTGAGGATAAAGTTCTCCATAAGGCCGGCAAGGATTCTGATGAGGTTGGAATAATAAGTACTGATCTGCATGTATTCAACTCTGTAGATCATGATAAGAACGCTTACGTTACCTTCAGATTTGATACCTGCCACATAAGTTGGAAAGCCCTCTATTACATTTCCGTTAAACCAGATATCATTTTCTGTGAGTGTTTTCAAAACCTCACTATACTCATCAAGATTTATGGATTTCTTCAGAGTCTGTCCCAGCTGCTCAGAGCAGACATTAAGCCTTGCAAATCTTGCATTAGGGTCATTGATAGTATAAATGGCAATAGCCTTATTATTGAGAACGTCTTCCATGACAGGAATAGACTCGGCAAAGATTTCTTCAGGCACGGTTGTACTAAGTCTTTTAACAACATCGAAGATTCTTCCAAAACCGTCCCTGCTTCCAATAAGGTCTGCCTTGTACTGATTCTTATAATTCATAGCCTCCTGATAGAGCTTACTGATGAAGGCATTTTCCGACTTAATGGTTTCACTTTCCTCTTTTACAAAAAGGATATCCTCTTCTCTCTTTTGCTTGATATAGCCGCAGAATGCCGCAGCCACCAAAAGAAGTATGAATGCGATCCAGTTTCCCGGATCATAGAACAGTAAGAGTGCATTGGTACCCGAGAGCTGATACGCAACTATGAGAGATGTTATCTCTATAAGCGCTGATAATGTGCCTATTCTGGTTCCATATAAGAGCGCCATTACTATGACGAACAATAGTCTTACATCGATCATCTTAAACTGCACACTTCCTGCTGACATGTAGTTGTACAGTTCTACAAAAGCGGCGCCGCCAATCAGTTCAATTGGCATAAGGACTTTGCCCAGAAAGCTGAATCTTTTCTTTATACGCTCAGAAAAAGTAGGTTTCTGGTGATACAGCTCCTGGTATTTGCTGATGTATTCTTCAAAATCCCAGCATGCATCATGATGGGCAAACCATCCGTAGATTTCACGTGCCTTGTTGTCGCCATGTATTATTTTCCCCTTGATCCCGGATTTGGATAAAGAAATATCAGCATGAGGATAAACATTCAAAATCTTATTTTTGATTTCTCCATAGGTGGTTTTGGCGCCACTCTTAAGATATATTTTTTCAAAGAGAGTCTTTTCTCCCTTTTCGTCTTCCTCCGGTTCCCAATCTGCAAAAAGACGCGCCAAAAAATCTGCAAGATCTGCAGGCTTTAAAAAATATGCCGCTTCATCTTCCAGAGATTTAATTTCCACCCTCTCTTTGTTTTCGATGCTCCTAAGAATCCTGCACCAGTAATCATCGCGATTATAAGCGCTAAGTAGATAAGGTGAATATACAATTTTTACGTCAATTCGGTATGTTTCTGCATAATATCTGCATAGATTATTAGTAGAGTCAAAAATGATAGAGTCACTGTTGTCAACGTCAACAAGTGCCTCATCAGATACAATATAGACAAACTGTTTAACATGGTGCTTCTGGCTCAGGGAAAAGACTCTTCTGAGCTCTTCAATCTCTCCGACTTTATTGGTATCTCTGGTAAGAGAGCGCGAAAAGAAAAGAACTCTCTCAAACCCGTAGGTATTAAAGAGCCTTCTGAATTTGGCAGACATAACCGGCTGATCAAACCATGTGATATTATCTTCCTTATAGGCATCATGATCTGAGTCGCATACCACTACCATATCCTGAGGGCATGCAACAGTTATCTCATCTTTACGAAAATAACTCGTGTTGCCTACTAAAAGCGTATCCATTTAGGTCTATTCCTCAAGTAAACAATCCGTTATTGCATTATTGACAGTTTCTATTATTTTATTTCGTCAATTTTGTTTGCATACTTTAGTCTGTAAATTCTTTTTATTGATTCGTTTATTCTATCTTCAGTAATTGCTCCGCTATTAACAGCATCCAGAACTCCCTGATAAGCCTCTTCGAAGTTATCAGGCAGGAAAATAATATCTGCTCCGGCGTTGATTGCATTCACCGCAGCTTCTGCAGATGTGTAGTTCTCGGTAATTGCAGCTTCATTTAAGGGAGCGGTTACCACTAATCCATCATATCCCAGCATTCCCCTAAGTTCATCAGTGATCATAACCTTGGATAGAGAAGCCGGTGTATTATCTCCTGTGATCGTAGGAAGTGATACATTACTCATCATCACTGCACCTACCTGGCCATCACCTATAGCCCTCTGATAGGCAACATAGATAGTAGTAGTAAGTTCTTCCTTGGATATTTCATTTACAACCGCAGCAGTTTTGGTGTCACCGGAAACAGGAAATCTATAAGTGCAAGCAGTGACTCCGCTGTCATGAAGTGCTGATGTCATAGAAACAGCTATATCAGCCACTGACTCCATTTCGGTTCCATATTTGCCATTCTCGGAAATATCCAGATCAGGAGCTATACAGAAATTAAAACCATATCCAAACAAAGCTGCGCCTATGGAAGTTCCGGCGTTGTACGCAGTATCAGAGTTATTTATTTCACCAGTCTCTATTCCGCCAATAGAAGCTGTTATTGCTCCGTTCTCACTTCCATCTTCGCTTACAGCTGTAAAGATGGGATATTTACTCATATCAGACGTATTCTTGATCATTTCAGTAATCTGATCTTTGGATTTGATATTCTTGGCTGAATAATAGAGACCACCAACTGCATATTTGGACAAGGCCTCCTGAGTACTTGATCCTGCCTTAACTACTGTTGCCACACCTGTAAACTGCTCAGGTGAAACCATGAAAAGACCTGCAACTTTATCTTCAAGTGTAAGCTCACTCACACAACTATTTACTATTTCTTCCAGGACATCCCCATCAGTCATTTCTTCCGGTTCAGGCACAGACTCCTGCGGCGTTTCAATGACTACTTCCTGATTCTCGCTCGAAGCAGCCGCGGCAGCTTCTTCTTTTTCTGCTTTTTTGGCATTAACTGCCTTTTTTATCGAATAAATTCCAAAGGCTCCAATCCCAGCGATAAGAACAACTGTAATAATGAGAATAATAAAAGCTATAAGCTGACTCTTCTTCCTGCGCTGCCTGCGAGCCAGTCTCTTCTCATCAAAATCCTGTTCATCTATTCTTCCCATATTTCCCCCGAAAACCACTCATATAAATAATCATAAATATTTTATCATAAATACAGTTTCCGTTGAATAAAAAAGAATATCTTCGTGCTGTGAATGGTAATTTCTTTACAACAAAATACGAGGGCAGAAGCTTCATCGATAAAACCTGCTTCTGCCCTATGCCGAGTACTTATTAACTTCCTTTATTTCGTCCAACGGACTAGTCCTCCAGTTTCTCAGCTCTTTCTTTCCATTAACTTTTGCATTCATATGCTGTGGCTGCAAGGAATTTATATTGCAATTACCACTTATCATGTACTCGATAGCTGTATTTCTAATACTTACTTCTAATACTAAAACTTCCTAACAAACAAAACTTAAAATCTTTTATAAAACTAATTATCCTAGTTTGGTGGTCCGTACCATCCTTTCTCTGAATATTTTAATTACCTATCCCTTTGGACTGTACCTGCCTTTCTTTCTCCAATTGATCTGTTTATCTTTGGAGAAGTATTTTGTTTCTTTTGATGGTTTTATTATATTCATTGGCCAATAAGTTGTCAATACATTTTTGCTTTTTCTTTTAATCAATTTGATAATGGCATATAAATTGTATTATTTTCTGCTAATTATTATAATTGTATATTCATTTCACACAATTCTGTCATATAAAACAGTTCCCATAATCTCGCGATGCCAATTATGTCTTTTGCCAAAATCGAAATGATCTGATGATAAAAATTTAAATAACTTGTCAGAAAACGAAAAGGCCCCGGCTCAAATATGAGCCAGGGCTAATAGTATTATATTTACGTCTTATAAGCTATGATCAGCCTGCACGATCACTTAAGTGGATACTTGGCAGTGAGCTTTGCAATGATTGCTCTTGCCTCGTCATTCTTCTCACCCTTATTCTTGATAACAATAGAAATTGCCTCAGCAATCTGATCCATATCTTCTTCATTCATTCCACGGGTTGTTACTGCAGGTGTTCCAAGACGGATACCACTGGTAACAAATGGAGACTGCTGCTCATTAGGGATTGTGTTTTTGTTGGCTGTGATATGTGCATCGTCAAGCCATGCTTCTACTTCTTTTCCTGTAAGACCAAAGTTTGTAAGATCAACAAGCATAAGATGGTTGTCTGTTCCACCTGATACGATCTTGATGCCTCTGTCCATAAGTCCCTTGCAAAGAGCCTTGGCATTCTTGACAACGTTCTGACCGTATGTCACAAACTCCGGTGAAAGAGCTTCCTTGAAGCATACAGCCTTGGCTGCAACTACATGCTCAAGTGGGCCGCCCTGAATTCCAGGGAATACAGCCTTATTGAACTTATACTTATCCTGAGCTTCCTGATTCCAGAGAATAAGTCCTCCTCTTGGTCCACGAAGTGTCTTGTGGGTTGTAGTTGTAACTACATCTGCATATGGGAATGGGCTAGGATGAACTCCTGCAGCCACAAGTCCTGCAATATGCGCCATATCTACCATGAGAACTGCTCCGCATGCATCGGCAGCCTCTCTGAATTTCTTAAAATCAATTGTTCTGCAGTAAGCTGAAGCACCTGCAATGATGAGCTTAGGCTTGTGCTCTACTGCAAGTCTGTACATCTCCTCATAATCAAGAACACCATTCTCGTCAACACCATAAGGAATAACATTAAAATATGTACCTGAAATATTAGCTGAACTTCCATGAGTCAAGTGTCCGCCCTGATTAAGGTTCATGCCCATAATAGTGTCGCCGGGCTTAAGAAGAGCAAACTGTACAGCCAGATTAGCCTGTGCTCCTGAATGTGGCTGAACATTTGCATAGTCGCAGTGGAAGAGCTCTTTAGCTCGCTCGATAGCAATCTTCTCAACTTCATCAACTACATAACAGCCACCATAATATCTTTTCCCCGGGAGTCCTTCTGCATATTTGTTGGTAAGCGGACTTCCCATAGCTGACATAACAGCCTTGCTGGTCCAGTTCTCAGATGCAATAAGCTCGATGTGATCGTTCTGACGATCTACCTCTTTCTCAATAAGAGATGCAATTTCCGGGTCAACTGCCCTTAAATCTTCCAATGAATACATTTCTAGACTCCTCCTGATAAATACTGTTTCCTACTATTACTCCGCCCTAGTTGATGTAAGGATCACATTATTCTTTTACAATGTGATGTACTAAAGCAACATCTTGCATATCGTAACATAACAGAAAGAAAAATGCTATAATAATTACATTAATTATTAATTTAACAAAAAAACATCACTGGAAAGGCATAATACATGTACTATTGCATTGTTAACCCCTCTGCCCGCTCAGGCAAAGGAAAAGAAATATGGGAAAAACTCGAAAAGAAATTCGATGAGAAGGGATTAAAATATCAGGCCGTATTTACAAAAGGCCCCGGACATGCAACCAGGCTTGCCAAAAATCTTACCGCTAAAGTATCCCAGACACCTATTAAGCTGGTTGTTCTTGGAGGAGATGGAACCCTAAACGAAGTAATCAATGGAATTCAGGATTTTGAGAATACACTCGTAGGCTATATACCGATAGGATCAAGTAATGATTTTGCAAGAGACCTCTCCTATCCCGACAAAATAGATGATCTGGTAGATAAGATAATTAAAGGCCAACTAGTTCGCACCCTCGATCTTGGCAAATTAACCTATAATTCAATGTCTAGAGAGACCTCAAGACTTCACGATGACAAGATTGCAGTTACCAGAATATTTGATGTTAGTTCCGGAATTGGCTTTGACGCTGCTGTTTGTGAGCAGGCTCTTTCCTCCGGGACCAAGAATTTCCTCAACAGGATTGGTCTTGGCAAACTTACCTATGGTTCTATCGCCATCAAACAGCTCTTTGGGGCTCAGAAAGTTCCCTGCGATATAATTCTCGATAACGGCGAGACCATTCATTTGAAACGCTTTATATTCATAGCTGCTATGGTTCACCACTACGAGGGAGGAGGATTTAACTTTGCCCCTAATGCTGATTTATCTGATGGCAAATTTGACCTTGTTTATGCAGGTGATATGCCTGTTGTCAGAATGTTATATGCCCTTCCCTTTTCTTTCTTTGGAAATTTCTATTGGATAAAGGGTGTTGGCCACCATGTTGTTCATAAGGTTACCGTCAAAACTGATAAGCCTATGTGGGTTCATACCGATGGTGAGGTTTCAGTCAAGTCAGACCACATCACCTGGGAATGCCTTCAGAACAAGCTCCAAATGATGAATTAATTCTTTTAATATGTAAAATCAAAGCCTGGTTCAAACGAACCAGGCTTAAATTACGCTAATATCAGTTGTATCTGACTGCCACTTTCTCTTCCTGTCTGATACAGAAATTCTCCAAAAGAGAAGTATGATAAAAAACAATATAGAAAATGATAGCCATTATAAATGCAGTAGTAACATCGTAGAAAGAATGCTGTTTAACAAAGAGTGTTGAAAGAATAATGAGCCATCCAATAATATCCATGATGACTACACCTGCTTTGTTAAAACGCTTACTGTGATGAACTGCGATCATTGTTCCTATTGAGTTATATACATGGATACTTGGCCATAAGTTGGTGGATGTATCCGAGTTATATATAAACTGAACAAGATGAGTAAAAATGTTGTCCCTTGGCATAACTACAGGTCTTAAGTTATGCATATTAGGAAACAGTGTCGATATTACTAGGAAAATCGTCATTCCTGTTGCAAGGAAAAAGAAATTCTTGTAATAGTCTTCCACATCAAATGAAACCATAAAGAACAGCAATGTCAGTGACACGTAGGCAAACCACATAAAATATGGAATGATGAATGCCTCCACAAAAGGAATATGATCATCTACCACAGTATGTATCACAGCATAATGAGAAAACTTGTGTTTCTCAATGTAAATAAACCATGAAAGATAAATAGGTGCATAAATAAGAATTGGAACAGCAAGCTTTAAAAGGTCGTTTCTAGTCTCCTTGCAGAGCTTGCGGCCTGTCCAATCTTCATAAAATTTTTTCATAATTTTTCCTCATAATCTGATAAAGAACCAGTGTAACTCTACCACATCAAATCAGATTAGTTGAAGTGGAAGATTTTCTGTAAAAGCTTGTATCCGGCTAGTGTGATCTTTCTGCCGCCCTTACCGGGAAGATAAATATATGTACCTTCAATACTATATCTGATCTTCAAATATAAAAGATAATTCTTTTCTTTAATATAATCAAGTAGTTCTTTTCTCTTAGCAAGATTCTCAGGTGTATCCTCAGTGATCAAAAGCACTGAAGATATAGCTGTAATGATCTCAAGATAATTGAACATATATTTATGACGCTCTCTCTGAGAACGGATCATACCATAATTCTCAACATAATAATCAACCATCAGCTTGTTGACTCTGATCTGCTGATCAATTCTGGATAACATGATCTTCTGGTTAACTGACTGATCTTCTCTTCCAATATAGTAGTAATAGAAGTTAACATCCAGATAATACATGGTCTTAACAAACGGAAGTGGATTGAATACATAAATATTATCAACATAAAATGTATGCTCAGGTAATTTAAGTCCACACTGTTTGAGAAGCTTGGTTCTGAAAATTACTGAGTGCATCAAAAGGTAATGTCCCTTAGGTGTTCTCTTAATATCCTTCCAGGTAAAGAGCTGTTCAATAGGGAACATCCTATTGTAGCGCATAACCTTATGTCTCTTCTCTCCAACCTTGTTATATACAAAGTTACTGATAAGCAGATCAAGCTGTTTCTCTCCGCCTGCAAGTTCAGCAAGTGTAGAAAGGATCTTTCTGTAAGCTATCTCCTTAACCCAGTCATCTGAATCAACAACCTTGAAAAATAGTCCTGTAGCATTCTCAATACCGGCGTTAACTGCACTTCCATGTCCACCGTTAGGCTTATGTACTGCCTTACAAATAGTAGGATACTTGGCAGCGTAAGCATCTGCAATCTCAGCTGTTCTATCTTTGGAGCCATCATCTACGATAAGTATTTCTACATCCTCTCCTCCTACGAGCAGAGAATCAATACATTTCTCCATATAGCTCTCAGAATTGTAGCATGGCACAGCTATTGAAAGTAATTTCATTTCAGGTAAAACTCCTTAAGTCTCATAATATTTATCTTAACCTAGTACTCTCGAATTTCTCCATAGTACTAAGGCAAGTTCTCAGATCATTATATCTGTCATACACGTCGCCTTCATTAACAACAACTCCAAGCGACATAGCCATAATATCAATCATATCATTAGTTATTGTAGGTCTTAATTTGGATAAAATGTCGTTCTTGTCAGCAGCAAGATCAGCGTCCATAAACTCAATTACAAGTGGATCAAGATTGAGCTCCTGTGCTTCCTCATCAACGCTTTTCTCCATAACCCTGGATGCCTTGTAAGGCTCCTTGCGGAAGTCCTCTCTTGTTCTGTCTAAACTCTGTGTAATTCCTGAAGGCTTGTCTGATGATGATTTATCTGTTACAGGCTTGTCTATGTTTATCTTATCTGCCACAGGCTCAGCATTAGTTGTAATTGTATCAGATAAACCTGAAGGTGAAGAAGGTGACACTTTTTCAAACCTATATTTCTGAGCCACATCAGGATACTTGTTTCTGTCTACTTCTGACATGAACATTTCAAGTGGTCTCACATATACCTTATAATCCCCATAAAGAGCCTGATACACCACCATCTCTTCTCTTGTTTCTGAATGAATAGCAATAGTCAGAACCTGGTATAAATTCCCCTTAAAATGCCTATATAATTCCTGCGGTCTTGGTCTTTCCAAAACGTAACCTCCCCTGATCATACAACATATAGTACCTAGTATAATCCCATACCGATTTTATTTCAAATAATGTAACAAATCACACTGCTAAAAAGACATCAGGCAGTGCATTTTATTATAACCATCTCAACGCTTATAACATAGTCAAGTTTACCTGTCTTGACGGCTTCATCATTAGCTGCACACAATTCAAGTGCCTCCTGTAATTCAGCTCTTGAATAGCCTCTGGCCCAACCTATGTATTTATTAACAAGGAATGGAGCCAGTTTGACAGCACTGGCTATAGAACCATTGTCTCTATGATTCTCATTCATCTCCTTGACCTGTAGCATGAGGTTAAACTGTCTGGTTATAAGAGCAAGAATCTTGGCAGGTGGCTCCTTGAGTGCCAGAAGATCATAGTAGAGATCAATTGCTCTTTTCTGGTTCTTCTCAACAATTGCATCTGTCATAGCAAATATCCTGTTAGTGAGCCAGTTAGCACAAACCGCCTCGATATCTTCTTCTGTGATCTCGCTTCTGTCCAGACAGTAGCATATAAGCTTCTCAAGCTCTGTACTGATATTGGACATGTCTGTTCCAACCCTGTCTATCAGAAAAGAAAGAGCTCTTGGAGAAATAATCTTGCCCTCGCTCTTAACCTTTGAAGCAATCCAGCTGGAAAGCATTCTCTCATCCTGCTCATCACAACATATCTCAAATCCTATCTTGGAAACGGTCTTATAAATATCCTTACGCTTATCCACTTCTTTCTCTGCAAAAATAAAGAAGGTAGTTTCAGATGGATTCTTGAGATATTCGGCAAGTTCAGCGCATCCGCTCTTAAAAAAGCCACTGTTCTCAACGAGAATAACTCTTTTATCAGATAAAAAAGGCATAGTTTCAGCCATGTCTATTATCTCGCCCGGATTAAGAGAATCACCCTCATATCTGCTAAAATTCATTGAAGCAGGATCACCCGCTAGTGCTTTTACCAGCTTGTCCCTGTTCTGGTTTCTAAGGTATGCCTCTTCTCCATATACAAGATAGCATCTCTGAAAGTTGCCATTTTTAATGTCTTCATTAAGTTGTCTTTGTTTTACCGGAAAATCTGTTGTCTTATTTGCCATTTTTACGCTCCAACATATATGTTAACACAGAGGGCTCAAAAATTCATCAGTGCCTGTTCCCGGCATCCTCATATTTAATAAACTCAGAAATCTTCAGTTTTTCCCCTCCATCAAGGACATTTACCTCTATTTCTCCTGAAATATCAGTACGATAAATAATTGTGCCAATATCAGCAAGTCTTTCCAAGACCTCACTATGAGGATGGCCATATCTATTATCCTCTCCGCAGGATATAAGGGCGATTCTGGGCTTTATCATCTCCAGAAATTCCGTATCGGTAGTATATTTAGATCCATGATGCGCAACCTTTAGAAGATCTATATTATTAAAAATGTCCGGGTTGTTATGAATAACACGCTTTATGTTATCCTGTCCCTCCTGTTCACAATCTCCGGTCAATAGAGCTGTAAAATTACCATGTTTCATAAAAAGAACTGTAGAATAGGCATTAGCACCTTCTACCTTCATATTAAGTTCAGGATTGATACACAAAAATTCGGTTTTACCAATTCTGAATCTTTCTCCGGTGTTTATGTAAAAAACAGGAATCTTCAGCTCCTCTGCTCTATTCTCAAGCCTGTGGTAATTATCTCCGCGACATGTTTCATTAACTTCCGGAAGGATCAGCTTTTTAACATAGATTCCGCCCTTTTCCATATCATCAAGAATATCCATGATACCGCTTAAATGATCTTCATCCTCATGAGTTAGAACAATAGCGTCCAGATTTCCTATTCCCTTATACTTCAAAAACGGTATTATCTGATACTTACCAACATTCTTTTTACTGGTACTGCCTCCATCTATTAGTACATTACGTCCTCCGGAGCTAATAACTATGCCATCACCCTGTCCGACATCGATCATGCTGATATTAAGTTGTGGGCCGATATGGAAAGTCAAAATAATAATTGCAGCCCCTATCAGCAGTTTACAATATCGCTTGTTTTGGAAAGACGCATAGACAAACAGCCCTATTACCACTATATACACAAGGACTCTTAATCCACCGGAATGTCCCATGTACCAGGTCATCCTCCGGGTAATAACAGTTGATGAGCAGAGAAATCTGTAAAACAGTAGTATCATTCTGACCGGAAGTCCCAAAAGATGGATATCCCCTGCTCCCCAAAATACTAATACTGCACCAAAAGACATAGTAATTATTCCAATTATCATTAATATCCCAACAACAGGAATGACAATAAGATTTAAAAATAACGAATGTATTGGATATGTATAGTAGTACATGCAATATACAGGAAGAGTTGCAAGAGCTATTCCTATTCCCGAACGAAAAGCATTTAATACATGTTCACAAACAAGCTCTCTTTCGGTAACCTTCTCATCTGCAAACTTCATTTTATAGCTTCCGGTTCCGGACTTTTCGTTTTCCGGCAAAAGTCCCATCCTTACTAGCACGTCAGATAAAAACTTTAGTTTAATTCCCGGCGCAACTATTGTCACGCCCAGAATTGCCCCAAAAGAAAATAAAAAGCCACTGTTATATAAATAAAGAGGCTGTTCGATCAGGAGCATGATTTCGGCAAGTGAAAGAGCTGACAAAAGGTCATAGGTTCTTCCAAGCACAGGTGCAAGGAGCCTTATTCCAAACATCACTATTGCCCTGACGCTTGATGCACTCATTCCGCACATCTGGCCATAAATATACATAAAAGCAATTGGAAGAACACTTGCAGGAATTATTGGAAATCGTATCTTTCGAAGTAGTTTGTATAGTCCTATCCCCAAAATTGAAATATGCAGGCCACTAACAGCCATAATATGGATTATTCCGGCGTCTTTATAAAGTCGCTTGGTATCTTCATCCATAAAGGCCTTATCTCCAAGAATAACCCCCTTCATAACAGCTGCATCTTCATTGGATAGACACCTGTCCAAAACAGATTCCAGCCTATATTTGATCCTGTAAAGTCCTTCCTGAAATATATCTTTATTTCCGCCCACTCCCTCTATCCGAGCTTTAGTTATCCTGTATGCAATTTTCAAAGTTGAATAATAAAGGCGCGAGTCAAACTCTCCGGGATTTCTTCCGGACTCAAATGATTTTTTCCGCCCTGCCACTTTAACAAGCTGTCCAATAGCAGGTTCAATATAATCCTCGTTTGACATGTAACATTGAATATATTTATTTTTTCCAAGATCATTTCTATTGCATGGAATTATATAGATTACCGGAGATACTTCGCCCAAATAGTCGACCCTGTATTCTTTTCTGTCTACATAGCCTTCTATTTGGAGAAAGTTACCATCCCCGGCATCAGAATGGTCATAAAGATCATCAGATACAAATAATTCAAGATATAAATAGATAAGCGCCGTTATTATCAAAGCTATTAAACATAACGGTCGTTTCATAATCAATTCACTTTTTATTTCTGTAATTTAATCACTGTGTTTCAACAATATCCAGATTTCTCTCATAGGAGCCGCTAATAAGGTAGTCCATAAAGGTAAAAGCAGACTCTCCGTTTACTGAAAATGCCACTTTGTTGATGTTAGGAAGTTCAGTAACTGTATTTACAATGGAATAAATAGCTGTTTCAGCAGATACAGGCCCCATCTGTGTCAAAAACTCCGAGTCAAAATCTATATAGCATACGCCATCTTTAGAACTGATGCTGCGCACTTTGGTATTTTTAGATACTGTTGGATAAGCAATATCTGTATTTGGACCGCTTATAACCTGCTCAACTGCCAGCTTCTCCATAGCAATATTGCTGTTATAAACTACAGATCTGTAAACAGGAATAAGCTTTTTGCCATCCTCACTTGCAAAATACAGCTTAAGCTCAACCTTCTCATAGGTATTGATTTCATTACCGGCATTATAGATAAAAGTATCTGCAGACATATTGCCAATGACATTACCATAATGATCTGTAATAGGCGTTCCTTCTATCTGGAAAGATACATAGTCTATATCATTCAGCTGTGTAAATGTCCTGACAATTGCCGCCCTGTCCAAAACTTCCAGAGTCCTGCCAAGATTATTGTAATTAGGGCTGAAATTCATGGTAAGAAGCCTGTCATTAAGCGAATATCCAATAAGATGAATATCCCCCGACATTGGAGCTTCATATTGCATTCTGTCCGGCATTTGGCCGAGAACTTCAACCAGTTCCTTGATTGCTGCATTAGTATCATTAATATCAGCCGTAAGCTCGTAATCCTGAGATATTACACCGGTTTCACTGCTGTTGACATAGTATACCTGTATAAGCTGTTCGGATTCAGGGTTCTTCCTGCTACATCCTCCAAGCATAGGAACAAGCATGACAATACCGAGCATTATGCTCACGCTCTTTATGAAATTTGCATTTTTTCCTTTTTTCATCATTTAGTTCCTACACTGGACAAAGGTATCTTGACTGTAAAGGTAGTACCTTCTCCTAAAGTACTCTTAACATCAATTGATCCCCTGTGCATAATAACAACATTTCTTGCAATAGACAGGCCAAGCCCCGTTCCACCAATTTCTCTTGAACGGGATTTGTCAACTCGGTAAAATCTCTCGTAAATATGATCGAGAGATGATTCGGGAATACCCATTCCGGAGTCTTCTACAGTTGTGTAGAAAAACTGATGATCTGCATCAAGAGTAACTCTCACCCATCCATTATCCTTGTTATACTTAATTGCATTTTCTACCAGGTTCATGATCAGAAGCGAAATCTTAACTTCATCAATTTCAGCCGTTATTGCTCTCTTACTCTCAAGAGTAAGCTCAATATTATGCTTACGCGCAATTGGCCTCATCCTCTTAAGTACGCTCTCTGTAAGAGAAACAACATCAACCTCTGTAATCGCAAGACCTGCGGAAGTCTTATCCATCTTAACAAGCGCCAGAAGGTCGTTGATGATCTTATCTTCCCTGTCTATCTCACTTCCAATATCACTCATGAATTCTCTATATACTTCATTTGGTACATCTTCCTGAGCCAAAAGAGAATCTGCAAGAATCTTAATTGAAGTAATAGGAGTCTTGAGCTCATGCGATACGTTTGATACAAATTCCTGTCTGGAATCATCTAAAACCTTCATCCTGCGAAGAAGCGCATTGAAAGCCTTGATGATCTGTTCAGTTTCCATATAGTTCGGGCCAACAATAGGCTTATCTGTATAGCCTTCCTTAATGTCATTGATAGCAGCTGTAATTCTATCAAAAGGCCTAAGAAGCGTATATGCTACAAGTGCAGCAAAGACAATGATCACCATAGCGATCAGAATTTCTATGGTAGTTGCACGTCTATCAAGAATTTCCATAGTATTGGCAATTGTATCCGTAGATACACTTGTCAGTAGTACTCCTCTTACAACCTCATTCTTGTCCCTGCTCTCATACACATCCTGTTCTTCTATAAGCTGCGTTTCGACAATAGGTGTGAGTAATTCAATGTATCCATTTGCCTGGTCATATCTGGACATAGTACCTTTTGAGCCGGTCTTAAGACAGTTTACAACCTCTTCAGAAATAATAGTCTTGCCCTGGCTGATACTATAGGTATCCTTGACAACCTTAAGGTCATCATTGATAACCATAACTCGTCCATCATAAAGATTAGCCAGCATATCAAGCTCGGCGTTTATCACATCCGATGACTGGTTCTGCAAATAGTTGTACATAATAAGGTGATTGGCCAAGATCTTGAGCTGAGTCTGCACCTCAGTTGATTTGACACTGACAGCACGATTCTCATAGCTATCAAGGATCATCAAATGCACAGATAGTGACGATAATAATCCTGTTATAGCTATTACCAAAAAGAATCGTACTCTTAGACTTTTTAGAATGTCTCTGATTTTTAATTGTTTAAAAAATTCGCGAATCCCATCAATATACTTATTCATATTTATGTTACATCATGCCTGAAAATAGTAGCCGCTTCCCCATTTAGTTCTAACGTATCTGGGTTCGCTTGGATTGGACTCGAGCTTCTCTCTAAGTCTTCTGATATGAACATCTACTGTTCTGACATCTCCGGGATACTCTGTACCCCAAATAGTAGTAAGGAGCTCTTCTCTTGAGTAAACTTTGCCGGGGTTAGATGCAAGAAGCTCCAAAAGCTCATATTCACGGCTGGTAACATTGATCTCCTTGTTACCAACAAATACTCTTCTGTATTCTTCGTTAAGTTTGAGATCACCATAGGTGATAACATCCTTGCTGTCAGCATTTTTGGAAGCTCTTCGCATTATAGCCTTGATCCTGGCCTTAACTTCAAGGATATTGAAAGGCTTGGTAATATAATCATCTGCGCCATATTCAAGACCCAGGATCTTATCCATATCATCGCCCTTGGCTGTCAGCATGATGATAGGAACATTAGAAAACTCTCTGATCTGTTGACACACCTCAAATCCTGTCATAATTGGAAGCATTACATCCAAAAGGATAATGTCATATTCATTAGCTCTGGCCTTATCAAGTGCTTCCTGTCCGTCATAAGCACAGTCAACTATTATGTCATCCTGCTCAAGGCTAAACTTAATGCCCTTTACAATAACTTTTTCATCATCAACAACAAGTGCTTTCTTACTCATTTATACCACCATTTCTAAACAGTTATATGATCTTTTATCTTGGAAAACAGCTTATCCTTGATCCCGGAGACCTTCATAATATCTTCGATAGCAGTAAATTTGCCATTTTCTGTTCGATAATCAATAATCTTTCCAGCTATCCCCTTCCCTATTCCGGGAAGTGTCATTAATTCCTCAGCCGTTGCAGTGTTTATATTGATAATGGAAGCTCCCTTATCTGCTCCACCAGACGTCTGCATTGATTCCTTGTTATAATCATAATCCGGAACGCTTGAAGAATCAGCAGTATCAGCCTTCTCTATTTCTTCCCGCGTTGGAATCTGCAGTTTAAGGCCATCTTGAATAGGATATGCAAGATTTACGTAGTCTTTATCTGCATTTTCTGCAAAGCCTCCTGCAGCTTCTACAGCATCAATTATACGTCTATCACTATCCAGATAATAAACACCCGGATCAACCACTGCACCACATACAAAAACTGCACAGGATCTAACTGCAGCTTTTGCAGGCTCTTCATCCGGCTCAGAAGAATCAGCAGATGCAAGCTCTTCCAAGCTGCTACCTGAAGTCGCATCAAGTGTCAGTTCCCGGTTCATTCCTTCATCCGAAAGAATTATTTCCTGCGAGTCTGCTCTTCTGCATCCCGCAAGAAGAATCATAGTTAAAAGAATTATTATTGTTTTACGCATGTTTCCTCCCAAAAAAGAGGACCCCGCCATGCATTTCTAATTTTATAAAAGTTAATCAAATAACGCAATACCATTTATTGCTTCATTCTGATCAATCACTGTCCTCAGTAAGTCCGGCAGTAATTGCCTCGTCATCAGGATCAGGAATATGCTCTTCCGAATAGGCTTCGCCTGTAACCTGCGTCATAATGCTCTCTGATACAGCCTTAAGAGTATCGTTACAATCCTCTCCGTTCCAAATCTTGGTAAATGCTATTTCCAGCTCCATCCAAAGGTTGCTGGTCTCGATAGTCTTGGGCATTGGAACAGAATCATTATAAACATCAACAAAGGTATAAATATTGTTATTATCGTATTTAACACCATAATGAGCGGCAACTTTACCTGCACTTGTATAAATATCGCCTGAATTATCATTGCAAAGATATCTGGCAACAGCATTGGCCTCAGTAATATGCTCGGTGTAGCCGTTTACTACGATACAATCAGTAACAGACATAGTCCTTGTACCAAAGTCCGCTGTAAGTCCCGGCATATCTGCAACTGCGAATTCATAAGGGCATTCACCAGCATCCTGTGCTTCCTTGATCTTGCCAAGAATATCTGTTGTAGCAACTGTAAATACAATCTTGCCGTCTATGAAATCGCTGACAATCTTATCATAATCAATTTCATCAGCATCTATAGCAAAGAACTGATTGAGCTGCTGGTAAATCTTCATGCAGCTGATAGTATCTGTATTATAGATATCTATCTTGCTGACATCATCTCCGGATTTACCACCTACGTTCATATAATTACCTACAAAGAAATAATTATAGAAAATATCTGTTACATCCCACTTAAATACGGCTTCTACCTGCTCAGGAGCGTTGTAGCTCTCGGCAAACTTCAAAATATCTGAAATTGTAAGAGGAAGGCTGTTAGCTATCTCTTTTTCAATCATGACCTGAGTGATTTCAGGAGACGTTTCCTCCTCACTGGTTTCTTCAGCGGAAGCTTCTGATGAAGAAGCTTCAGACGAATTATCAATCTCTGCCTGTGCAGCCTCTCCCTCAGCTGCATCTATTTCAGACTGCATGTTGGCTACTGCCATTTCTTCAAGATATGTCTTGTTATAAACAAGGCTGCTGGTCTCGAAATACATAGGATAAGCTATATATCTTCCGTTATAGGAAACTGAATTGATAGCAGCATCAGGAAACATCTCTGTTGAAAGATAATCCTCGCCGTCAGTAATTTCCATGGCAAGGCCTGCAAGATATGCCTTCTCAAGTGAATCGTTTGTAATTATGAATAAGTCAGGGTAGTTATCTTCTGTGAGAGAAGCTTTATTGATTGCTTCCAGATACTCAAGTCCAGACACAAGAACAGGCTCGATACGCACATTCTGATTATTCTCAGAATAAGCCACAGCCTTGCTCTGAAGATAACTGGTAAGGGAATCATCCGTATACCACAGTCTTACAGTTGTTCTGGTCCTTGGGAACAAAGAACGATTTTCAAAAATGCTCTGTCCCGAGCGGGCGTACACGATGGTGCCCGCAAGGGTACATGCAATAAGTATAATAGAAAAAATTCTGATTCTTAATTTCATACAGACTCCAGGCACGAACGAAGAATATCGATCATGTCATCCACATTCTCTTTAGTAATTATGAGAGGTGGAACAAATCTGATTATCTGAGCTCCTGCATTGATCAAGATCAATCCCTTATCAAGAGCCTTGTTTATTATCTCTGAAACAGGTCTGTCAAAGACAAGCCCCTGCATCAATCCCGCACCTCTTCTATCTATTATGAAGTCATACTCATCCTTAAGCTCATCAAGTCGCTTTTCTAAATAAGGAGCTACTTCTTTCACATTCTCTATTATATTGTCCTGTTTAAATAAATCAAGTACTTTGCCTACCGCCGCACAGGCAAAGGGATTTCCGCCGTAGGTTGTTCCGTGATCACCTGCTGCAAGCGAATTTGCGCCCACCTTCTCAGTCATGAGAAAGGCTCCAACCGGGACTCCGCAGCCAAGAGCTTTGGCAGTAGTCATAATATCAGGCTTGATACCATATTTCTGCCATGCATACATATAGCCTGTTCTTCCCATTCCGCATTGTATCTCATCAAGGATCATCAGAATATCTTTTTCATCGCAGAGCTTTCTGATATCAGAAAGAAAATCTTCAGTAGCAGGGAATATTCCGCCCTCTCCCTGAACAGTTTCAAGAATAATAGCGCATGTTTTTTCTGTAACCTGGGCTTTGACGCTTTCAAAGTCATTGATATCAGCAAATTTAACATTGCCGATCATTGGTTCAAAAGCTTCTCTGTAATGAGGATTGCCTGTTACAGATAATGCGCCAAAGGTCCTTCCGTGGAAAGAATGATTCATGGCAATAATTTCGCCATCAGCTTTGCCGGTCTTAAGATAATGATATTTCCTTGCAGCCTTTAGAGCTCCTTCAACCGCCTCAGCACCGCTGTTGGTAAAAAAGACTCTGTCCATGCCTGATACTTCTTTAATTTTCCTGGCTGCTTCTATGGCAGGAACATTGTAATAGTAATTCGAAGTATGAAGAAGCTTGTCAATCTGTGCCTTAAGCGCATCATTATACTCTTTGTTATTGTATCCAAGAGCAAATACCGCTATACCTGAGACAAAGTCCAGATATTTTTTCCCATCCAGATCATATAGATATACTCCATCTCCTCTATCAAGAACAATCTGATACCTGTTATATGTATGAAGAAGCGCTTCTTCTGCTTCCTGTATATATTTCTTCATTACTTCGCTCATAACATTTCTCCTGTTATTTTATTCTACTCTATAGTAAGTAACAGATATATCTGACGATTACTATATTTTATGCTCCAAGCTCAACGTCATCATGATCTGGCATAAACATAGTGCCGACACCCTTATTAGTGAATATCTCCAGAAGCAGACAGTGCGGAATCCTTCCATCAAGAATATGCACTCTTTTAACTCCTTCTCTGATTGCATTTGTACAGTTGGTAAGTTTAGGGAGCATTCCACCTCCGATGTTACCGCCTGCGATCAAAGCATCTGCTTCCGAGCAGGTAAGATTAGAGATAAATGTAGCAGGATCCTTGATATCTCTGTAGACGCCCTCAATATCAGTCAGGAAAGCCAGTTTATCAGCACCTACCGCCTTGGCTATTGCACAGGCCGCATCATCTGCATTGATATTATAAGTATCAAAATTATCATCAAAGCCAATCGGAGCAACTATAGGAATATAGTCCCTGTCCATCATATCGAAGAGTATCTGAGGATCAACCTTATCTACTTCTCCAACAAATCCGATGTCTTTGCCATCTGAATATTTTTTGGTAACATGCAAAAGACCTGAATCCTTGCCACTGATACCAATTGAATTAACGCCAAGCTCCTGAACCATTGAGACAAGCTGCTTGTTAACTCTTCCAAGGACCATCTCTGCAATTTCCATTGTCTCTTCGTCAGTTACTCTGAGGCCATTTACGAATTCTGCCTCCTTACCAACCTTGGAAACCCAGTTGCTGATAGCTTTTCCGCCTCCATGAACTATGATTGGCTTAAATCCAACCAGTTTAAGGAGCGTAACATCTGTTATTACACTTCTCTGAAGATCAGGATTACTCATAGCACTTCCGCCATATTTAACAACAATTACCTTCTTATTAAATTTCTGTATATATGGAAGTGCCTCTACCAGAACCTCTGCTTTTTTCAGCACTTCCTGCATATCTTTATCCATTACCTGCTCCTCCTCTTGGTCTTAAATATCCGGGCACAAGCCGCTTTTGTGATCATTCTAAGTGATCAGCTCCTGTAATCAGCGTTTATCTTGACATAGTCATACGTCAGATCGCATCCCCAGGCTGTGGCCATGGCTTCACCTTCATTCATATTTACGAATACAGTTACCGTATCTTCCTTCATGATTTCAAGAGCTTTATCCTCATCAAATACAATCGGAGTGCCCTTGTCAAAAACCTTAAGTCTTCCGGCTGCGCTTTCAAAATACAGTTCAACATCATTTTGATCAAAGTCTACACCGGAGTATCCCATTGCGCACAGAAATCTTCCAAAATTAGCATCGCATCCATAAATTGCTGCCTTGGAAAGATTAGAGCCTACTATTGCCCTGGACAATACTCTTGCATCCTGTTTATCCTTGGCACCGATCACCTTGGCTTCAAAGAGCTTACTTGCCCCCTCTCCGTCAGCCGCCATTTTCTTGGCCAGGTACTCACATACAAACATAAGAGCATTTTTGAAGGTAATATAATCCTCATTTTTCTCGGTTATCTTCTCATTCTCTGCAAGTCCGTTTGCCATACACAGAAGTGTATCATTAGTAGATGTATCCCCATCAACTGTTATCATATTGAAGGTATCCTTGACAACATCACTGACTGCTTCCTGCAAAAGAGCTTTATCTATCGCAAGATCCGTTGTCAGAAATGCCAGCATAGTACACATGTTGGGATGTATCATCCCTGAACCTTTGCTCATTCCTCCAAGAGTCACTGTCTTACCTGCTATTTCAAAAGAAACAGCTATTTCTTTATTAACAGTATCAGTTGTCATGATTGCCTTGGACGCTTCAGTTCCCGCAAGAATACTTCCATCAAGAGTTGTGCTCATCTTCTCAACTCCTGCCACAAGCTTATCTACAGGAAGCTGCATTCCGATAACACCTGTTGAAGCAACAGCCACAGAAGAATAAGGAATTCCAAGTGAGCTCTCTGCTGCTCTTGCAGTAGCTTCGCAGGCATCAAAGCCCTCTTTTCCCGTGCAGGCATTGGCAATACCAGAATTGATAACAACTGCCTGCATTGGTCCGCCTGACTCTACAATCTTCTTATCCCACATAACACATGCTGCCTTGACAACATTTGATGTAAAAGTTCCTGCACATACGCATGGAAGCTCTGAATAAACAAAAGCCATATCCGTTCTGTCTTTATATTTGATTTCTGCCTGGCAACTTGAGGCTTTAAATCCCTTTGCTGCTGTAACTCCGCCATCTATTGTTTTCATTCTAGTCTCATCCTTCCTGACATATTTAATATCATATGTTATATGTTTGTTTTAATCATGGAACAAAAACTGTTTTATTCTCTGTATTAAGGGCAAGGTCGTAATAATACATATCATCACGAAGGTTCCATTTCATTTTCTGCCAGAACTTATTACCCACAATGTTGGTAACAAACGCATTCAGACAAACCTTATTTATTTGTTCCTCTTTGAGTTTCTCACAGCAGAAGCTGACCATCTTCTTGCCTATTCCATGCATTCTGTACTTTTCACTTACACAGACATGATACAGACAGGCTCTTCTGCCATCATGGCCGCATAGAATAGCACCTACTATTTTTCCATCCTCGATATCAACTACGCTTGTAGTCGGGTTCCTTCTAAGAAATCTCTCTATTCCTTCCCTTGAATCATCTACTGACCTTAGTCCAAACCCATGAATTGAATTCCATAGTTCCCACACTTCATCATAATCTTCAATTGTCATTACACGAACCATTTATTAACTCCTCACGGACACCTTGGGACAATCCTAAGTCCCATACTCTCGTCCAATCCAAACATAATATTCATATTCTGAACAGCCTGACCGGCTGCGCCTTTGACAAGATTATCTATAGCTCCCATCATGATGATCCTGCCTGTTCTCTCATCCACTTTAAATCCAATATCAACAAAATTGCTGGAGCGAACAAATCTGGTTTCCGGATAAACACCGCTTTTCAGTAGTCTGATGAACAGCTCTTTTCCATAGTATTTCTCGTAAGCTGCCCTTATGTCTTCTTCAGTTGGAAGCTTTCCGTCCTTTTTAACAAGCGTTGCATATTCAGTTGCAAGTATTCCTCTGTTCATCGGAACAAGATGTGGTGTGAAATTTATCACCATCTTTTTTCCTGCAGCATATCCGAGCTGTTCCTCTATTTCAGGAGTATGTCTGTGATTTGCTACTCCGTACGGCTTAACACTTTCATTTACTTCGCAGAACAGATTGGCTACCTTGGCACCTCTTCCAGCACCTGTCACACCGGAAAGCGCATCTACGATAAGTGTATCAGGATCGATAAGGCCTTCCTTGATAAGAGGATATGCAGTCAGGATTGAACATGTTGTATAGCAACCCGGATTAGCTACAAGCCTGGCATTTCTGATCTTGTCTCTGTTAATTTCACAAAGACCATATACAGCCTCTTCTATAAAGGAAGGAGCCTTATGCTCTATCTTGTACCATTTCTCATATTCAGTTACATCTTTTAACCTGAAATCAGCAGAAAGATCAATAACCTTGACCTTGGATAGGATATCTTCATTTATAAGAGACGCACACAGTCCCTGCGGAGTAGCTGTGAAAACTACATCTACTTCATCAGCAAGTTCTTCCATATTATCGTCGAGACATTTATCATCTATTATTCTAAAGAAGTTTCCATATATACCGGAGAATTCTTCCCCCACATAGCTCCTGGATCCATACCAGACAACCTCTGCCTCAGGGTGTCCAAGCAGTATTCCAGCTATTTCTGCACCAGCATATCCTGTTGCACCAATAATTCCAACTTTGATCATTTTATGCATCCTCTCTTTATATAAATTGAATAGAAAAATCAGAATAATAACATGTCAAAATAGCCTGTTTAAACTTTTTTCAGTATACGACGGCAAAAAAGATTGTGCAATAGTATTTTTAATATTTATGCATATTTTTATTAAAAATTAAATATTTATGCAAAAATGTCTTGCATTTTATGCAATGATGTTTTATATTGAACTAGTAACAGCTATTTGTGATTAATTTTAATCAAATTGCCGTACAATACTAATGATAATCGAAAAAATAATATAAAGAAAGATGAGGTTACGATAATGGCAAAAGAAAAAGTTATTCTTGCATATTCCGGTGGACTTGATACTACAGCTATCATTCCATGGCTCAAGGAGAATTTTGACTACGAAGTAATATGTTGTTGCATAGACTGCGGTCAGGAAGAGGAACTTGACGGACTCGAGGAGAGAGCTATCAGCTGCGGTGCAAGCAAGCTCTACATTCTTGATGTTGTAGATGAATTCTGTAATGAGTATATTATTCCATGTGTTCAGGCTCATGCCGTTTATGAGAACAAGTATCTTCTTGGTACATCAATGGCTCGTCCACTTATTGCCAAGAAGCTCGTGGAAGTTGCCAAAAAAGAAGGCGCTGTTGCCATCTGTCACGGTGCAACCGGTAAGGGCAATGACCAGATCCGATTCGAGCTTGGAATCAAGGCTCTTGCACCTGATATCAAGATCATCGCAGCCTGGAGAAATGACAAGTGGACAATGGATTCCCG
>JAEEGL013590595.1_pt1 | contig 37423 bp, 59 predicted proteins | sample 9134231 | NCBI WGS metagenome assembly JAEEGL01 (sample SAMN16246548, study PRJNA631951) | gut metagenome | biome: gut microbiome; feature: rumen; material: fiber-attached | host: Bos | place: Iran: Karaj | collected 2018-10 | reverse complement strand
TTCTTCTAATGTCATTTCAACATAGTCTCTTGCCTTTTTTATAGTGTCAAAAAACTCTTCTTTTTTACTATAATTCAAGAGTCCTTGTCTACTTAGTCCAATTGAATAAGCTAATCCTGTAAATGTAATTGGTCTTTTTTCTTTTCTGCATTCATCAAAATATGTATCTATCTTCTTTTGCATTTCTTTTTTATTTTTGAATTTTCGTGGTCTTCCACCTGCATGTTTTTCTTCCATATTGTCCTCCCTATTTTAAAGAGTTTTGTTTCTCTATTTAATTCAGTTTCCAACCTCCTGTGGATTAACTGTTATTTAACTACCTTTAGCATCTTAAATTTATATGTATTCACATACAAATCGAAGTTCTCTTTCACATATAGCTCGGTCGCTCCTTTGTTGCCTGTGTACATCAGGGCTTGGGCTAGGTAGAGGATCTAACAGTATCAGATATATTATTCATCTGACTTGTTAGTGCTTTTGTTACAGTAATCTGTTATAACTTTATTTATAAAATTATTGCTACTTGCAACTATTTCGCATAAATCTTCACAGTCATATGTTTTGTTTTCTTGAGTATGTCCATATTCGTACAACCAAACATGCATTAGCTCATGTTTAAGTGTTTTTAGTATGTTTGCTTGTGAATTAAGTAACATTATTTCTTGAATTTTATATATTGTACATCCTAATGTTCCATCTTGTTTCATTTCATTATTAATTGTTGCTTCATCTACTTCTTTTATAACCCATTCAGTGTCATTTATTATAAATTTCATGTTTTCTCCTAAATTTTAACATTCAAAAATACAACTTTTTTATTTTCTAGTTTGTTTTCAATCTCTATATCTATATGCTGTATTTCATATTTATCAATTAACTCTTGTAATTCGTATTTTATTCTAATTAGATCTTTTTCCATTTGTAGTCTCCTTTTCATATTTAATACATTTTGTTGTATTGTCTATACATTTTCTTATTTCGCAATCTTTGTAATTAATATCCTCAAAATGCTTACATTCTGGACATATCTTTTCTTTATATTCTTTTATTGCATCTTTCATATCTTACTCCTTATTTATAAGCAATTGCTAGGTTATTGCTTGGAGAATAGTTATGAAAGTGTGGTATATAGAAATCGTCCTAGCACCGTTTCTGGCATAATAAAAGAGCCAACTTTTGCAAGCTAACTCTGAAATACATTGAATAAATACATAAAGCTGTTGCCTTGGACTCCGAGCCACTTTAATATCCAAAGTGACTGGCAGCTGTGTTACTTGATTCTTAAATTATTTGACAGTATTATAATATCACATTATTATTTGCCTTGTCTTGTTTTTTTTTGCCCACTTTCATCTAACTTGTCAAACTCATTTAACGCATATCCATGTAATCTGCAAACTTTGTAATAATTGTAATGTATCTTTGTTCCTATTTCTTCGTATTCTAAGTCTTTTATGTATTTATAAAATAGTATTAATCTGTATGTACTATTTTCCATCTTAGCTAATTGCTGAGTGATTTCGTTTTGCTTTTGTTGTAGTTTATTCATATCTTCAATTATTTTGTTAAACTGATCTATTAATTCTTCAATTGCATAATTAGGTTTGTTTTTAGCCTTAGGTAAGCCGTCAATATAAACTGCTTTCAGTTCTTCAGCTCTCACTCTCTGCTCTTCATATAATTCTTTCTGTTCTTCAATCCATTTTTGAGTATTATAGTAATTTTTTAAATCTTCTCTAGTCATAAGTTTTCCTCCCAAATCTTATTTTCTAAATCTATTATCTTTTGTTTGTATGACTCTATTTGTTTTTTTAATCTTGCATTTTCATTGTAAACTTTTCTAGTGTTATCTTTTTCTTCTAAGATCATTCTGCATTCTGCATACATCTTATTGTACTGTTCTAAAAATCTCTCTAAAATTATCTTGTCTTCTTCATTTTGCTTTTCTTTTATATCGAAATAATCATCAACTAAATTTTTTTGATATTTCATTCGTTATTCTCCTTTTCACTTAAATAATGATTTAATTTTCTTTCTGCTAAATCATCAAATAATAAAAATGCTAATGCAAATCCAAAAACAAATCCTATTAATAACATTTGCATTTATTTTTCCTCTTTCCTCCTTTAAATTTCTGTAATTTCTAAAATTACTTTACTTTCTTTTGCATATTCAAAACTGTCTGTAAATCCTGTTACACATCTTCTATTATCATCTTTTAATTTCCCTGCTTTTACTAAACTATCCAATATAAATTTCTTTGCGAAAGCTATATTGTCTAAATCTCTTCTTTTGTTTTCTTCTACCCAGTGAAAATGAATTTTTATTGGTTTCTTATATTCAGGTAATTTATTTATGTAATATGCTATATCGCTTTCAACTTGCTTTTTCATTGTTGCACCTGCATATCTGTTTTTTCTGCACTTATCTATGTACTCATTTAAGCTTGGCAGTCTAAATGGTATTTCTATCTTGTCCATTAGTTCTCCTTTTCAATCTTCTTTTATTTTGTTTAATATATATTCTGCTTTTGCTCTTGCTATTTTATATATTAATACCTTGCTTGGGCTTTCATTTACTGTGATAGTTTTTCTTATTATGCAATATATTTTCTACAATATATTTTTGGGTTTTATATTTTCAAATTTATAATCGTAATATACATAATCTCTTTTATTCATTTAGTTCTCCTTTAATTTATTTATTTCTTTTACTAGCTCATTAATTTTATCTTTTATTAAGTCTAATTCTTCTGACAATACTTTATCATGATTAAGTTCTAATTCTTTTATTGTCTTATCTTCTTCTATTATTTCGACTTCATCATTTAAATCACCCATTGTTAAATCTGAAAAAAATAAATTTCCAACACTGTAGTCAGTACCTTCTCTTCTATAATAAAAATGTCCATCTATTGAATCTTGTTTTAAAACATAAATTAAATTATCCCATTTTATTTTTTCTGGTACTTCTTCTCCATCTGCAATTCTATTCAAAAGTTCGATTATTTTTATTTTCATCTTACTTATTCTCCTTTTCTAATAAATTTGAGTTTTCGTATATGTTTCCTATTACTTCTCCATCTAAATTCCTAGTTAAATTAAACAAACTTATAAATGATGTATCTTTTGCTGTTAAGTAAAACCCTGTTTCTTCATTGTCCCATAAAACTTGTCCAGTCCCAGAATTATAATGACAATCCCCTTCCCAAAATTCATTATATTTTACTATATCTCCTTCAAAAATCTTATTACCATTTTTGTCTTTTATTCCTGTGTACTGCCCTAATGTTTTTATATTAATAGTTTCAGAATCATAACTAGGAAAATAATAATCCAATTCATCATAATTTACTTCTTGAATCATTTCATACTCATTAGTATCATAAGTATTATATTTAACTGGAACTATTCCAGTCCCATATACCCATTCGCATTCTCCAGAGTCTTTTTTTTGTGCTCTAAATAAAATTTCTCTCATATCTTTATCCTTTCTCAACTCTACCATTTTTTTATATATTCAAAATCTTTAGCTTTGACTTTTGTATATGTTATTATTCTTTCTTCCCACGGTTCAAAAAGTTTTGGCTCTTTCTTTTCAACTTCTTCAATTTTTACATTGTATGATTTTTCATATTTTCCAATTATTTCTTTTAATCTTTTATCATCTTCATACATTTCATTAAGCCATTCTATTAATTCTTCTTTAGTACATTTTATTGCTTTCAACCATTCATTTTTTTCCATATCTTTATCCTTTCTTTAATAAATCTTGCAATTGCAATACTGCATAATTTCTAGCAGTTGTAAAAGTTTCGCCTTCTATATTCATATTTTTTAGTTCTTTAATTTCTTCCTGTATCTTCTTTTCCCAATCTCGTTTTGCTTGATTATATCCTTCTTTGTATCTGTCAACCATTACTTTCCCTCCAATCTATAAGCATTTTGTTTAAATTGTTCGTGTGTTAGAATTGTTTTCACATTCTCATTTGCTAATGTTTTGTATATAACGGTTTCTGTATCTTTATAAACTCCTATTAATATTCTATTATCATTTCTTCTAATTTCTAAAACTTTATAACCATTCACATAATCTCCAACTTCAATTAAATCTATTATATTTTTGCTGTGCTTTGATATGTTATCATATTTGTAATGATAGCGCCCTGAAATTATACATTTATTTTCAAAAGTACCTCTTTCGTATTTTCCATCAATTTTTCTTGTATGTGTCTTGTATGTTCCAATTTTTTTAAATCGTATTATTTTGCCTTCTTTAGTTCTCACATACTCTCCTACTTTTATCTCCATATTATTCCTCTACTTTCTTTTATAAATTATTCATAATGTAACACTCTGTTGCCCCTATTGCATATTCTATTTCTCGTAATATATCTTGGGTTTCAAAAAAATCTCCTCGACACCATTCTAATTCCCACTTTTTATCGTTAATAAATAAATACAATTCTCCAGGTGACATATATTATTCCTCCACTTTTTCTACTAAATTTGCTTGAATTAAATTCCATATTACATCTAAATCTTGACAAAAAATTTCTCTGTTCCAAACAAAAACTATAGTTGCTCCTTTTTTAGTATTTTTCTCATATTTTTCAGGGCATTTTTTTGTTTCTTCCTTATACTTAAATCCAAACTTTTCTAATTTCTTTAAATCAGCATCATCTCTTATTTTTAACATACTTTACCTCCCCTAAATTTTTAGTTTCACTAAATTTAATTTGCTTACATTCCTTTTTATTGCATAAAAATTGTTTTATACATATTCTACATTTGTTTTCCATTGTTACTTCCTTTCCAATGCCTTACAATTAAGTCATTTACACTTACCATCTTTGTGTTTTCTTCAAAATCTCCATCTTCATATAACCTGCAATATCTGTCCTTGTCAATTAATATTCCTGTATCAGTTCTTCTATTATTTTCGTGAAGTCTGTCACATCCACCACAAGTATGAGTACAAGTATGATTTTTATAATTCCAATATCCACATTCAGCCAAAGGCATCAATTTGTTTTCTATATATTCAAGAGCTTTATTTTTCTCTTTTTCTTTTTGGTATAAGTCTAGCAGACCTTGCAATGCTATTGCTTTCCCTTCTGCATATGTATTAGTTATTTCATTTTTTACTATTTCTATAATTTCATCTTCACTCATAATTACCTCCTACCAAATTTCTATCTTTCCATCAGGATTTTTTTCACAACAATTTCTCATTTCTTGTAAAGTTGTGAGTAATCCTTCATAACTGCCCCAACCATTTTCAGGGTTTAATTTTCTATATTCATCAGCATTATTTAATAGCTCTTCTATTGCTTTCTTTATTATAGGCAATGCTTCTTTGCAATTCATTTCATTTAATTTTTTAAATCCTAATTCTTTATCAATACATTTGTAATACATAGGTGCTAAATTATAAGTAACATTTCTTTCATATATTTCAGTTTCTCTCATTGCTTTAATTGATATATCTAAACTCATTCTATCCACCCCCCTTTTTTCTTAACCCTGTTCTATATGCGTGCATTATATTTTCACTTGCAGTGCACCATTCTAAATTATCAACTCTATTATTTTGTTTATTGCTTGTAGTTCTTGCATATACTATTTCACTCTTCATAATTCGTTACTCCTATAATTAACATTCCATTTGCTATTCCTAAAAAATATGAGAAAACTACTACAAAAATCCAAGTATCTTTAAAAAACCAACATATCCCTAAACTTAATAATACTAACAATATAGTTCCACTTATCATTATGTATTTTTTTATTCCTTCACTCATAATTACCTCCTAACCTTGTTTTAACATTTTTCTCATTTTACTTACATTTGTTATGTTCTCAACTTTATATAAATAATTAATTCTTTTAGCAGTATCATAAGCAACTTTTTTAAGTCGTTCTGTTTCTTCTTCTATTGTTTTGTTTGGATTCGCTATCTCTCTTATATGTAACTTTTCATAATCAAAGCCATATAAATCCACTTTTTCAGAATATGTATAAACTTTACTTCTAATTTTTTGTTCAACTCTTGTTTCTATTTTTTCATTATGTTCCCTTTTTGAAAATGGGCTTGTTATAGTTAAAAATATATCTATTACATTTACAATATCTATGCTATCATCTATATCCCATTCTTCAATATCAGGTTCTTCCCAAAATTGTTTTGTAACCTCTCCTTTTTTTATATATTCCTTTGCTTTTTCTTTTGTTGAAAAGCACGCTTCTATATGATAATCGCTATAACACCCCTCTGTTACTATGTATATTTTTTTACTCATAATTACCTCCTAACATTTTTGTAAGCTTTTTTTAATAAATAATCACATTTTTGTAAAATTTAATCAGCTTTACTCATTTATTTCTCCTTTCTATTATTTTATAAATAATAAATGCTATTATCTCTATTGGCATCAATATAATATCTAATGGAATTGTAAAAATTGATAACAATGTTCCACAAAAACACATAAACCAAAACATCTCATCTGTATCTGCAAAAATTGAACTCCACAACACATATGTCAACATTTATTTCTCCTTTCTAAATGCCATTTACCGTCTTTCTCATCTTTGTAGATTGCATCTCCTTCTTTTAATTCAAAATCTTTCAATTTAGATAATTTTATGTATTTTTTCTTTTCGTCTTTGCAATGTATTATTATTTTTCCTTTATGTTTTATTTTTGGAATTTCTTTATTAAAGATTAATCTATCTACCCAAAAAAATATAATTCCACCTATTAAGTTGGCTATAATCGTATTTGTTAATGTAGTAAAAGGTAAATAATATAATACTATTGCTAAAATTGGGGTCGATAGTTGCCATCTTAATAAATATAAAATAAACTTTTTCATCTAATCCTCCTCATCTTCATCATCTTCCCACCATTCAAAATATTCTGTTATTCTATGTGCTAAATCTAATGCTTTACTTTTTGAAATATGTATTTGTAATCCATCATAAGTAATTATTGCTTCATCTTCATTAAAATTTACTATCATCTAGCTTTCCTTTCTAATTTCTTGTTTTAAAGATTCCCAATGTTCATGACAATAATCTTTATTATTTAATTTATGTGTACATTCATCACATAATTTTCTATCGCAAGTTACTCTTTTCACTTTCCCTTTACCTGATACATCAATGTTATATCCTATATCATAATCGCATAATCTTGTTGCTTCTCTTTTCTTACATTCATCACATAAATTAGTAATATCTATTACATTGTTCATCTAATCCTCCAATCTCTGTATTTCTTTTCAAATTCTTCTTGCCACATAATTATAGGACAATTGTCGTCACCCTCAAAGTTAGGATAACTTAATCTCTCGCAACCTAAACATTTTTGCTTTTCTATGTATTCTTTGCATTTGCCTTTTAGTGATGAATATTTATATTTCATAGGCTTACTCCTCTATCCCTGTTCCAAAAATAATAAAGTTGCTTGAGCTAATAACCTTGCTGATTTTACATCTACTTGTATTACATCATCGTCACTTAATTTTTTTATTTTTTTCAAGAATTTGTTTAAATCTCTTTTAGCCTCTGCATAAGCTTTATTTTTCTTTTTTATATAACTATTTTCAACCACATATTCTTTGCCGTCATCAGTAGTAAATTTACTTTCTCCTGTTGTTAAGCTTTCATTTATTGCATTTTGCATATTTATAAAATCTTTTTTTGATAAATTTCCTTCTATCACTTCTGCTATCTCCTTTCATTTAAAACTTTTTATTTAATTGGTTTCACACTATCGTTCTTCTAATTCTCTTTCAGAACACATCAATCTATCACTTTGATTTAATATTGCTTCAATAAGTGCTTTTTTGTTTAAACTTTCAAATTGTTCTCTGCCTTTTGTTTGTAAAAAATTCTGTACTCCATTTGTAAAACTTCGACTTAATAAAAATTTTCTATCTTCTAATAGTTCTTCCTCTATTAGTTTGATTTTGTCTTTACTTCTAGTAATCATCATGTATTTACCGTTATAATAAAACATATACATGTCTTTAAAGTGGTCGCTTTCTATTTTTATTAAATCGTAATCCTCTAAAATTCCATCTTGTTGCATTTGTTTTATATCTTTATATGTTATTGTTTTTCTGCCTTGCATTATGCCTAATAACTTTTGCTGTTTATATTTTTCTTTATATTTATTCATTTTAGTACCTCTTTCCATACTCTAAAATATAATTTTCTTCTTCTTCTCGTCTTGCTTTCTCAATATCTTTTTTAGCTCTTAATTCAGGAAATTCTTCTTGTACTTTTCTTCTAGCTCTTGTTATTGCCTCAAAACTTATTCCTTCATATTTCATTTCTGTTAGTATCGTTCCAAAAGCTGTTCCTGAATTTCCTGGTACTAATGCAATTACTACTTGCTGTATTAAATACCAATCGTCCTCTCTTGCATAATCATCTTCTTTTAAAACTTTATATACTGTTTTCTTTATGTTTTTATTCATGATTTTTATCCTCCATTTACATATAATTTGTTTAAATCTGTGTATTCTCTTTGCTGAAAATTACTCTTTTTATCTTTGTTTTCTTTTGTCTGTTTAAAACTTTGCTCTTCATTTTTTGCCTCAATTAATGTTTTAATGCCTTTTTTATACCAGCTATTAAGAATTGCCTTGATATAATTCATATTGCGACTATTGTTATCTACTGCTTTTTGCATAGCTAATATAATCACATCAACTTCAACTCCATCATCATAATAGCTTTGCAGTTGCTGTAGTCCATAAGGTGTCAGCATTCCTACATTGTTTTCGTAAAAATCTATAGCAGATTGAAAACCGTCAACACAACTGTCGCTTTCTACTACTACATTTACATTATCATTTACATTTACATTATCATTATCATTTACATTAGTTTCGTGTTTGCTTATTTTTTGCTTATCTTTTGCTTTCACTTTGCTTTTGTTTTGCTTTCCGTTTTCATATTTTCTATAATTTGCATCTAATTGTGGCTTAATTAGGTTAAAAATTGCCTTTGACACTCCTTCTAGTTTTATCTCTTCTTGATTTAATGCATATATCGATATTGCTTGATATACTTCTAATTGATTGTTTTCAGGAAGTTCTTTTAAAGCTTCATAAAAGCTACGATAAAATATAAAGCTATCTCTTGCCATTGTTTCTCCTTCCTTCAAGGGACTTCGTGCCTCAAAAATTAGTTATTATCCTTGCTTATCTTTTTTAATTAATGAGGCACGTTCCTATATGTAACTCTTTCCAAATTTACTTATAAATTCTTCTTTTGTTGCACTGTAATGTTTCATATAAGCTCTTTGTCCTACTCTATGTGCAAAATCCATAAATTCTTTATTAAAATGGATTCCTTCGTCGCTCATATTATGCATTGCAGGTGTTAAATATATATACAATCCATATTTTTCACTAAGCTTTCTATTAGCTCCTCCAAAAATATGATGTTTATGGCTTCCTTCAAAATATTCTATACTCCACTTTTCATAAGTAGGCATAATTGATTTACTCATTTCCACTCCTTTAACATACTTTCAATTTCTTCTTGTGGCCTTGTTTCTATTCCTAAAACTTTAGCTTCTTGAACTAAACTGTCTACTAATCTACTCATTTCTTTTGTGTCATAAGAACTTGAACCATAATAGCAATTTACTCTAACACATTTATTCTTTCTTGATGTTTCTTGTACTTGATAGCCTAGTCCTTGCTTTTCCCATACTTCTTTAAACTTTTCAAATGCTTTTTCTTCTACTATGAATGGTATAAACACTCCAAAGTTCTGAACTGAATCTTTGTATATGTCTTCTTTGCTTACTATAGTTCCATCTTTGCTTAAAACTTTTGCAATTTTGTCACATAATACCCAACAATAGGAATTTGAGTCTAATTTTCTTTTTTCTCTATACTTCTTTAAGTCGATATTTAGCTTGTTTTCATTTTTTAGTTTCATCACATCGTCTTTGTTGTTAGTGTCTAAAACTAGGCTTATTTTTAACTTTGAAGTGTTCAAGTCTATTGCAGTATCTGTTATAATTCCAGTTGTTTGCATGGGAACTCTCCTTTCTCCAAGCACTCGCTTAATATCTTTAGTTTTGGTACGTATTCATTCTTTATAAAACTCTCGTCATATTCTACTGGTATTAGTTGTAATCGTTTCTTATCTATCTTATTGAAATAATTGATGTAATCGTTTTCTTCTAATGCATAAGCTACAACGTATAACTTATGTATGTTGCTTGCATACATCTCAACTTGTGCTTGTCTCCAGTATTGCTTTGATACTTTAAATTCTTTCTTTGAATTGTATGTTTTTACTTCATAAATGCAGTCTTTTGTATTTCCATCTAAATTGACTCTAAGTCTTTCTATAATTATTTGCTTGTCCTTTTCTAAGTTGTCTATTTCTAAACTATCTAGTATTTTATGTTCGTAGTTATTTCCAGTTTTCATTGCTAGTGTAGATAATTTGTTTTTGTGTATTCCTAATTTTTCAAGCCACCAATTAGTCCAACTCTGTGTACTCCAATTTCCTACTACCATTGTTGTATCTGAGGCTCCTATGTAATAACTTCTATCTTGACTACTTATCAACTTTCATCTCTCCTATTCGTTTTTCAAATCTATCTAGTATTGCAAAGTATGTAAAATATCCTCTAAATTCTTCTTCGGTAATATCTAACTTCTCAGCCATTTTAGGAATTGACAATCCTTGCTGAACTTTTTGTGTAACTAATTGTTCTAGCCTTTTTTGAATTGCACCTAATTTATGTTTTGTTAAATCATCTTCCCAATTGTTTCTTTCTGTGTTTTCTTCATCTTTAAGCCATAGATTAAATCCTAAACCTGTTCTTATTGCTACACCTTTTACAAATAATCTGCATTGACAATTCCATAATCTTTGTTGTGTCATTGAGTTGTCCTTAACTGGATTGCTCCCATTTGTTACAGGTCCTCTTTGAATAAAATCTAAATCATCTATTACAATATGTACTGCTGTTTCATATACATTGTTTGTGTTCCCTTTACTATCTGTAAATGTTTTTTCTGTCATAAATAAGCTACTTCCAGTTAGTTCATTAATTACTGGTTCAAAATATACTTTTTCTGCTCCATTTTCATGTAATAATGCTACTATTCTAGCCCAGTTTATATAATCTGCATTGTCCCTTTTTTCTACATATTGACTTAAATCTAATTTTCTTAAATCTTCATAATCTTTTAACATTTAATAATCCTCCATGTAATCTATTTGGTCTTCTTCATAAGCCCATCTTGCTTCTATATCGTCTTCTAAATTTTCATTAAGATAATTGTTTAACATGTAATCTTCCCATCTTTCTAATGCTCTTTCATCGTCCATTTTTCTCTCCTTTTTTTGACATTTTTTTAATTTAGTGATAAAATAAAAATGTAAACTTTATATGTAAGTTATTTTTGAACTAGTTGTTTTGACCGACTGCTAGTTCTTTTACTATGCGTAATGTTGTATGTACATTGTTGTAGTTATTTACTTTTAATGCTTTGTCACATTCTTTTTCAATTGCTTCTAATTTTGCGTATTTTATTCCATTTGCTCTAACAAGTTCTTTTATTCTTTCGCTGTCCTCTTCATATTGCTCGTGATAATCTCTTTTTATATTGTGATATAGCATTGCCCCTGCAATTATTATTAATGTTTCTATTGCTGCAACTAAATATATTCCCCACATATTATTCACCTCCTCTCAAATAAGCTTGATATTCATAATACACAGCCTTATGCTCTCCCATTCCTAATACCTCAGGCTCTATCTTGCTTGTCCTCTGCGCTTTTTGACATTTAATTATTACTGTTGCTCCTAATATTGCAACTAAAACTATAAATAAATTAGATATTAACTTTTTCATTGTTTTCACCCCCTAATAATATGCTTTTAAGTAAGTCTAATTTTGTTTCTGCTTGGATCCTTCTTTCCTTTTCTTTTTCATAAACATCTACGCTTATTGAATTTCCTCCAACTTTTATTTTATAAAAGCCCCCTTCTGTTTGTCTGTATTCAACTTCATTGTTGCTTATCATTCTTTTTAGCTCTTTATGGCCAATATGATATTTTTTCATATAAGCATTCATACTAATCCATTCTTCTTTTTGCATTATTTGCTCCTTTCTAAATTAATGTGCTAGACCGCGAATCTATTTATTTTTGATTTTTTCATTTTTTCTATCATCTCCTTTCTATTTGAATTTTGTTGAATTTTTTTCAACTTCTAACGTAAAAAAAATATTCCATGCTTCTTCTCCAGATTTTACATTTAACAATTCAATCGCTTTAGTAATTTCATTGCTTGAAAATTCAAATTGATTATTTAATTTGGCACTTAATGTATTTGGAGCCATATTCATAGCAATCGCAAACTCATTTTGAGTATTGTAAATTTCTTTTATTTTTCCCTTTAGTTTATCAAAATTATATTTCATTTTTTTCTCCTTTCTATTTGTTGAATTTTTTTCAACTTGATGTCATTATATTATCAAAGAAAAAAATATATGTCAATACTTTTTTTGAATTTTTTTCAACTTTTTTATATTTTTTTTAGAAAAGCATTGATTTTTTTTCAATTTTTCTTTATAATTCTAGTAATGGAGGTCTATTATGCAAATTGTTGAATCTTTTCAAAATCGATTACAAAAAGCTATGAATATTAGAAATATTAAACAAGTTGAACTCGTTGAAAAGAGTAAGCTTGATAAATCATTGCTGAATAAATATCTATCTGGAGTATCTAATGCAGGACAAAAAAAACTAACTGCTTTAGCTAATGCCTTAAATGTTAATGAAGTTTGGTTAATGGGGTATGATGTTCCAATGGAGAGAGAATTAAAAATAGATAAAAACATTGCTGGTATTGAGCCTCATTCCACAGAAGCTGCTACTGTTTTTGTCTATGGTACCATACCTGCTGGAACACCTATAGAATGTATCGAAAACATATTAGATACAGAAGAGATTCCTCTTGATATGTTAAAAGGTGGCAAACAGTTTTTTGGGCTAAAAATAAAAGGTAATTCAATGTTTCCAGAATATATTGAAAATGATGTTTTAATATTAGAAAAAGTTGAAGACTGTGAAAATGGCGACGATTGTGTCGTTATGGTTAACGGTAATGATGGAACCTTTAAAAGAGTTTTTAAAAATGAGAATGGTGTCATATTACAGCCTTTAAATCCAGAATATCAACCTATGATATATACTAATAAGCAAATAGAGGAATTACCAGTTAAAGTTATTGGAAAAGTAGTTGAGTTAAGGAGAAAAAAATAAAATGAAAGAAAAAATTATTAAAGGATCTTTTATATTTTTATGTATTTGTGCTTATTTTTCTCTATGTATTGAATTGCCTTATCTTTTTAACTATTTATTTAATACCGATGCTTTTAAAAACACGCAAGCAATTTTTGGATTTATACTAATTGCACTAATATGCTTTTATTATAACTTTTTTTACAACAAACAAATAGAAGAGTGGAGAGAAAAAGAGAATAAAATAAGAAAGGAAATTGAAAATGGACGAAGATAAGAAGTTGTCTAATTTAATAAATAAATTGGAAAAAGAAAATAAAAAAAGCAAAAAAAATGATTCAAAAGAAAGAAAAGATAATTCTGCTAGTGAAGTTGATAATAATAGTAATTTATTTGGAAAAATTAATTTTAAAAACATTCTAAAAAAAGAAACTTTAAAGTCTATTTCTATTGGAATTTTGATTTTTATAATTTTTTGTATTTCTATCTCTGGAAGTTCAAAATCTGAATTGGAAAATCAACTGAACGAACTTAGATTAAAGTCAGAAAGTTTGCAAAAGCAGATTTCTAATTTAAATTCAGATTTGAATAGTAAAAACTCAGCTCTTAACGAAACAAAAAATGAAATCGAAAATTTAAAGGAAAACAATAAAAAACTTGAAGAAGAAAAAACAAATCTCGAAAAAGAAAAAGAGGAATTAAATAAAGAAATTGAAGATTTGAAAGTGTCTAAAGAAAATAAATCGCAGAGTCCAAGCTCATCAAGTTCTAGCAGTGGTTCATCATCAGTAACTCCTGTATCTAACACTAATTCAGAGACTGTTTATGTTACTAACACAGGTTCAAAATATCACAGAAGTGGTTGTTCTTATCTAAAGAGTTCTAGAGCTATGAGCAAAAGTGATGCTATTTCAAGTGGTTATACTGCTTGTTCAAGGTGCAATCCATAGGAGGTTATTATGAAATTTGGAATGAGAAAGCCCAGTTTGAAAAAGTCTTTTAAAGCTAGAACAACTGGAAAATTAAAAAGAAAAGCTAAAAAATCAATAAATCCTTTATATGGCAAAAAAGGGATGGGATATGTAAAAAATCCTAAAAGAGCTGTGAAAAATAAGATTTATAAAAAAACAACTTTTAGCTTTTGGGATTTATTTAAATAAATAAAAAAGTCGGATAATGTGTTACGATTTCGCGGTCTAGCACATTATCCGAAGGAATAACCACTTGAAAGTGATTACTTTCATATTATATATGAATAGCCTTCATTTTTCAAGTGTTTATGATAAAAAATATTTGAAAATTGGAGGTATTTTATTATGGCAGTAAAAACTAATATTAACGTAAATGGTTATAAGTATTATAAAGTAACAAAAACAATTGGACATAAGTCTGATGGTTCGCCCATAAGGAAAACCTTTTATGGTTCTTGTAAAAGCGAAGCTGAAAACAAGGCAATAGAATATATGCAAAACTTAAAGCTTGGATTGAGAACTTCTGAAGGAATTGTTACTATATCTTCCCTATTTCCTACTTGGCTTTTTAATAGTAAAAAAAATACTATTAAACCTACTACTCTTGAAAGTTATGAAGGATTATATAGAAATTATATTGAAACGGATATAATTGCAAACAGACCTATTAACGAGCTAAAATCTATACACATACAGCAATATTATGATAGATTAAAAAATAAAAAAGCTGTACATTCTAATAAAAAAATATCATCTAAAAGAATTAAAGCTATTCATAAATTATTGCACTTATTCTTTGTATATGCTGAAAATGAAGGATACATATTAAGGAACCCTTGTAACAATGTTTCTATTCCTAAAGAAACAATATCTGCAAATGAGGTTCTTAGGAAAAAAGCAAGCTTTGATTATTTTAGTAAAGATGAAATTAAAACTATAATAAATGAATTTGAAGGAAGCTCCTATAAAGATATTATTGTATTTGCTTTTGCAACTGGAATGAGGCAAGGAGAAATTTTAGGGCTACAATGGGATGACTTAGATTTTAAAAATAAAACTATAAATGTGTTGCACAATTTAAGCAATTCAGCAGATTTTGATGAGAAACATAAAAGAACATATAGTTTAAAAATACAGACTCCTAAAAGCAATAATTCAATAAGAAAAATACCCATGAATGATACTGTTTATAACATGCTTATTAATAAGGAAAAGAAAAATATAATGGTTTTCCCAAGCAAACAGAATACTTATATTAATAATAAAAATCTTTTGAAAATATGGCAAAAAAAATTAAAGAATGCAAAAATCAGATATAGAAAATTTCACGACATTAGGCATACTTTTGCAACTTTAATGTTGGCAAATGGTTGTGATCTAATTACACTCAAAGAATTAATGGGACACAGTAGTATAAAAATAACCGAAATTTATCTTGAATCAATTCCAGAAAATAAAACAGAAAGCATCAAAAAAATGGACTTGTTTTTAACTGAGTAGATAAATAGTAGATAAATAGAAAAATAGCAAGGTGCTACAAATCTCTGTAACCCTTGCTATTACTGTGTTTATTACTCAATTATATCAGCAACTACACCTGAACCTACTGAACATAAATTCTATTTTTTAGCATTTTTCAGCGTTTTTTATTATAGTATTTTCTAGCAATTCATGTATGTTTTAGTTCTACTTATTTTTATTCAATTTTAAACTAAGTAGATAAAAAGTAGATAATAAAAGACAGCCTTTCGACTGCCTTTAATTTGCAAAACAATTTAAAAAGTCCTCAAGTAAAAATTATTATCTTAAAACTATTATAACACAATTATGTTAATCTGTCAAATGTTGGATATTATTTTACATTTTTCTGCAATAGCTTAAGCAAATCCAACCGCTTCTAGTATATCCCCAGTTGCCACTAATTTTTGTAATATCACATATTACACCATATTTGTAACCGTTCGCATAATAATTGCCACAACTTCTGTTTTGACTTCTTGCATTTGCTGATAGCTCGTAATACTTTTTAGCTCTGTATCCTGTTGAAGGTCCAGTTCTAACATTTAATAAGCTTGCAGTTACTCTGTATCTTCCAGTTGAATAATTTCCGCTCGAAGCCGTACTATTCCCACCAACTCTAGTTGTATAACTTAAATTTATCCAGCCTTGACTGGTCTTTCCCCAACCGTTACATTCTGAATAAATTGATACGACTGTGTTTTTAGTATATCCACCAACTCGAGGATAACTTGTACTTGCACCGCTACGAACATTTAAGCCACTATTAGCAGTTACTCTTACTTGATAATTTACACTTGATACACTTGAGTTTGAAGGTACTACATAAGTGTTATTATTGTTATCCCATATGTCTGTTCTATCATTTTTATAGCAGAAAAAGCTCTGTGCATTTGCATAGTATCTAAAATTATCCACTGAGCAATACACTGTGTTTCCACTGACACTTACTTTGTTTCTTCTAGTAGATGTGTCAAATTTTCCACTGTATAGATATGGATCGTATATTTTTAATGTATCTCCATCGATTCCCATTATTGCAATAAAATGACCACCATATGTAAATAATCCGTTTCCGCAACTTGCGACTAAATAATAGCCATTTCTTAGCTTGTCCACTGCCGAATCTAAGCTTGATGTTTCGCTGTAATCAATATTGAATACATCTGCAGTCCATCTAAATGCACTCCAGTAAGTACCTGAATTGTAAGAACGATATCCATTATTTACATACAAGTCGCTCATTGTATCTGGAGTTATTGTTCCTCTGATAGAACTTACTACCATACTTGCAGATGTTGGTCCACAACCCGAATTTGCTATTGTTTGTGATGAGTCTCCATGATTAGAATACATTTTGTATCCCCATCTTGAATCAGTCTGTGAATAATATGTAAGTCCTGCATAATTTCCTACACTAACAGAAGGTGCTTTGTTTGAACCGTTGTAAGCAATTTCTCCTTGTTCTTCAAATGCTTCTGACTCTGTTTCCTGTACTTCAATAGTTTGTTCATCTTCCTCTGTCAAATCTGGAATTTCTTTAGTTGATGGATTTTCAATTATTTCTTGTTCATCAATTTCTGCAATTTCATTTTGTACTATTTCTTGTGTTTCATTTATTACGTTTCTAATTTCGTGGTTTGGTAAAAATATTCCAGTTATAATTATTAAAATCCCTAAAACCATTGTACAAATTGCCAATATCTTCTTTTTTATACTATTATCCATAGAAGTATCCTCCTTTCTTTAAAATTTATATAATTCACCTTAAAACAACTTACGAGAATTTGTTTTAAGACGATTTTATATTTTAGACATATAACTTGTTATTATTTATTGTCCTTCTTTGTAAGAGGAAGCTCGTAAGTTTTATCGACTTGTACTTCAATTCCGTGATTCCCTCCTAGTTTTTTATAATTCTCATATAATTCCTCTAGGCAATATCTCGCATATTCAGGAAGAAAACCTTGTTTTTGATAATGGTCACATTTTGATATAATCTGACTTCTTATAATTGATAACATACCTGATTTTAAAATATCATTATCTTCTATTACCTTTTGAATTTGCTTACTATTGTCTAATTTCTTTGCTTGCTTATTTGACATTGCTTTTTGTATTATTAAACTTATAGCTCCTATTAACGCAACAATTATTGCTTCCATTCTTATTCCTCACTTTCATCATTTGTTTGCTCTTCTATCTGTTCATTACTGTTCACATCTGTGTCAATCTGTTCATTTTCTGTTGCATCTAAAGATTCAAGTAATCCTTCTAAATATTCCATTAATTCTTCATAATCATTGTCTAATAGCTTTCCTTCGTCGTTTAGTCTCTCTGCTTCCATCATTGCAAATGGAATTGAATATTCTCCGTTTTGCACTAATTTCATAATTGCTTTCTTTTTTCTTTCACTTTTCTTTTCTAATATAGTCATAATTATCTCCTTCCTATCCTTCTAATAAATCTAATCGAGCTTTTATTAGCTCTATTTCATTATTTAAATTTCTGTTTGTCTTTTTGTAATTTAAAGTCATCATTGGCTCTAAATCTTCTGCCTCTACAATAATATTAGTTTGTCCTAAATATGTACGAATTTCTAATAATTCGTCTAGTTCTGCCTTTAATGTTGTATCTGTTATAATTAAATTTGTTTCTCCTACATAATATACTGTTGCACCTATGTCTAGTCCTCCAGTCGTGCTAATGTAAGGTGTTGTAATTGTTTCTCCATTATAACTTTCTATTTTTTGTATTTTGTTTGGAACTATCCAATTGTCTCCTTGTTTTACAAATTTATCTCTGTAGTCTTCTATATTACACATTTCTAGGCCTGTTGGTAATGTTAATGTTTTTATTTGTTCTTTATGTGGTTCGTAATCAGTATCTGTTGACCCGATTTCTAATTGAATTTCAAATTCGTCATTGCTAAAAATTAATCCAGATGCTATATATAATCTAATTCTCGTAATAGTTTGTACATTAGTTTTAGTTACTTTATTTGTGCCATTTTTCAACTGCATATAATAAGTATTTCCATCAACAGCAAAATTAAGTTGAGGGCCTTCTGTCCATTCTTTTTTTCTTGATAAAGTTATTGTTTTACCTACAATTGCTTTGTTCAATTCATTTAAGTCTATATTATCAATGTTTAAATCATAATTAATATTAGATGTTGCTGTTCCATTAAGCTTTAGCACGCCATCTTTTGAACTTATATTTACTCCGCTTCTTGTTATCTCAAAATCATTTATTTTTAGCCAGTTTTTATTGCTTACTTTAATTGTATTCTCTCCTTTTAAAGTATGAATAGATTGCGGATAATTTTCAGATTGGCTTGTATTTCCATTAGGCAATAAACTCCCATCTGCATTTGCACTATCGTTCACTGTTATTTCTGTGCCTTCTGCAATTTCATCTTCTAATTCTGAATTTACTGTTTCTTCTAAATTAGTTATTTTTGTTTGTAAGGATGCTACGTGTGCATCAAATTCATTTGTCTTATTTGTAGCATTAGCATTGAATGCAGTTGTTTTTTCTATAGCATTATCATCAAAATAATTAGTCTTACTACTAGCATTAGTATTAAAATCACTAATCTTACTTGTTGCATTGTTGTTAAATTCTGTTGTCTTCTGAGTTACATTATTATTAAAATCAGTCGTTTTATGAGTTGCATTATTATTATAGGCTTCAGTTTTATCTTCTATTTCATTTATTGCATCATCTACAGCCTCCATTTTTTCTGCGAAAGTCAATGATCTAGTTGATTCAGCACTCTGCCTATTTATTTCACTAGTTTGCCTTAATATTTCTGCTTCTGCTCTTGAAGTTTCAGCACTTTGTCTACTCGATTCATTGGCTTGCCTAATCTCTTCATTATTCTGCCTAGTGTCTTCGTTGCTTTGTCTTATTAATTCAGCGCTTACTCTTGATGCCTCATTTGTCTGTCTTATTGTTTCTTGTGGTTGTATAATTGAATTAACATTGTTTGTTATTTCTGTTATTAATTCTTGTTTTTCTGTTTCTGTGTAATAATCCACTCCCTTTTGTGGAACTATCACAGGGATAACTAATCTTCCCAAATTAATTGTTTGCATATTCCCTCCTATTCATTTCTTATATGTGTAGCTTCATTTGTTAAACTCAATTGTCCTATTGCTAAAGTATGTGTGTAGTTACCGCTTTTTAAGCACAAGTCATATACATAGTTTCCATAGTTAAGTTGATTTGTATCATCTGGAAGAATAACAAAAGAGCATATTCCATTTTCTATTGTGATTTCATTTCTTGATAATCGTTTTTGAAATATTGCATCTGTGCTAGAATAACTTTGTTTCACTGTGAAATATATTTCTACACTTGAATCAACTATCATTTCATTGCCATTTTCATCTTCTAAAGAAAAAGAAATAGGACATGTATCTCCTCGTGTAAATTCTATATCGATTTCTTTTGGCTCCATTTTATCTCCTTTCCATTATAAAAAGGCACTTTTTTAAGTGCCTATTTATAATAAATTTTTCCATTATTGTATGTAAAATTACTAGAAAACAACTTTAACCTTTCTATTACTTCTTCCTCATTAGAAGATGTATCTTTTATGTATCGTATTAAATTCTTCCTTTCATTATTGCTTAATTTATAGCTATAACCTAAAATCATTAGTCTTTCATTTGGATTTGTTATATTAGAGTTTACCCAATTAAACCTCTTATTTTTAGCTGAACCTGAAATTGTTTTTCCATTTTCATATTTGTCTGAATTAAATTCATTGTTACTGTCTGCAATCTTGTATTTAAGATATTCGTTTATATCTATTTCTCTATTTGAAGCTTCATTATAAAATTTGTCCTGTTTGCCTGTTCCATTTTGGTATATAACCTTCTTTGTACTTGCAGAATAATTTGAATTTGCTAAAATATTATTCTTTTCTATATCTTTCTCAATCCCATCTGTTTTAGCTAAATAATTTAGATATTCTCCTTGTTTAACCTTAGTTTTTAATTCGTTCATTGTATTATATAAAGATGTAGTTTCTTTTTCTACTTTGATGTCATTAGTATTAGCATAATCTATTTTATTTTTTTCTTTTGCATATTCATATACTTTTTCTAATGACTTAATTTTTTGTTGTTCAGTTAAATTTTTATAATCAGATGAACCTATAAATCCCTCAATTAATTTATAAGAAGTTTCTCCATATTTTTTATAATATTTTGCATATTCATCGTCAGTCATTCTATAATCTGTACCATTAATTTTAAATGTTTTTTCTATAGCTTTTGGTAAAATCGAGTTCTCTCCAATTTTTGAATATAACTCATTTAATTCTTTATCAACCTTATCAGTTGACACATCTTTAACAGTTGAAGGGTTAATAAAATTTCTAAATGCTCTTAAAGGTAAATTTGTAGCTTGTTTTACATCCTTCCCCCATATATCCGTCTTTGTTGGTAATGTTTGTCTTAATCCTGGTATTTTGCTTTTGACTTGATTTACAGTTTGATCTATAGCTTTCTCTAAAGTTCCTGTTTTTGTTGATTTGGTTGTTCTCTCGTATTCATCTCCTGTTCTTGCAATTTGTCCAAGCAAAGTAGGAACAAACTGATTTACATATGATTTACCTGTGTTGACAATCATATTTCCTACTGCATTCTCTTTATTGTATGATGATAGAATACTAGTTAGTCCAGACACCATTGACATTTCACTCATTGGATTCATGGCGTTAGCGGTCGCATTTGCAATGTTTTCAACACCTTTTATGGCTTGTGTTAGAGTTTTATCATCATCATTGCTCTTACTATTTTTTTCTTTTTTTGATTGATTAAATTGCTGATTTATTTCCGCTCCAATGAATAAAGGAACACCTGCTGGTGAAAGCCAATCTAAAGAGTAAGTTTTTCCATTTATCTCAATTGAATAACTCTGTTTTCCTTGTTCTTCTTCGTATTGTTCTTTTTTATCATCATCACTTCCTGATGCCTTTAAAAGCCCCGCTTCTGCTAGAACATATCCCATGTAAGTAATTCCTGTTCCTGTTAGTCCTTTTGATATATTATCTATGTACTGATTTACTGATATGTTTCCTTTTCTTAGTTTAACTGTATCAAAAATAGCAGACTTTATTAAACCTGCTGGGCTATATTGAACTCCTGTTTTTGCTACATTTATTGGAGTCTTTTTAAATGGAACTGCTGAATCTAATGCAAATTTAGTAATTGCATTTTTTCTTCCCATTTGATTTAGTGCTGTAGCTAATGCACTTGCTTGATGAAATGTTGCTTCTTGTGCCTCTTTGATAGCATGCTGTCTTGCTTTTCCTAGATCCTTATCTGAGATTTTATTTACATCTATATTATTGGCTGTTATGTATTCGCTTAATGCACTTACATACATTGATTTTAAACCTATATTATCCTCAGCTTCCAGCAAATTTGAGTTTAAATCAAATAGTTTTCCTACCGTATTATTTAATGCTTTGTTTTTGAATGTTATTCTTGCATTTTGCAATCTTGATTGTGGATTGTATTTATTTTCATTCATTCCTAACTGTGCTTGAACGTCCATATTTTGAATATCTTTTTTTGCAAATGCTTTTGTTTCTTTGCTTGCTCTCTTAAGCGTATGCGTTCTTTCCATTTCAGGATTGAACTTTACAACTGTTCCCTCTATTGCTCCAGCAACCTTGTTTTTTGCTTTTTGTATCTTGTTCATTGCTAAGTTGCCTATTAAGTTTCTTCCATGAGTCTTAATATTTGCAAGCATAGAAAAATATCTCCACTCATCTATCTGCTCTAAATGTGTTTTAGGAACTTGTTTTCCTAGTTCTTCATAAACATCATCCAATACTTTATACATATCTTTTTCAGATTTAGTGTTTAGTACTTTGTCAGTCATTTCAGATGTTAATTCAAATTGTGGTATATTCTTTTTATTTCTATATTTTTGTTGTAATTCATTGTTTACTTTATCTATCGAACGTTGTAGCCATGTAACCTGCCCTTGAGGAGTTGCATGGTTTAATAATGCTAAGGCTTGTGTTGCTCTACCTGCTTGAGTTCCTGCCATTGCTGTTGCATGAATTGCATCTTGTAAATTTTCTTTATTCCCCGTTTTAGAATAATATTCGATTAATCTCTCTCCTACTGCAATGTCAACATCGCTTATTTTTTCGCTATTCATAGCTTTACTTAATAATGAATTAAGTTCTGCATCAGGATTTGAGTTATTAATTCTTGAATCTGCTCTTTGTAATAATGTTTCATTGCTTTGTGGGGTATATGTATCTAGCCCCATCATTTCTTTTGCTACTTTCTTAGCTTCTGCTGTTGTATTAGAACTTTCAATTATGCTTTTATAATGTTTTCTTATTTTTCCTTCTGGCTTTTCCATTTGTGTATAATCTATTGTTTCTCCCTTTGTTGTCTTAACTTCTTCTCTAATTGGTAGTGTTGCTTCTTTTTTTGTATTATCATATTTAATTGGTAAGCCTACTTCTTTATTTTCATTTAATGTTTCATCGAATGTCTTTAATTTTGTTTCTTTAGCATTTTCATATATCGTATTGACCCAGTCATCTGATGTGAATTTTTGAAATGGTAAATTTGTTTTTGCTACATTGTCATATCTTGTTATACTCTCTTTAGTATTTGGTTTTAAATCAAACCAAGTGCCATAAGCAAGTTGTTCAATTTCCTTTGAGCTTAATTCTCCTGCATTTTGACCTATTTGTTTAGCCACTTCTATCCATTGATTTACAGTTCTTTTTTCATTTCTATTAGTTTTGATTTTATCTAGTGCATTATTTAAAATACTTTCATTATACTTAGTTTCAGCATTTTTATATTTCATATATGTGTTTTTTCTAGAATTATCTTCTTTATATGTTCCATTTGAATTTAATTCATCTTCTAATTGCACTTGATATATCTGTTTCAATCCTTCTTTTAGTTCTTTTTCTGTTATATTTTTAAACATATCTTTATTACTCTGTAAATCATTATATGTCTCTTCATTGAAAAATTGTTTTGTTGCTTCTAAAACTTGTTCTTTAGTGTTTATATCTTTATTAACTGCTTCTTGTTTTATAGGTAAGTTGGCTTTTTCTGTTACCTTTTTAATAGGCAATTTTATCTTGTTTAGGTCTGTTCTAGTTCCCTTAGCTGGGAATTTACGTTCTAAATATTCTTTCCAAGATAGGTTTTCTTTTTGGTATCTTATATCAGGATTGTCTGTTGGTTTTGTATTATCTACACTCTTTATTTGTTCTGAGTAAAACGGAATTACTACTTGGTGTTCTTCTCCTCCATTTTTTCCTCCTGTATCAACTATTCCATCATATCCGCTTTCCTTTAATACTTCTGTTACCCAATCAGGTATTGATGTCCATGCATGTGATGTCCCATTTTTAATATCATCATCTAATCTTGATATCCATTGTTCAGGAGATATGTTTGATTTATCCCATTCATCAGCACTATAAGATTCTCCTTTTTTTGCATTTTTAGAAGCCTCTTTGAATTTATCAATCATATCACTTGATATCTTGCTAGTATTAAATGGATTCTTTATATTCAAGTAAACATTATATACCTTCCTATCAATTTTATATGGATCTAAATATTGTATATTATCAATTCCTGCATACTTCAGAACGTCTTCAAACTTTTTCATATCTTCAAACATTAAATTGCCATCTTGAATAAAAACATCATATAATGCTTTTATGCCATTGTTATTTTCTTCATTCTTTAAATAATATTCATATTGTGATGAAAAGCTATTTTTAGAAGCACCTTTTTCATGAATAATATTTTCAAAATCCTCATCTAAACCAATATTATATCCTTCTTGATTAATCTTGTTTTGCTTTTCTTTTGATAATGAGTTCCAATATTCATCTAAAGATTTATTATTTGCTTTAAACAAATCATACTCTGTATCATATTCTCTTGATAAAGATGTGTCTTGTTTATTTTCAGAATAACTTTTAGCTATATCTTCATTGTCTGTAAAAAATGCCATTGGTCCTGATGTCGCTTTATTAGGATCAAATATATTCCCAACTCTATCAGCTCTTTTAGTTCCATGATAATAATTTTTTATATTTCCATTTTCGTCTCTCAATTCATTAGATATATATTTATATCTATCTTGTTGTTCTTTTGATAATTTTCTTCCTTTATTATCCATTAAAAAAGAACCTGAATTGTTTTCAGATTCTTGGATAGAATATTTAGTATTATCATTGACATTTCGTTGTGTTGGTGGTATACTATTAGTAGAAGCATTAATGCTGTCGTGGGATTTTACCCCTTCACCATTTAATTTGCTTCTATTTTTATTGTAAATTTCTTCAAAATCATTGTTTGCTATATACTTATTTAACCTTTCACGTCCATAAACAGTAGAAATTTGGTTTTCTAGTATTCTAACATCATTATAAGTTCCCGTTCCGTTTATTTGAATTGGAACAATGATAGGATTATTATTGCCATCATTCAATTCAGTTACTATTAAATAGTTATTTTCGGATTGTTTATATATTGCACTTGGTTCATCTAAATTATCTATTGCCTCTATTAGAGTTTCTTTTCCTAATCCATGATAATGATCTTTTTTATTAACTGTATATCCTAAATTTTCAGCTTCCTGCTTTGTATATACTATTTGCCTTAAATGTTTTTGAGTTAATAACATTGGCAAATCATTAACTCCATTATCGACTAGTATTTTTGGTGTAAAGTCCCTTGCCTTAATCTGATTATTACTTTTTAATTCTCCATTTAATGATTTATCTATTTCATTACTAAAATTCTCACTTATATGATAATTGGTTGTACTATTTAATTCATTACTACTATTATATGCCTGTGTCCATTTATAATATAGGTCTTCTACAAACTGATTTTGATTTTTATATCCTCTAAATTGGTGCCATAAGTATTTTATTTCATTGTAAATTTTCTTAAATATATTAGGGTTGTTTTGAGCTATATTATTTATAAACTCTTGGTTGCCAAACAACTGTCCTGATATATCTGCTAATGCTTCCTCGTTGATTTCTGTTGCTTTATAATTTTTTAATAGTTTTTCTACTTCCGAATTGAACTCTGTATTGTTCTCTCGATAGTTTTGAACCATATTAAGCATATCCTGTGTTCCTATTGAATGAGTTAATTCATGTATTGCTATAAATTCACCTGCTCTAGTTGAGTTTGGATTTATGGTTATTACTCCATTGCTGTATGATCCGTTCGCAATATTTCCATTACTATCTGTTAAGTTGCCATTAAATTTTATATCAATGTTTTTGTCTGTGATTATTTTTTCTAGCATTTTAGTAAAATTTTGTGTTTGTTCTGAGTTGTTCCAATTAGTGTTTTCAGCAATATTCTTTCTAAAATCATCTATTTTTTTATTGTCTGATTTTTCATACACATATTTTTGCTCATTTATATTATTTAATTCCTGTAAAGAGTTTTTTCCTTGTTGTTGACTATTTATCGCTTGTTGTATTCCCTGTTGAATAGAGTTTTCTACTTTTACTCCATTTTTTTGAGCATCTTGTATAGACTGACTTATTTCTTGTTGAGTTGGTTGTTGTCCATTATTTATCTTCTCTACAACTCCAACACATGATTGTACTCCTAATTCTGCTCCACCTGTTATCATTGCTGTCAAAGCTCCATCTATTCCACTCTTTAGCATTCTTCCACCTATGTCATTCCAATCAGCTTTTTCTTTTCCTGCAACACCTGTTGCTACTGCTTCCTGTATAGGTTCAATTATTGCTTCTTGCATAAAGTTATCAGCAATACCTATTCCATAATCTTTTAAAACTGTCTTTATCGAATTTTTAGTAACCTCTTTTCCAACTTCTTTGCCTGTTCCCGTAACTAATGTTTTTATTCCAGTTCCAGCTTTCTTAAAATTTTCTACTCCAACGGCTTCTGTTATACCTTCTACTGCTCCCATCACTGTTCCATATTGATATGCCTGTTTATCGTCCATTCCTCTTTGTTTTGCTTCGTCTATATAACCTCCTCCCGCACTAGTAGTAAAATATCCAATACCTAAAGCAGGGTTTACAGAACTTAAAACAGAACCTACACCCATTTGTCCTATACTTGGTGCAAGTTCTGCTAATTTTTTTGATATTGGATCTGTTGTATTTTCAATGTTTTCTTGAATCTTTCTATTATCTTCTTGCAAGCTTTCAGTTATACTTTTCTTAATTAAGTTAGTTTCTGGCTTTTCTATATCGTTTTTATTAAAAATAGATGTTGCTGTTTTAAATTGAGCTTTGTCTATATCATTTACTTTTGTACTTGCTAAATATTGTGCATTTCTTTTTTCTCTATATCCAGGAATATTCTGTTCGTTTACATTCTCTAAATAATTTACAGATTGTTTCATTCCTGACGATGCTCCATAACCTAAATTCCCAGTAATTTTTTGAGCATTATGAAGAGTCTCATTTGCAACAACTTTAATTCTGTCCCATATAGTAGGATTTTCCTTACCATAATTAACAAGATTCGCTTGCCTTTGCATATTTTGAAATTGTGTAGAGTTTTCCCCATATCTATCTTTAAAAATTTGTGTTAAATTTACTGTTGAACTAACTTGATCTGGTTCTGTCCATTTTACATTTTTAGTTACTTCTTCACGTTCTTGCTGTCTATTTTGCCTTGTTAATTCTTCCTCTTCTCTTAAAATTTCTGATAATTTTCTCCTTGCCATTATATCCTCCTTAATAGCCGTATGATGCCAATAAATCAGATGGTGAATTATATACTTTTCCTGTTAGTCCATCTTTAACTTTAAAATATGGAGAACCATCTTTGTTAACTCCTTGCATTTGTTTCATGTTTTTAACCACTTCCTGCTCACTTACTTTGTTCTCAGATGAAGTATTAACTTGTCCTCCCGAACTTTTAGAAGAACTTTTTGATGAACTTCTTCTTGATGAACTAGCTAAAAGATTTTTTTTTTGAAGGTCAAATGTTTGTTGCCATTGGCTGTCTGCAATTTCATCTCTACTCTTTTGATAATCAAATTGTTGTTGCCATTGATTATCAGCAATTCTATCTCTTTCTTGTTGATATAAGAACTGTTCTCTATTATTTCTCATTTCATATTCTTGGGTTGCTAATTGCATTCTTTGTTTATACATTTCTAAGGCATTCTGTGCCATTGTTAGGCTTCCTTGCTTTCTAGCTTCTGCAATTTTAAAATCAAAATCAGCCTTTAAATTGTTTGAATTATTTATTGTTTCTGTTACATTTTTTTGATATGTATTAAATAAATTTATTTTGCTTGTCTCTGCATATCCACTATTATTTAACCCCATTTTGGCTTGCTGTTCTGCTTGTACTCCATAATTATTAGCCATTTTCTGATAATTTGTGTATAGTCCTTGTGTTGTTTTATTTAGTTCTTTATCAATTTTCTCTTTTTCTCTATTTAGGGCATCTATATTCATTTGTGTCTGCTGATTTACTATTTCGTTTTGCTTAGACTCTTGTTGTTGTAATAGAGATTGTTGCTGTCTATTCCAATTATCAATATCCTCATATCCCGCCATAACACTTCTCCTTTCCTAGTTTTATGCAGTTCTCTTCCACATATTTACTACTAAATATGGAGGCATATTATTGTGTGGTTGATTTCCACCTACATTGTCAGTTGGATGACTTCCATTGCCTCCTGTTGCATTTGTAGCCTTTATTTCCCAAAGACCGATATCATCGTTGTTTTTTGTTTGTATACTGTGATTATGTGAAGGCATTTCATTCACAGTTAATTTATGCTCTTTTTCTCCTCCAGTTTCGCCTGAAGTATAATCATCTCCAGCACTTAATAAAAATCTATCTTTTATTATTTCCCATGTTCCACCAAAGATATTGGCTGGGCTTGTTGAGTTAGTACTCATATATATTGAACCTACAGGATAAGTTTTATTTAAAATACTATCTTTAACATCTTGAACTAAATTTTCAATTGCTGGATTTAATAAACTATTAATGTATTCTTTCAAATCTGTCGCTTCTTTGTCGAATTTCTCCTTTAATTCAGCTGGCGTCAATGATGGCGTATCAGCTAAATTTGATATTACATCTGTGCTAACATTGCAATTTGGTAATGCCATTTCTACCTCCTATCTTTTTATATAACCACCGACAAACGCCTCTTCAATTGCTGAAATTATTCCAAAAGGCTTGTCTAAATCATCACTATAAAATTTAAAAGAAAACTCGTTAAATTTTTTCTCTTTTACTTTTATTACTACATAACTTTGCGAACCTGTAACAAAACTAAAGTTCGAAAAATCGATATTATTAAATGTAAAACCGTTTGCTGATACTTCTGTTATTTTTTCATAATCATTTCTTTTATTTGTTTTCCTTGCTATTTTAACTCTACCATTTGGGATGGTTTTAATTCTTATTATTCCACCTCTTTTGTTTGTTGTTTTTCTTAAGTTTGCATAGTTAAAATTGTCTAATGGAGTTGTCCAATAGCTGTTTATTATTTCCCCATCATCATTTGTTCCTTCCATTATATAAATATCTCCAATATTTGACCCAATATATAAGCTTCCATCATATTCTTTTATTAATGAAGGGTTAATACTGTCTAGTCTCCAATAGTACCACTCGTATTCAAAGCTATTTAAACTACTATATTTTTGTCTGTTATCTCCTAAAAAAATCTTATTTTCTATTAAGATTAGTAAGTAGCCTTGAAACACGCACATCATTGCATCATTATAATTCGTATCATTTATCATTTTAGAATCTATTAAACTTGATCTGTGCGCTATAGCTTGTCTGCTTTCAATATTCTCTGTTGTAATGCCTTCTAGCCCTTTGTTACTTAAATATACAATGTCATCAGAAAAATTAATTGCTTTTGATATACATCCTGTCTCCACATTACCTTGCTTTCTTGGATATATAGCCCCTTGTTCATTATCAATCTGTGCTTCGTGATAAAATACATTTGAATTGTTTTGGTCATTGTTTTTAAATACCCACAGTACATTTGAACCTATGCATATATCCATTATTGGAGAATCACTTGATCCATCTTCGTAATAACTTAAATCACTTATGTATGCAGGATTGTTTAATTCAGAATGAAATAATGCATTAGGATAATCAGGATTGCCTGTATAAAATAATCTATTATCCCAATTAATTACTTTCGTACATTTAGAAATCCTAGTTGCATATCTTAAAATTGTTTTAGAAAACTCAATAAAAACGTTATCTTGCCCCGATATTGTTGGAGCTGGAGGTGCAGTATTAAATGTTATTGAGCCTGCTATATAATTAACAGTATAATTTGAAACTACTTGATCATTAACAGTAACCTTTACATCTTCTTCGTCTATATTATCAGAATCTAAAACAAATGTTGTTGATGTACCATCTGCAACAAAAGTATTGATTCTTTTCGGTTGTAATACATTGACGTCCTCTAACCTTTCCCCTCCTCCTAGAGGTTTTCTTCCTATTGTAGTAGTTGGAATATATGCAATTTCACTTACGTTTTTAACTTCTGTCCCATCATAAAACAAATAATTTTCTCCATCATTAATATATAAATACTCTCCAAACCTATTAAAGTTTATTCTTTTATTATTCATGCTTTGTGAAAGGACTTTAATATTGGCTTGATGAGGATAATCAGGAAAGTTATTCCATTCATATAAATTTGTCCCACTATGGACTATAGCAATAGTTCTGCTCCACACATATATTCCATTTATTTTTGAACCAAAACTTGCTATTTTTCTTGCTCCTGGTCTTGTTTCAATGCATATTCCTAATGTAGAACTATAATCTTTCCATATATTTAGTGCATCAGGGCTTCTTTGTGGTGTTACTAAACTTTTTTCATTTAAAAAATCTACGCCTCCAAAATTATCATAAGTTCTTGTTATTTTTATGCTATTCATATAACACCATCCTCCACAACCATACTTGGTATTTCCCTCCTAGTGTCAAAAGCTTCCATTTTTCTATTATATTCATTTAAAAATGCTGTGTAATCCGCTGATGGGTCAACCTTTATTATATCGTCAGCTACTTTGTATGGTAAAATCATTTGAGCATCTAAGTCAAGTTCCAACATAAAATCATCAGCTGTATTTTCTTTGATTTCGGTTGGATATATATAAAATTCCATTATATATTGGGCAGTTGAAGCTCTGTTTATATATATTTTTTTTCCAAATTTTTTATAGTCGGCTTCTACTTCATTTCCATTTTCATCCCATGCTACTATTCTTTTTAATTGCATTAGTGAACTAGGTAAAGAATACTCTTCATATCCTATTCCTGTTTCATTTGATATTTCTTTTAATATTTTTGTTTTTAATATCTTCTTTGTTTGTCCCAATTCCATATATGCTGTTGCATAGCAGAAATTTATTTTATTTTGAATGTCTTCATCATCAGTAAGTAGTGGATTTTTGGGATCATACTCTTCGATTAGTGCTAATGCTATTTTCTTATTTTCTCCTAATGTCATATCTATCTCCTTAATCAAACTTTAAACATTCTAAATCCTTTTTAACTTCATCAACAGTTTTCGGTTCAAAGTCTGGTAAAATGTATCCATGTCCGTCTTGCCAAATTAATCTTGTTCCTTCCTTCAATTCTACTTCTAACTTAGAATATTCTTTAATTTTAATTCCATCTTTTTCTCTCTCGTCTTTTATTTCTGTTATAAATTTTGTTCCTTTAATTATTTGATGCACTTTTCCATCTTCTGTTACATCATCTACATCTGTCTTTTTATCAACAGTTAAACCTAGCAACTGAAAGTATTGAGGTTTTATCATATACCTTTCAACATGATCTTGAGGCTTTTTGCCTTTATACTTTTTCTCTTCCATTTTCTTTCCTTTCCGCTTCTGTTGGATTCGAACCAACAAAAACCTTTAAAGCGATATAAAAGGGAGGAAACCCTCCCTTGAACTAAGATCCTATTGTTTCTAATAATGCATACATTTGCTCTGGTCTTACAACTTTTGCTCCATATACATATAATCCCTTTAAGATATCTCCAAATCCTTTTTCTTTTTCTACTGCTTTCACTGTATCAATTTGACCAGCAAATGCAACAGCCTTAGAAGTTCTTAAGATATTATATCTTACATGACTAGTTGTATTTACAGGAAGCAGATTTTCTATGCATACATTGACATTGCTATATCTTCCTACAATACCTTTCTTAGCCATCTCTACATTGTTAGTAAATACTTCTGTTAAAGATTGTCTCATTTTACTATACATATTAGGTGAATATTCTCCATAGATTGTATCTGTAGGTTTTACATTATTTTCATATAATGCAACTAATCCTTCCTCTGTTTTTTCAATTACATTTGTTTTAGATGGTGTAAATGCAGTTCCTTTCTTAACAGTTGAACCGTTCTTCTCAATTTCTGCTTTTATAATTGAAGCAACATATTTGTCTCCTTCTTCATGTAATTCTTTAGCACATTGTTGTGTTTCATTTTCCATTACACCTGGAATTGATTGTGCTTTATCAACATTGTCAAAATAAACTGCAAAATACTTGAATTGGTCTATAACCAACTCTTGATCATTTCCATCTATATTTTCAATGTCAATGTCTGTTCCTGGTACATATGTACCTATTGTAGGTCTTACAGAACCTGTTATTTTTAATTTATTTCCTGCTTTAATTTCTCCTTCGAATTGATAATCGCTATGAGTTCTTAACCCAGTTAAAGTGTCAAGAACATTTTGAATTTTTTTACTCCATAGAGTTTGTTTAAATACTGCTACTGACATAATTTTATACTCCTTTTCATTTAATTTTCATTGAGCCATTTTGGACGAGATTTATCTACTATTGCCATAATTTTTGGATCGTTTAACTGTTCATCAGTCAAACTGTCAAAATCTTTAGCACTAATGTAATCTCCTATGTGATTTGTTGAAGCACTAGTTGAAGCACTTCCTGGACTAGCAGGTTTAGTTTTAGCTGGAGTGTTAATTTTTTTATACATATCATATACTGTTTTTATAGGAACATTATTATTAAACTGTTTTCTAAATTCTACAAACTCATTATTAGATAAAATAGAACTATCTGCTCCATTATTCTTTAATTCATCTATATCCTTTAATTCAGTTAGTTTTGTGCAAATAACTTCAAACTCTTTGCGTTCTCTTATGCTTTTTTGTTCATAAGGAATTTGAGCAAGTCTGTTTGCTTCTGCTTCCATTTCATCTCTGCCTAGTTCGATTATTTCTTCAGCATCAGCTTTCCCTAAAATGTTTTGTTCCTGTGTTGTATATTCATTTTTATACTCTGGTATTTCAATTCCAGCATCTTTGTAATATTGAGTTGATCTAGTAATGGCTTCATCTAAACTATCAACTCCCATTCCTGCTTTGACGACATTTTCTAATTGCTTATATTTTGCCATCTTCTTATTTTGTTCTTTTTCTCTTTTGTTACGGTCTCTGATCAATCTTTCTTCAACTTTCTCTTCAAAAAGTTGGTTAGCTCTTTCTTCAGCCAATCTTTCAATTTCTTCAGAGTTTGCTTGCTCTTGTTCTTCGTTTTGACTAGTATCAACTTGAACTCCCTCAAGACTTTCATTTGATGTTTCAGGTACATCATTCTCTACAACTTCATCGTTGTCCATATAAACCTCCCGTTTTAAATCCGTCGATTATTAATTCCTTGCATCTTTTATAGTCATAAGCATGTTTTGGACATATAAAAAAGAGTCTAGTTTTCAACTGACTCTTCTACTAATTCTTTTTTTATTTCTTTGCCACATTTCCTACACTGGTATGTTACTACTTGGTTCTCTATTTCCTTGACTATCATTTCTACTAGCCTGCATTGTGGACATTTCATCCCCCTTCTCTCCTTCCTGATACATTACTGTATTCATTGCGCTATTGATTGAATCTGCTTCAAGTTCAATTTGATTTATTTGCTTTTCTGTCTCTTTTCGTTTTTGAATGATCTTCTCTAAAGTTGCTTTTGACATTACACTTCCTTCTGGTAGAGCATCAACATACTCCTCTAATGTAATAATTTGAGCCATAAATAAATTCTCTAGCGATTGCTCTTGAGCAAATCTATCATAAGGAGATTTAGGAGTTATATCAACTTTGATATATGGCTCTAAATTTTCTAACTCTTTGTTTTCAATTACTCCTGGTACTTCTATTACATTTCCTTGTGAGTCTTTTTCTTCATACATAATTTGCATTCCATTAACTTCATAAGCTTTCCACATGTCATACCAAATTCTTGCTATATCTTCAACAAATGTTTTGTAATTCTCTACTTGTTCAGTTAGAGGCTGTTGTGAAGCCTGTTGTACTGCTAATATTGCTTTTCCTGATGCCTGCGTAGGATCTACATTCCCTACTGCTGTGTCGCCTGCTCCCTCTAAATCTCTAGTGTTACTTTTCATTTCATCACTTAGATTTTTTGCATCTGATGACATACTTGAAGGAGAAATATATCCTATAGCTTTCCTTACGTCATCTACACTTGCTCCACCTTTAATTTTGATTATTCCACCAACTTTGCTTAGTTGTCGACCATTTTGCACTAAATCTTCGTTATAAACTAGTTTTTGAAAAGCTCCCATTTCTACTGCTAAAGCTCTTCGTGCATCTATTTTATTTATTTCTATTTGATTAGGTATTATGCAATTTACTGCTCCTACCCCTCTGCTACTTCCTTTTCTTTTTTCCCAATTTATATGTGCAATTGGGAAAAGGCTTAAATTCGTTTCTTCATCTTTTTCGAGTTCAACATATTTAGTTGTTCTAGTAAAATAGATTTTTCCATTTTCCTTATAATATTTTAGTAAAACTAGACACATATCATTCACTTCGTCAGTTGTAGAACTATATCCTGCTTGCTCAAGTGTTTCCTCATCTGGTAAAATAAGCTTTACCTTTTCTTCAGTTAATTTTAATTTATTTTTTGCATATTCTTGAACTTCTGTTACTGGTCTTCTGTAAGAAATTATAATATATGGTTGTGATTGTATATCGTTGCTATTCTCATTTCCATAACAAATATTATTTTTATCAATTATTTCAGGTACTATTTCTTCATCAAAATAATTATGTATTATGCCTTCATCATTAATGCATGCATCTTTTGTAGCTTCTCTTATTTTTGAGTCTGCTTGTTGTTTCTCCCATACTTTCTGAATATGTCTATCTAATTTTTTGCAAAGTTCAGACAGTTTTTCTCCTTCGCCAACGGTATCATATCCATTAGGATTAAAAGCTATCTCATAATGATTTTGATATATTACTCCAAGTTTATATTTTACAATGGGCTTAACTATATTGTATACAATTGGTTGAACATCTCCTAAGTTAGCATTTTCCCATTGCTTACCATAATAAAAATTATAATTTTTATCTGTATCTGTATATAGGTTCTTTCTTCTATTATAGTCAACTCCCTTTTTGTATTCAATCCATACGTCTTGTATATTTTCTTTTAGATATTCTTCACTATAAGAGTTTTGCATTGTTCTTTATCTCCTTTTGATTTTTGCTTGTTCCATCGTAATTGTTGATGTTGTGTAATATATTATTAAATGTTTCTATTTGCTCATCATAAATTTCTTGCTCTTTCTTTTCCTCTATCTTTCTTTTAACCATTTCAATTGGTGTTTTTATTTGTTCTTTTTTTGCTATTTTAAAACCAAAATATAACCCTAAACATAAGCTAAACATACAAACTATTGCATATATAATACTAATCATTTTTTTTACCTTTCTTTTTAATATTCTTCTTAGTTCTCTTTGTTTTTGTTTCTTCTGTTTGAATTTCTCCATATCTTCTCTCTCTAAACACTTTCTTTTTCATAACTACCTCCAATTAAAAAGGAATTAATGTATTAGATTCTTCATATACATCAATTCCAAAATCTTTTTTTATATTTTCTTGCAATACAGTTACTTCAACATCTAAATTCATTTTTTGTTGTTGTCTTATATAATAAGCTATTGCTAAGCACATAACTAAGTCATCATGGCATCCCTCCTGTGCTTCTGGTTTGCCTTTTTCATTGCGAACGAAAACCAACATTTCCTCTAAAGTTTCTTTATCAGTAATCTTATCTATGTTATCATTCACTATTGCTTGTAATTCACTTAGTATAAGTGGTCTAGTTACTCTATCAGTTCTAAAACCATAAGCTTTTACTGATTTTCCTGTGTAACTATCTTCTTTAGTCCTGATAAACTGATTTTTATATCCTAGCATTTCTAAATACTTTATAGGATACGTATCAAAATTAGCCTCAATTCCTATTAACGCATTGTTATAGTACTTACCCAAACAGTACATTTGTCTTGTATATTCATCTGCATCAAATTCCTTTCTTAATTTTGCTACTTGCCTTCCTGTTATATTTTCTAAAACTTGTCCAGTAAAATAGTCAGAGCCTTCTCCTGCTGTATCGCCTGCTAAAACATAAGGATAATACTTCTTAGGTCTTTCAATTATTTCTATAAATCCATTTTCATCATTTTGCCATTTTACATTGCTAATCTTTTTTGTAAGTTCATTATAATCATATACGAATTGTCCTTTTACAGCTCTAAACAGTTGTATTTCTTGTAATCTTTTGTTTATATTTTTAGCATTAAAAAATGTTTTTCCTATTACGCCCCATTGTCCTAAGCAGTAAACTTGATAATAATATTCGTCCACATTTTTGAAACCTTCTAGTGTTTCAATATCCTCTTTAGTTAGAAATTTGTTGTCTTTATATGTTAAATGACACACCGTTGCTAACCCTGAATCTATAAAATGCCTTTTTATCCAATGACTGGCACTAATAGGGTTGAAACTTAATAACATCTGTTTCTTTGATGTTCCACCTCTCAGACGGACTTTTAATTGATTTATATCTTCCTCAAGTGTTTCTGTCGCTTCCTCTACCCATATATCAGTTAGTTCACCACTTTCAAATGTAGTTGATTTTATCTTTTCTACATCATCTAGTCCTCTAAATATTACTTCATTTCCATTTATGCATCTTATTCTTAAATCTGTTATTGTAAATAAATTGTCTAGTCTCCAATCTCGAATTACTTGTTTAAATAATGCAAATGTACTGTCTCTATTAGTGTTTCCTGTTTGTCTTACTACTAATAAATTCATTTTCCTCTTCATTAGTCTTGTAAGATATCGCTGAACTATAAAATATGATTTACCACTGGATCCACCGCCCAAAAAACACAAGGTATCTATCATTATTGTCTATGTATGGTATATACTTATCGTTGAATACCTTTTTGCTTATTTGAACATTAATCATCTGTTAGTGTTACCTTTATATCTGTATTTACATTTGCATTTATATCTTGTTTATCTTTCCAGTCATAATTATTCTTTAAGTTAAATATTATGCCTGTTGCAGTTCCACTTGTTCCTATTAATCTTTCTTCTAATGTCATTTCAACATAGTCTCTTGCCTTTTTTATAGTGTCAAAAAACTCTTCTTTTTTACTATAATTCAAGAGTCCTTGTCTACTTAGTCCAATTGAATAAGCTAATCCTGTAAATGTAATTGGTCTTTTTTC
>JAEEGL012763186.1_pt1 | contig 37434 bp, 26 predicted proteins | sample 9134231 | NCBI WGS metagenome assembly JAEEGL01 (sample SAMN16246548, study PRJNA631951) | gut metagenome | biome: gut microbiome; feature: rumen; material: fiber-attached | host: Bos | place: Iran: Karaj | collected 2018-10 | reverse complement strand
TGCAAACGAACAACTTCGTCTTTCGATTCGTATGCAGGGAGAAGAACCGATAGTGGAATGGAATCGCACCAACAGCGCAGTTTCGGTCTATTCCCTTATGGGAAGCATAGACTTGTCCTCCTGGCATAAGAAAACATCGGGAGATCGGTTCTTCAAACTTCAGGTTTCTCTTCCGTAACAAATGATTGAACCGCTGAGAGATGACTGTGCAGAGCGACATTCGGCGTTTCGCCTAACATGGGCGAGACGTCTGGGTGGCGAAAGCGCATTGCTCAGGAAAACTCTCCTGCGGCAGCTGCGTCTGCGTCCAGACATCAAGCACGAAGATATCTGGACTGACGAGGCGGAACGCAAAATCGCTGCTTGCTGTCTGAGGGATTTTCAAGGAGTGCCTTGGTCTGCCAAACGAACGGCTAATTGCGGACGACCCGCTTGAGATGGTGGCATCCATTGACGATGAGGGCTTCGAAGACGCTTTGGAAGATCTTGAACAAAAGTTCAGGTTCATCTTCGACGAGGATGTCTGGAAGACGGTCAAGACGTTCGGGGACCTTGTTCGCTACGTTCGCGAGCGTCAAGGTTCAGCGGATCTTGCCGAGCTCCAGAAAAGGCATCGCATTGGATGGGGATGCGCGACGATTGGTTTGCTTGTCATTTTCGGAGTGATTGGATACTTTGTCTGCAATGTCATTGTGGTCGGTAGAGCCGTGGCGGGCGGCGGCGAATTGGGCTTCCGGCAGATAGTCGGACTAGTCTTCAGCTTGCTGTCATCGGGCTTTGTCATGTATCTGGCATACGCTGTCGTTGCCGCCAAGCGTGAAGAGCGCAGGGCGCTTCGCGAAGAGCGGGAAAAGCCAGAGAGCGGCAATCAAGGCGAAGCTCCGTAAACGCTAGGGAACTGCCGCTTTTAGTCGCGGCCAGGCCGGCTGACTGGCCGGCCGCAATTCTCATGTGTTCTCATTGCGTCTCAAAGATTGACGTGCAAATGTAGTGTTGCATGTGGTATAATCGTCGCGTGATGACATTTGAATACATAGGACTGGGCTTCGTGTCGAACGACCATCTCGCGGTGCTGCCGTTCATCCCGATGGACACGAAGGTTAAGATGATCTCCCATGCCATCCTTGGCGGCGGCCCTGCTGGCAACTCCACTGCAGGCGCGGCGGCGCTCGGCAAGAGAGCGGCGTTCATCGGCACGGTCGGCGACGACGCCGACGGGCGGATGATACTCGACACGTTTGCGCGGGAAGGGGTCGACACGTCGATGGTGGCCGTCCGCAAGGGCGCGACGAGCGCCATCGCGTATCTCTGGATAGAGGAGAAGACGGGCAACCGCTCCTGCGCATGGACGCGCGAAGGGCTGACCGAGCTGACGGCGGACGAGATCACTCCCGCGATTGCGGATGCGATACGCGGCGCCAAGGTGCTTCATCTGGATGGGCACAACGCCGTCGGCGCCATAGCCGCCGCGAAGATCGCGAAGGAGGCCGGTGTCACCATCATGTACGACGCAGGCACCCATCGCGATGGCATGGAGGAGCTTCTGCCTTTGGCCGACCTTCTCATCTGCTCCGAGGAGTTCATCCTGAAGCTCACTGGGCTCAAGGACGCGGAGGCGGCGGTTCGCCAGGTGTGGGAGAAGTACCGTCCGAAGGTCTGCGGGGCGACTATGGGCGTTCGGGGCTCGATGTGCTTTGACGGGCGGGATTTCGTGAAATGCCCTGCATTCAAGGTCGAGAAGGTGGTGGACACTACGGGATGCGGAGATCTCTTCCACACCGGCTTTGCCGTGCGCTGGCTCGAGACGCACGATCTCATGGAGTGCCAGCGCTTCGGCGCGGCGGTCTCGGCCATCAAGTGCCGCGGACTCTCCGGCCGTCCGCCCAGCGCGCCCACCAGGGAGGAAGTCGAGGAGTTCCTGAAATGAACGAGAGCAACGCCAGAGACAGAAGGTACAAGTGGGTGATGCTGGCGCTGCTCGCCTTCACCTACTTTCTCATGCACGCGACGCGGCAGGTGTTCAACGCGTCGCTGCCTGACATCAAGGCGTCGCTGCCTGGGACGAGCGACACGCAATGGGGGCTGACGCGCACGGCGTTCCTCTTCGCATACGGCCTTGCGGTTCCTCTTGCCGGCATCGCGGCGGACATGATGCGGCGCAAGTGGGTCGTAATAGTCGGGGCGTTCCTGTTCTCGGCAAGCGTGCTCGGGACGGGGTTCGTCGACGGCTTCGTAGGGATGCTCGTCATGTACGGGCTCATGAACGGCATCGGACAGTGCATGATACCGGCTTCGGCGAGTTCGCTTATAGCGCAGTACCACCACGAAACCCGTTCGACGGCGCTCTCGATATACCAGACAGGCCTCTACTTCGGCATAATCGTCGCAAGCGCCCTTGCCGGATGGCTGGGAGGCATCTCGACCGAAGGCTGGCGGTATGCGTTCTGGGCGTTCGGCGCAATCGGCGTGGTGTGGACGTTCGCGCTCGTGTTCTTCCTCAGGGACTCTCCGCCGCTGCTTCAGAGCCACAGGGCCGGTGAGTTCGAGAGGGCGAGCTTCAAGGAGGCCGCGCTTGCCATGGTCTCCAAGCCGTCCGCGGTGCTTCTGACGGTCGCGTTCGGCATGCTCGTGTTCGGCTCGAACTGCTTCCGCACGTTTCTGCCGCTCTTCATGCGTCAGGGCCCGGAGCTGGGCGGCTTCGCGCTCTCGCCCGCATCCGCCGCGCTGCATTCCGTCGTCTGGTTCTATATAGGCTCCTTCATCGGCATAGGCGCTGGCGCGCGGCTTTCCGACAGGTTCGTGGGACGCTTTCCGGCGATTCGCATCAACATGCTCTGGATCGGCCTTGCGATATCTGCGCCGGCCATGGCGGCGATGGTGTATATGCCGAACCTGTGGCTTTGCTGTCTGATGACGTTTGTGTTCGGCGTGGGCGGCGGGCTCTTCGACTGCTCCCTCTACTCTGGGCTTTTCGAGGTCGTGGCGCCTCGCTACCGCGCCGCCGCGATGGGCGTCTATCTCTGCGGCGCGTTCCTGATCGGATGCCCGGCGACAGCGGTGCTCGGATATGTAGGGGAGCACTTCTCGTATCAGCACGGAATCGCCATTTTCGGCGGGACTTACGCACTTGGCGCCGTCGCGGTGCTGGTGGCGAGGTATGTGTTCTTCGCCCGCGACCGCGTTGCCGACGTGAGGACGCCGGGGTGACGGGCTTCCGGCGGAGACATTTAAGGCATCAAACCCAACAAAAAAGGAAAGCAGGGAACAACATGTTCAAAATCGGATATCTGCCTCTCAGCAAGGTAAACTGGACCAACGACACCCTTGAGGCCGCGCGTGCGGACGCGATCAAGTTCCTCAAGACGCTCCCCGACGTCGAGGTAATTGCGCCCGACCACATGCTCGCGCTCGAAGGCGAGGCAATCGAAGTCCTCGAGCAGTGGGAGAAGGACCGCCCTGACCTGATCGTGGCGCATTTCCTGACGTTCTCGCTCGGCGTCGTGCCGCCGATGTTCGCACAGCGCCTCAAGGTTCCGATTCTGCTCTGGTCGCAGCCTGAGCCCGATCCGAAGGGAGGGCGCCTCCAGAACAACTCGTTCTGCGCGGCGAACATGAACGCCCATCACATGTGGCGCCTGGGCATTCCTTACTTCTACGTCCACGCGCAGGCCGGGACGAAGGAGGCGGAGGAGGGGCTCATGAGGCAGATTCGCGTCGCCCAGGCCATGAAGGCGCTCGGCCGCATGCGCATCGGGCTCATCGGCGGAAGGGTGCCCGGCTTCTTCACGAGCTGCGTGGACGAGATGATGCTTCGCCGCACGCTTGGCCCCGAGGTCAAGATAATCACTGAGCACGAGCTCTTCACCGTCGCCCAGAACCTCTCCAAGGACGAGATCGCGAAGGGCATGGCGATAATCGACGGCGACCTCAAGACGCATCCCACGGACGGACCGCGCGGCGACCAGAAGGAGAAGTCCGCACGGCTCATCGCGGCCGTCATGAAGCTGAAGGAGAAGTTCTACGTCGACACGTTCGCGATGCGCTGCTGGCCCGAGGTGATACTCAACGAGTTCTACGGAATCGCGGTCTGCTCGACGCTCGGACACCTCACGAACCACGGCTATCTCACGGCATGCGAGGGCGACGTCTACGGCGCGGTGATGATGCGCATCGGAGAGATCATCTCCGGCGAGCTGCCGTTCTTCTGCGACCTCATCATCTGCGAAGGCGACCACGGGACAGTGTGGCACTGCGGCGCGGCGCCGTGCGCTCTCTGCAAGAAGGGCTACCAGCCCGAGCTGCACTGCTCGGCGACGGTCGAGGGTGGCGGCGTGAAGGGCTGCACGGGCGAGTTCCCGCTGAAGCCCGGCCGCGTTACCCTGGCGCGCCTTGGCGAGAAGCGCGACGGAACGGGCTTCCGCATGCTTGTCTGCCCCGGCACAGGAATCGACACCGACCTCTTCGTGAGGGGCACTCCGCTCAACATCAAGTTCGACGCCGGCTGCGAGGCTGTCCGCCGCGAGGTCATGGAGAACGGCTGGGAGCACCACTATGCGCTCATGTACGGCGACCGCGTAGACGAGCTCACGGCGCTCTGCCGCAACATGAACATCGAAATGCATTTGGTGAAGTAATGGGGAACGGGGAATTGGGAACGGAATCAAGGAGAAAGAAAATGAACCTTAAGATTGCGCTGAAGCCTGAGCAGGGCTACAACAAGATATTCGATGTCGGCGAGTACGGGATGAAGCTCACCAGGTTCGGGCTCGTCAAGCTCGCCAAGGGCACCTCGTACGAGGGCGACACCGCCGAGAGCGAGGTCGCGCTCGTGCTGATCGGCGGCAACTTCGCCGCGAAAGGCGACGGCTGGGCCTTCGAGGTGGCCGACGGGCGCAAGTCTCCGTTCACCGGCAAGCCGCACTGCCTCTATCTGCCGCGCCACACGAAGTATGCGATAACCGCGCTTTCGAACGTGGAGCTCGCGTACAACGGCTCGCCCGCGACGCGCGACACCGCTAAGCCCACGCTGATCAGGCCGGAGGACACGCGGCACATTGCGCTCGGCAAGGACAACTGGACGCGCACGTCGGAGATAATCCTCGACGAGAAGTTCGACTCGGAGCACTTCTACATCGGCGAGGGGATGATTCCGAGCGGCAACTGGTCCGGCTACCCTAGCCACCGCCACGACGTGAACAATCCGCCGAACGAGCTGGACATGGAGGAGACGTACTTCTACCTCTTCGATCCGCCGCAGGGCTTCGGATTCCAGAGCGTGTACAAGCCGGACGGCTCCCTGAACGAGGCATACCGCGTGCAGAACTACGACACCGTCGCGATTGCCGAGGGATACCATCCGCTAGTCGGCGCGCCAGGCTACCAGATGTACTATCTCTGGACGATGGCCGGTTCGCAGGGCCGCGGTCTCATCTCCTCGATGGACCCGGCGCATGCGTGGGTGAAGAAGTAATGGCTCGAACCGTCAGCTGAGGAGGATGAATCCGCAATGATCGCACTTGCACTTTTGGCGGCGGCCTTCGTGGCCGCGGAAGGCGGGGAGGAGCTGAGGCTCTTCCAGACGACGGAGGCGAAGGACTTCCGCGAAATCGCAACAAGCGGCTTTACGATTCATCCATATCCGGCTGTCGAGGCCCTTGACGTCGACGCGGCGAAGGCGGGGCACGAGTTCCTCGCCCTCGGCGCGTCGCTTACGGATGCGTCGGCGTGGGTTCTCGCGAACATGCCGGCCGACAAGCGCGAGAGCCTGCTCAGGAAGCTGTTCACGCCGGAGGGATGCAACCTCGGCGCGATACGCCTCAACATCGGAGCGAGCGACTACTCCACAGGCCTCTACAGCTACAACGACACGCCGGGCGACGTGGAGATGAAGAACTTCTCGCTTGCCCGCGACGACGAGTTCCTCGTTCCGATGGCGAAGCGCGTGAAGGAGCTGAGGCCGGACGTGTTCGTTTTCGCCGCGCCATGGAGTCCGCCCGGCTGGATGAAGACGTCCGGGATGATGATATCCGGAAGCCTCAAGGACGAATTCATGCCGGCCCTGGCGAACTACTTCGTCAAGTACGTGCAGGGCTACGGGGAGCGCGGCGTCGCCATAGACGCCGTGTGCCCTCAGAACGAGACCATGTGCGATACGCATGGGCAGTATCCGTGCTGCGTGTATCCTGCGGCGCAGGAGGGCGCGTTTGTGCGCGACCATCTCGCGCCGGCGTTTCGCAAGGCGGGTGTGGGCTCCAGGATATGGGTGCACGACCACAACCCGAACGCCAGGGATCTTCCGCGCGCAAAAGAGCTTCTTGAGATGCCTGGCGTTGTCGACGCCATAGACGGCGTTGCGTGGCACTGCTACTGTGATCCCAACGAGGCGACGAATCTTCCTCCCCTCAAGGCCAAGTACCCGCAGCTCGGATTCTTCCACACCGAGAACGGTCCGCATGTCGTGATCAAGGATCGAACCGAGTTCTGGTGGTCGGCCAGGGTCTTCGGCATGCTGCAGAATGGATGCGGGATGTTCACGACATGGAACCTCTGCCTTGACGAGCTCGGCACGCCGGCTACAGGCGCGCACCTCTGCGGCGGATTCGCAGTTGTCGACTCGGAATCGCATGACGTGACGTTTTCTCCGCAGTACAGGCTCTTCCGCCACATAGGCCCGTTTGTGAAACGCGGCGCGCGGGTGATGGAAGTCTCGGGGTCTCGTGACGGAACGAACACGATTCTCTTCAGGAATCCCGACGGACAGTATGTGCTGGTGGTGGCCTGCGACGGCACTCTCGTTCGCAAGATACAGCGCCGGAGACTTGTCGTGAAGTACAAGGGGCTCTACAAGACGCTCCCGATGCCAGGAGGACAGTGGTCCGTGTCGACGCTGGTCTTCAGGTGATTACAGCCGGACCAAGATGATTCCAATGTTCCGGCGCCGCTCGCAGTGAAGGGGGAAACGCCATGGGAAACGAGAAAAAGCGCAGAAGCGTCCTTTTCCTTCAGTATCCATGGCGTTTGTGGCGCACAAGGCTCGCCGGGATATACCGATACGCCGCGAAGGTCGGATGGAACGTGCAGATAGCCGAATTTGGCCTCACGTCGATGCCGATAAGGCGCGAGCTTGCGTTCTGGCGTCCTGACGGATGCATAGCCGAGGGAATAGTCACAGAACGCTACGGCAACAGTGTCAGCGACTTCGGCAGCACGCCGGTCGTTTTCTGCGACGCAAACAAGGCGAAGATGCCGCGGCGCTACTTCGGCGTCGAACACGACTCGGAGGCGACGGCGATGTTGGCCGCAAAGGAGCTCTTCTCCCTCGGATTCCAGAACTATGCATTCGTCGGCAACATTCGTCCGCGCGACTGGTCGCTGCAGAGGCAGGAGGCGTTCGCGAAGGCGGTCGCCGAGGCGGGAAAGACGTTTTGCGCGTTTGCCGTCGAAAGGGACCGTTCCACTACTGAGTTCTTCGAGAGAATAAGGCCGTGGCTCAGAAGCCTGCCCAAGCCGTGCGGCATAATGGCCGCGAACGACATATCCGGCGACCTCGTCCTTCAGGCGTGCAGGATGGAGCTCATTGACGTGCCGGAGGAAATATCTGTCGTCAGCATTGACAACGACGAGCTGGTGTGCGAGCACTCCACTCCGCGCCTGACAAGCGTCATGCCCGACTTCGAGCTCTCCGGGTACATGGCTGCGAAGATGCTCGACGATGCCATGTCGGGACGCGGCGCTCCGCATGTCGTAAAGTTCGGCGCAACCCATGTCGTCAGGCGCGGGTCGACAATCAGCCTTCCGCGGCGCGACGACGCCATTCATCGCGCGATCGACCGCATCCGCCTCGACTCCTGCAACGGACTCACCGCGGCAGAGGTGTGCCGCGACATCGGCGGAAGCAGAAGACATGCGGAGTCGCGCTTTCGCAAGGCGACCGGCCAGTCCATCGGCGAGGCCATCATGGCGACGCGCATCGAGCGCGCGAAGGGCCTGCTGCTCAATCGCGGCATACCCATTGACTCCATATTCTGCGAATGCGGGTACGACAGCCCCGTGTCCATGCGGCGAGCGTTTCGGAACGCCACCGGGCTCTCTATGCGCGAGTGGCGCAGCAGCCAGAACAGTCTGTGATGCGAAGTTCGCAATCAGCTCGATAATTTCTGCGCAATTCGTTCGCTTAATGTCTTCATGTTTGGTATAATATGGGTGTAAAGGATGTTCCTCCCGTACATCAAGGAAAGGATTCGCATATGAGCAAGTTCATCGGTTACAGTTCAGCGATGGCGTTGTCTTTCGCTGCGTTGGCGTCTGCCCATGCCAATACCATAGCCTGGTGGCACTTCGACGAGTGCGAACCCGGCACGACCGCCCCCGCGAACACCGTTGCGAGCGACCAGGCGCCGACGACGTACGCCCATGTGTATACAATCGGCACCGCTAATGCCATGTCAACCACTGTTGAGAACGGTGGCGACTATCTGCCGACATACACCAAGCCATTCCACGGACTCGCCGTCTACGATCCGGTTTCCGGCATCACGCGCACCAACAGTGCCGCGATGAAATTCCGCGTTGATCGCGGCGGATCCACTCCGGACTCAAATAACGGACGCGCACGCTTTGGCGGCGGCCTCAAGTTCGATGGCGGCTACGATCTCTACCAGCCGCTCTATGAGAAGAGTGCCCTCACAGTCGAGGCTTTCGTCTGCACCACCGGCGGCGTTTACAATACCTTCGCCCCCATCGTCGGCAGCGTCGACGGAGCGAGCTGGACATCCGAGCGTTTCGCGATTTACATGGAAAACAACGGTACAGTTGCCGTGCGCTTGACGGCAGATAAATCGACTGACGTCTGGTACAGCGGGAACGGCGCTGGCGGCAAGTACAAGGTGAACGACGGCGCCTGGCACCACGTGGCATTCACTTACGATGGCGAGAGAGTACGCATATACGTTGATTACGTCCTTGACAAGAAGTCCTCCGATGATTCCGACCGTGTTCATAGCAAGACAGGAACCATTCTCGCCTATTCCAACGACAACGCCACCTGGATCGGTGGCTACGCCTATGGCGACGCCAACAATGGTGGCCGCAAGTATCCCGGGTTGATCGACGAGGTGCGTGTCTCAGATGCAGTGCTCACTCCCGACCAGTTCCTGCGGATGCAGCCATTGGACATGGATCCGGACGAAATCGCGCGCGTTTCTTTTACGCCCGACGAATACAGGGTGCTGCTGAAAAGAGACTATGCGGATATCGGCGACGCGCTTCGACCGAACTGCCAGGATATTGCGGTGTTCAGGAAGGTTTCCGGTGCGGGATCGTCCGTCTATGACACCGAGACGAAAGCCGGTGCCATCATGGCCGCCAAATCCGAAACGGATTTCTGGATCGATGACGTCGCGTCGTTCTATCAGGAAACGAATGATGTCGGCAAGGCCAACTACGTCCAGATGCCATACATCTCGAAGTTGATCCGTGGAAATGACGGGGCGGCGGCGAGCTACACCACTGAAATGTTCTACAAGACGCGGAAGACGGTGCGCGGCACGACGGACAACCGCCAGGTTCTGATGAAGTTCGGCGGGGACGGGTATTTCAATGTGCTTTTCGACGCGATCAGCTCGAAAATGCTCTATGTGAGCAATACGGACGGGGTGACGCATTACGATACTGCATCATCAAACGCGGACGACGGCAAGTGGCACCATGTCGCTGTCGTTGTCGATGGCACGGCAGGAACCGTGAAGTTCTATTTTGACTATGTGCTAGCTAAGTCAAGAACCGGCTCTCTCGTCGATGTCTCAACCGGAAAATCCCTCTTCTTCGGCGCGAGAGATGGTGGAACGCAGTGTTTTGACGGTTGGATGGACGACATCCGCGTAACGCGGCGCGCGCTGACGCCCGACGAGTTTCTTACCACGCATCCTGTCGGCACTGGCGACACCTCGATGATCGCTCTCTTCGAGCAGAACTACGATTTCGTTTCCCCGGAAAACGATGCGCTCACCGTTGGAGGCATCGGCGAAGCCCGCACGAGCGGCAATGCGCCGACGTTCGTGAACGAGTCTCGCGGCAAGCTGATTCTTGACGGCACGAACGGCACGAAGGTCGTCGCCAACGCGTATTCGGTCAGCCTGAACGCAAGCCGCGTCGTTGCCCCCGGCATCCCGTTGTTCGAGCAGGACTCCTACACGGTCGAGTTCTGGGCGAAGTTCGACGGCATTGTCGATGGCAACGGTCCTGTTGACGCAGGCTCGACGAGCCTTGCCCACCATGTCCCGATCATACGCCTCTCTCAGATGGAAAGTTCCGATTACGACTGGTACGTCTACAGACTGAAAGACAATGCAGGCGCCATCCAGATGTCGATCGGAGGTCAATATCCTGGTTGGGCCATTCCGTCGAATAAACTGGTTGTTGACGGCAGGTGGCATCACTACGCAATCACGTTCGAGCCCGCCAACGAAGGCACGAACACGCTGGTCAAGCTCTTCTACGACTACAAGAACGTCAAGTACGGCGGCCAGAGCATGAATGGCGCCACGCTGGGCTTCCGTCTGCCGAAGCGCGTTGCCGGCCACCGCCTTATGCTTGGCGAAGGCTCCAACACCCATCCGAACATCGTCGGCAAGTTCGACGCAGTGCGCGTCTCCAAGGGCGTCCTCACTCCCGACAAGTTCCTCGGCAGGATCGGGAACGGCATGATGATTCTAGTTCGCTAAAGAATGAAAAAGCGTGAATTCTGCCACTTGGCCGTATTGGTGCTGCCTTTGTGCGCAGCGGCGGCGGACGTGACTCTCAAGCCAGACGGCTCTGTGCGTGTCGGCGGAAGCGAATTGAAGCCCTTTGTCGCTCTGGCCGGATGGCAGGGCGCGAAGCTGGTAGGCGGCTATGAACTTGGCAAGGACAACCTTGCCAGGTTCAGGGCAGAAGACCGCGGCGAAAAGATACTTGATGCCACCGTATCGCTTGCAGATATAGGCGAAGGAAAGGTCCGCATCGACTATAAATTCGCCGCGGCAGCGTCTTTCGCGGCAGAAAGCGTCGGCTGTGCAATGCACCTCCCGATCGACAAGACTGAAGGACGCGAGTGGCGCGCAGGGACGCGTCAGGGAGTGTTCGATCGTCCTAAAGGCGGCGGAGTCCGCATTGCCGAAGGCAGGCTCAGCTCTCTTGCCTTCCCGATTCCCGGTAGCGGACTTTCGGTCGCCTTCGCTACGACAAACGAGGTCAAGTACCTGATACAAGACAGCCGTCGGTGGAATCCGGTTTTCACTGTCAGGATGGGAAAGCTTGACAGGGGCTCGTTCTCGAAAGGTGACGTTCTGTCGTTTTCCCTTGTCGTCTCGGCAGGCGAGAGCCTTTCCGCGAACTATCATAGGCCGTATGTGATCGCTGCGGGCGAAGAGTGGATTCCGATCGACTATCACCGCGACATAGTCGAGGGAAGCGCCCTTGACTTTTCGCAGATGGGCTTCACTGACGCTCCCGCTGGCAAGCATGGGTGGATCAGAAACGTCGGCGGCCATTTCGAGTTCGAGAACCTTCCCGGCAGAAAGCAGCGTTTCTATGGTGTCAACCTCTGCGGTGACGCGAACTTCCCTGATCACGCGCTTGCCGATGCTCTCGTCAAAAGGCTGAAGCGCCTTGGCTACAACGCCTTGAGAATACACCATCACGACGCAGGCACAGTTGCAGGGAGCGACGACGGCCTCACTCTCAGCGATGCCAACATGGATCGTCTTGACTACCTAGTCGCGGCGGCCATTCGCGAGGGAATATACATCACGACCGATCTGTTCGTCTCGCGCACCAGAGTTGTCAAATGGCGTCATATAGGCGTCGACAGGAAGGGCCTCGTGGACTGCCAGCTTTACAAGGCTCTTTGCGCCGTATACGACCCCGCGTTCGACAACTGGGCGGCGTATGCGAGGAATTTCCTGCTCCACGAGAACAAGTACACAGGGCGGCGCTATGTCGACGAGCCCGCGCTTTCACTGATATCGCTTATCAACGAGGGCGGCTTCTTCATGGGCTGGTCGCGTGGAGTCAGGGACGACGAACGCATCCTCGCCTCGTGGCGCAAGTGGCTGGAGGCGAAGCGGGCGCGCGATCCGTCATTCGCGTCCGGCCTGAGCGCGGACAGGCTTCCGTCGAATTTCTGGGAGGGAGGCGTTTATCCGGCCATCGCCCAGTGGACCGGCGAGCTTGAGGCCAAGTTGGCCGCGAGAATGAAGGCGTACGTCCGTTCCCTCGGCTCGAAGGCTCTTCTCACGAACGACAACTGCGGGCCTCATTTTGCGTCTCTCCAGCGGGCAAGTGCGGAGTACGACTATATTGACGACCACTTCTACGTCGACCATCCGACCTTTCCGGGAAAGCCCTGGTCGGTCCCGAGCGTCTGCCCCAACAAGAACCCCATTCTCGACGGTTCGCGTCTTGCGCCAAGTACGCAGGCCTTCGTCCGCATGCTCGACAAGCCGTTCACGATTACGGAGTGGAACTTCTCGGGTCCGGGACGCTACCGCGGCGTAGGCGGCATCCTGACCGGCGCAATGGCGGCTATGCAGGACTGGGACGGCCTCTGGCGCTTTGCATATTCGCATGGCCGCAAGGGCCTTGGCGATGCGGATGTGCGCGGACCGGGCTACTTCGACCTCGCCACGGATCCTCTCTCCCAGGCCGGTGAACGCGCCTGCCTCTGTCTGTTTCTTCGCGGCGACCTGAAGCCGCTGACCGAGGGATTCGCGTTCTGGTTCACCGAGGAAAGCGCCGCCGCCACAAACATGACCTATCATGTCGCGCCGCCGTGGCGCCAGGTGGCGTGGGGCGCTCGCATAGGCTCCTGCCTCTCGCCGGAGTCCGCAGGCGGTCTTCGTCTCGTTCGCCGCGAGGAGGCGGCCGAGTTCGAAGCCGAGATGAAGTCTGCTGCGGAAAGAGGCCCCAAGTCTCTTCGTCTGGATCATGCCAAGGGGACGTTCGTAATCGACACTCCGCGCACGTGCGGCGGTTTCGCGACCGAGGGCCCGATAGACGCCGGATTCCTCAAGGCGGAGGTGTCCGGCGCGCCTGCGACGGTGTGGGTCAGCTCTCTCGACGGCGCGGCCATCCCCAAGTCGCGGCGTCTTCTGGTTACGCACGTCACCGACGTGCAGGGCGACGGAGCGAAGTACACCGACGAAGCCATGACCACGACGCTGAGATGGGGCGTTCGCCCTCTCATGAGAAACGGGGAGGCGAAAGTCGCGGTGAAGATGGACGATCCGTCTCGCTGCGTCGTGTACGAGCTTGCCACGACAGGACGGCGCATGGGAACCGTCGAGTCCGGGGAGCGCGATGGCTGCCTCGTGTTCACTGCGTCCGTCGCCGGAGCCAGCGGAGCGCGCATGCTGTACGAAATTGCCTGCGAGTAGACGCCGTCTCAGTTCCTCTCATGACTTTTCATTCTTTTTGGCCTAGTTCTCGTCAGCGTTGTGCTATAATGGCGGACGAGACATCAGAGCGCGGGCTCTATTATGCACAAGGCAAATATGAACACTAGACTGATGACATGTTGTTCGGCTGTCGCCCTTTGCGCGTCGGCCGCGTTGGGCGCCACCGAGAAGCTGGCGCTGAAGGAAGGGTGGCGCTTCGTCAAGGCCGATGATCCGTCTGCAGGCACAAACCTCACGCTTCAGGCGATGAGCGCGATTCTCGACCGCGCCGACCGCGGCGACACGTCCGGCGCTCCGTCGTTTGGCTGGGCGGAGGCCGGCTTCGACGACTCGTCGTGGAAGCAGGTGCGCGTTCCCCATGACTGGGGCGTTGAAAAGACGTTCGACTGCACGCTCCCTTTCTACGACGCTTTCCTCGACGTCACCGGAGTCGGCTGGTACAGGCTTGCGCTCAAGGCTTCCGGCGGCAGGCTGACGTCCGGCGGCAGGTCCGTCGCCGTGCCTCAGAAGGGCCGCGTGCTGTTCGAGTGCGACGGCGCGATGAGCTATGCGATGCTCTATCTTAACGGCAAGTTCCTCGGCGGCTGGCCATACGGCTACACTCGCTGGCGCATTGACCTCACGGACCATCTCAACCTCAATGGCGAAAACGTAATCGCCATACGTTGCCACAACGTCAAGAACTCGTCCCGCTGGTATACCGGCGGCGGACTCTATCGCGACTGCAGGCTTCTGGTCTGCCCTGAAGACCATGTCGTGCCCGGCAGCGTCTTCATAACGACTCCGGAGGTTACTGCGAAGCGGGCCAAGGTGCGCGTTCGTTACGAGATGTCCCTTGGAGGCGCGAAGGAGCGCGTGTTCTTCGTCGAGAACCCTCGTCTCTGGGATGTCGACGACCCGTATCTCTACACGGTCGACGTCGAGGGCGACGCGTACAAGTACGGCATTCGCACCAGCTCGTTCAGCTCGGACGAGCGTCGCTTCCAGCTCAACGGACGCACGGTGCCCCTGAACGGAGTCTCGATGCACCATGACTTCGGCGTGCTCGGCGCGGCCTGGAACCGTGCGGCGCAGCGCCGCAGGCTGCTGCTCTTCAAGGAGGCCGGCGTGAACGCCGTGCGCTCTTCCCACAATCCGCCGGACGAGGGACTCCTCGAGCTCTGCGACGAGCTTGGCATGCTGGTCAAGGACGAGGTGTTTGACGAATGGCGCAAGGCGGGCGCGTCTGGCAAGCGCAAGAACGGCTACACAAACCTCTTCGACACGTGGCACGAGCGCGATCTGCGCGCGTGGGTGCGCACCGACCGCAACCATCCGTGCGTCATCATGTACTCGGTTGGCAACGAGATATGCGAGGGCTTCGCGAAGATCGCGCCGCTTTCCGAGTTCTCCGCGATAGCGCGGTCGCTTGCCCGTTCGGTCGCCGAGGAGGACCCGACAAGGCCGACCGTCACGGCGAACAACAACGCCGCGAACTACACGAACGACTTCCCGACTGTAATGTCCTTGATGGGCTGCAACTACTATCCGTGGCAGTATCCCGCTCTTGCGAAGAAGTATCCCGACGTCCCGTTCTTCGGCACCGAGACCGTGTGCATGAGCTCGACGCGCGGCGAGTACAGATTTCCGGTCCTTCAGACTTGGGCGAACCCAAAGGTCGCCTTGAAGGACTCGTACAACTCGTCCTACTGCTGGGAGGCCGTGGGCTGGACTCGGCTGGACACGAGGTGGGCCTGCTCGCCCGATGCGCAGTGGTACTGGATGGACAAGGTCGGCACTTGCATGGGCGAGTTCGTCTGGACGGGCATCGACTATCTCGGCGGTCCGTTCTGGTGCGAGGACTGGCGCAAGACGCCGAAGTTCAGCGACCCCGCGAAGCAGGCAGAGGCCCTTGCCGAGGTGAAGGCCAGAGGCAGGACGCGCGCCGCAATCCACACTTGCAACACGGGCTTCCTCGATCAGGCCGGCTTCAGGAAGGACGTCTTCTACCTCTTTCAGGCACGCTGGCGTCCCGACCTGCCGATGGCGCACATACTGCCGCACTGGAACTGGAAGGGACGTGAAGGGGAGGTTACTCCCGTCTACGTGTTCACCTCTGGCGACGAAGCCGAGCTGTTCCTGAACGGACGCTCGCTCGGGCGTCAGCGCAAGCTTCCCGGAGTCTGGGACCGCGCCTACCGCCTTCGCTGGGACGATGTGCGCTACGAGCCGGGCGAGCTGAAGGTCGTCGCCTTCAGAAACGGCGTTGAATGGGCGCATGACACCGTCCGTACGACCGGCGCCGCCGCATGTCTCGTCCTTGAGCCTGAGACTTATTCGATCATGGCTGATGGCGAGGACGTCTGCTTTGTGACTCTCAGCGTATGTGACGAAGCGGGCTTGACCGTGCCGGACGCGAAGATCCCCGTGAGCTTCGAGATAGAGGGGCCCGGCACGATTGTCGCGACGGACAATGGCGACGAAACCGACTTCGGCGACTTCCATTCGCCGAACCGTGTCACCTTCAACGGCCTGGCGCAGGCGATAGTCCGCGCCGTCCCCGGCTCGTCCGGAACGATCACGGTGAAGGCGTTGTCCGAAGGCCTGCCCATGGCCTCCGCAAGCATCGCAGTGCATGCGGGCAAATAGGCCGGCCGTCGTCTGAAACTTGTTTTATTATTGAGGACTCGACATGAAGATTCTGCTTGGCATTGACTACGGAACCGGCGGCTGCAAGGTGACCGCAATCGGAGAGGACGGCTCGTTCGTCGGAGAGGCGTCAACGGAGTTTCCGACCCACCACGACCATCCAGGCTGGAGCGAGCAGGAGCCGCAGGACTGGTGGAACGCGCTGAAGTCGTCTCTCTCCAGCCTTTCCGCAAAGGGAGTCGATCTCTCGCAGGTCGTCGCCTGCGCGCTTGACGGTTCGACGCACAACGCCGTTCTTCTTGATGCGGAGTTCCGCCCGGTCCGACGCACGATAATGTGGACCGACCAGCGTTCGACCGCCGAGTGCGACGCGCTTAGGGCTGGCTGGGGTGAGAAGATATTCTCGACCTGCTACCAGATGCCCGCGCCGACCTGGACGCTGCCGCAGATGATGTGGCTCAAGGCAAACGAACCTGAGACGTTCGCGAAGACGAGGCATGTGCTCTTCGTCAAGGACTACGTCCGGTACCTGTTGACCGGCGAGGCCGCGACGGACCGCATAGAGGCGCAGGGGACGCTTTTCTACGACATGAAGGCCTGCGACTGGTCGCCCGAGCTTGTCGAGCTTGCCGGACTGACGCTGGAGAAGCTGCCTGCTTTCATCGAGCCGACCGACATCGCCGGACGCGTGACGCCTGAAGCCGCCGCGTTCACGGGCCTGCCTGCGGGAATGCCAGTGGTCTGCGGGTCTTCCGACAGCGCCGTCGAGGACTATGGCGCGGGCGCAGTCGAACCCGGTGACCTCATTCTCAAGCTCGCGACCGCCGGCAACGTCAACTCCATGACGTCCGCTGCGCATCCCCATCCGAAGACGCTTACTTATTCGCACATCGTGCCTGGCATGTGGTATTCCGTCTCGGCTACGAACGCCGCCGCGCTCTGCATGAGGTGGCTGAGGGACACGTTCTTCTCCGACATCGCGTCCGCAGGAGACGGACGCGGCCTTTATGCGAGAATCGACGACGAGGCGGCGTCCTCGCCTGTCGGCGCAAGGGGCGCCTTCTTCCATCCGTATCTGCAGGGCGAGAGATGCCCGTACTGGGATTCCAGCCTTCGCGCCTCGTTCACAGGCGTCTCGATCGCCTCCACGCGGGCTGACTTCTGCCGCGCGCTGATGGAGGGCGTTGCCTTTTCGCTTCGGGACTGCTATCGCACTCTTGAGGAGATGCGTCTGCCCGTGAACCGGATATTCCTCATCGGCGGAGGCGCTAGGTCGAGGGTCTGGAGCGGCATTGTCGCCAACGTGTTCAACCGTCCTGTCGCGGTGCCGGTGCCTGGCGACGCCAGTTTCGGCGCATGCCTGCTGGCAGGTGTCGGCACCGGAGTCTTCTCGGACGTCAAGGACGCCGTGGCCAAGTGCCTTCGCGTCGACCGGACGGTCGAGCCCGATCCGCGGCAGGCCGCAGAGTACGAGCGTCTTTTCAGCTGCTACCGCCGCATACACGACGCTCTCGCTCCGGTGTATCGTCCGCTTCGCGGATAATCCCCCGTCCTGCGCCGGAAATGTGGTCGCCATTAACAATCGGATAACAATTGTCTGCTACAATATAGGTGTCGAATCGAGAGGAGCGGCCAAAACGGAAGGAGGAACCGGCGCAGCAACTTTCACAAGCCCGAGGCTAGTGCCCCGGGCTTTCGCTTTGCAGCCATATCCCTGTCGGCTTTTTGCGCTTAACTCCGATGGTTTGGGCTCTCCCGCAGACGCTTGCGCGCTCTGCGGGTTCGGCTTCGGTTTTAACTCCGAGCGGTTGGGCTCTCGCTAACGCTCCGCTGAATTTGAAGGGCTTTGCGCTTTCAAATTCTCTTCAAACCGACTTGTTGTCTTTATAGCTGCCTTCGGCAGAGGAGGTCTGGAAGATACTTCCTCCAGATAACAAAGAACACATAGGCTTTGTGGCCTTTGTGCACTTTGTGGCTCAACCCCATTTGTTGTCGGAGCAATAAGGCCCTGCCGCCGGGCATATGCGCGGCGGTTGCGGTGCGGAGATGGTCCTGCGGCATGGCGTTGACAATGGGACGGATGATTGGGTATACTGTGGGCCACATGACGATTGACGCTATAGTCGCGGGCGCCGGCATCTGGGGCTGCACAGTGGCGCGGCGCCTCGCGGATGCCGGCCGGCGCGTGCTCGTGCTGGAGCGGCGCGCAGCGGTCGGCGGCAACGTGCGCTGCGAAGTGGACGCCGAGACCGGCATCGAGGTGCATCTTTACGGTTCGCACATATTCCACACGCACGTCCCCGAAGTCTGGAGCTTCGTGAACCGTTTCGTGCAGTTCAACGGCTACCAGCACAAGGTTCTGGCCTCCTACCGCGGCAGAATGTACTTTCTGCCGTTCGGCCTCGCCCTGATCAACAAATTCTTCGGCGTGGAGCTCAGGCCGGACGAGGTCGCGGGCTTCCTTGCCGACGAAACGCGCTCGAAGGCCGTGTTCGACGCGTTCTTCCGCGGATACACGTCCAAGCAGTGGGGGCTTCAGCCGGAGGATGTCGACGAGTCCGTCATAAGGCGCGTTCCGGTCCGCTCCAGCTACGACGTCAACTACTACAACGACTACAACCAGGGAATTCCGCTGACCGGATACAATTCGCTCTTCGAAAGGCTTCTGGACAGTCCGGACATATCGGTCCTCTGCAATGCCGCGGTCAGGCTGGAAGGCGGCGCGTTCAAGGTCGGCGGCGACGTGCTGCCGAACGTTCCGGTGTACTATTCGGGCCCTCTGGACGAGCTGTTCGGCTTCAAGTTCGGGGCGCTGCCCTGGCGGACGCTGAGGTTCGAGTCCGAGAGGCTTGGCGTCAGGGACTTCCAGGGCACGGCGGTCGTGAACTACACCGAGGCGGAAGTGCCGTTCACGCGGATCCACGAGTTCAAGCACTACCATCCGGAGAACGCGGAGGTGATGTCGCGCCCGAAGACGATCGTCATGCGCGAGTATCCTTCGGCGTGGAAGCAGGGCGACGAGCCGTACTATCCGGTGGACTGCGCCGCGTCGCGCGAGCTGTTCGCGCGGTACCGCGGCGAAGCGGAGGCGGTCCCCAATCTCGTCGTCGGCGGACGTCTGGGCGGGTACAGGTATCTCGACATGGACAAGTCCGTTGAGGCCGCGCTGAAGCTGGAGCTTTTGCCGTGATGCCGGGGATGGTGCGCTATGTAACCCGAAGTTACGGACACGCGGGCCTAAAATATGATATACTACGCACAAATGAAACTTAGGCTTATTCGACTTATTCTCGGACTTAGCGGGTGCGGATCCGCTGAGTCGGTTCGGTTTTAACGGAAGAGCCGGTTCAAAAGCACCCTTAACAAAGCGGATCACCTTGTGCGGGCGGTCCGCTTTTGCGTTCCGTCGGCGGTCTGGAGCTTTCAGAAACATCTTACAATCAACGAGGAGTCTTTGACATGAGTACGGATATTGGAGTGACCGAGGTTTCCGGTGCGGACGGCAAGGCGGGTGCGAGGATCCGCGCGTACAGGGAGCGGCACGGGTGGAGCGTCGCAGACCTGGCTGAGAAGTCGGGCGTGGACGCGGTCGTGGTGAACGCGATAGAGAAGGGCGACGTGATGCCGGCGCTCGGCATTCTCGTGAAGCTCTCCCGCGCGCTCGGGCAGAGGATCGGCACGTTCATGGACGACCAGTTCAAGCCCGACCCGATCATAACGCGCGCGAAGGACATCGAGGCGAAGAAGGTCGCCGACGAGGGCATGAACGCGCTCGGCTACGCAAGCCACTCGCTCGCGCTCGGCAAGCCGGACCGCCACATGGACCCGTTCAGGATCGAGTTCGAGGCGGACGGCGTCGACGCGGTCCAGCATCACGAGGGCGAGGAGCTCATCATCTGCATCTCGGGAGAAGTGGAGCTCACCTACGGTCCGAACAAGATCGTTCTCAAGGCGGGCGACACGGCGTACTACAATTCGTGCGTCAGGCACGGCCTCAGGGCGCTTGGCGGCAAGCCCGCGTCGGTCTACGGCGTAGTGTTCATGCCGGCGTGAGGGGGAAGGCCATGTTCAAGCTGACAGATCCTTTTGGCACGGCGCCGAGGGAGGCGCCGTTCACGCAGAGCGTGTCGACGGGCGTGCCGTGGCACAACCTGCCCGTGACGAGGGAGTACACGCTCGGGCAGCTTCTCGACCAGACGGTCGCGAGGTGCGGCGAGAACGACGCGGTGGTGTACGCCGACCGCGACTACCGGCTTACGTGGTTCGAGTTCTCCGAGGAGGTGGACTACGTCGCGAAGGGGCTGATGGCGCTCGGCGTCAAGCGCGGCGAGAAGGTGGCGCTCTGGGCGACGAACGTTCCGCACTGGGTGGTCCTTATGTTCGCGACCGCGAAGATAGGCGCGATACTGCTGCCTCTCAACATCAACTACAAGAGCCAGGAGATCGACTTCGCGCTCAGGCAGTCCGACGCCGAGAACCTGTTCGTGATAGACGGCTACCGCGACTGCGACTACATCGAGGTCATAAACTCGCTCATCCCCGAGCTCAAGGAGTGCCCGCGCGGGGCGCTTAAGTCGAAGAGGTATCCGTGCCTCAAGCGGATGTTCTACCTCGGGCCGAAGAAGCACCGCGGCATGTACTCGCTCAACGAGGTGAAGTCCCTCGCGTGCGAGACGACGCAGGACGAGTACCTCGCGCGCCAGGCAGAGGTGGACGTGAACGACGTCGTGAACATGCAGTACACGAGCGGCACGACGGGCTTTCCGAAGGGCGTGCAGCTGACGCACCGCAACATCGCGAACGACGGCTTCTGGATCGGCGCGTGCCAGAACCTCTCGTCCCGCGACCGCGTGTGCATACCGGTTCCGCTCTTCCACTGCTTCGGGTGCGTGCTCGGAGTTATGAGCTGCGTGAACCACGGCTCGACGATGGTGTTCCTCGAGAAGTTCGACCCGCTGCAGGTGATGCGCTCCATCGAGCGCGAGAAGTGCACGGCGACGTACGGCGTGCCGACGATGTACATCGCGATGCTGGACCATCCGCGCTTCGGGGAGTTCGACTTCCGCTCCCTCCGCACCGGCATAATGTCCGGCTCGGCGTGCCCCGTCCACCGCATGCAGCAGGCGCAGGACCGCATGTTCATGAAGGAGATCACGAATCCGTACGGGCTTACGGAGTCCGGTCCCGTGATGACGATGACGCGCTACTTCGAGCCGTCGGTCGAGCGCAAGTGCCAGACGATAGGCCAGGCGCTGCCCGGCGTGGAGGTCGCGATCATCGACCCCGAGACCGGCGACCTCGCGCCGATCGGCACCGACGGCGAGATATGCTGCCGCGGCTTCAACACGATGAAGGGCTACTACAAGATGCCCGAGCAGACGGCGAAGTGCATCGACAGGAACGGCTGGCTCCACTCCGGCGACATCGGGCGTATGGACGCCGACGGCTACTACTACATCACCGGGCGACTGAAGGACCTGATCATCCGCGGCGGCGAGAACATCAGCCCGAAGGAGGTGGAGGACTTCCTCGGCACGATGCCCGGCGTGAAGGACGTGGCGGTCGTCGGGTGCCCGTCGAAGAAGTACGGCGAACAGCCCGCGGCGTTCGTGATTCCTGCTGACGGGGCGGAGCTCAGGGAGGAGGACGTCGCGGCGTTCTGCAAGGACCGGATAAGCTGGTTCAAGATACCGAAGTACGTGCACTTCCTAAAGGAGTTCCCGATGACGGCGTCGCAGAAGATCCAGAAGTACAAGCTCAGGGAGATGGCCCACGAGCTCTGGCCCGACGCATAGGGCGAAAGGCTTAGGGGGACTGTCCTCGTCATGACCAGGGGACTTGTCCCCGCCATGGCCTTTCGTTCCTTTCGTTTTCTGGTTGTTTCTCGGGTCTCCGTCAGTTGGCAAAAACATTTTTGCCGGTTGACGGAAGGTGTCTTGCCGGTTGAAAAATTTCGTCAAACGGTCGCACCACATCCGCGCTTTCAGTTGACGACGAGCTGCGGGCGGTATCCGCCCGCAGCGAGATTTGTATCCGTGAAGTGCGGTTCGGGCGAGCTGTCGCACCCGTAGCGAGATCAGCATCCGCCCATAAGCGCCGCGATTGCCGCGGCAAATAGAAGTCAGTTCCATTTCGTTGCTCTCCTTGTGTTTGTTCAGGCAAGGGGGCGACTGTCGCTCGGGAGCCGTTCCCGCAATCGCATCACCCCTCATAATATATTAGAGACAGCCCTCGGCGGAAATGTCCTCCAGCGCCGAGGAAGTTCGGAATCGCCCCGAAGCGGCGAATGTTGTAAAACAAGAAAGACATGTCTCTATATATTTATGGGGGGATAAAGGGGGGCGAACCCTGTTTATGAAAATCACATGGTTATGGGCTATATATATATGCAAACGGCCAGCCCCTGACGGGCTGGCCATTAAGACTCTGGTCTGCTTATAAGGCAAAGGGGGCACCGTCGAGCTACGGGCCGACCGGAGTTCGGCCCCTACCGCCATTCCGTCCCCAGCTCTTCAAGGGGGTCTTGTCGGGTTAGAAAGACGTGTCTCTATATATTTATGGAGGGGTTAAGTTCAAGGGGACGGCTGAGCTTTCGAGGGCCCTTTGTCTCAAAGACCTGTCTAGACACTACTACACTCCGCGCGCAGGATTTGGTAAAATATGCGGCATGGTTAGTTCTAATATGCAGGGAGGGCCTGTCCGTTTCGCCGGCAGATGTGCGGCGCTTGTCGTCGCGGCGGCGCTTGTTGGGATAGGGTGGTTTGCGAGAGACGCTGTTGGCTTCAGGGCGAAGCCTTCGGAGGAGCGCGCTCCAGAGGCGCCGGCCGTGACGCTTGTCTCGGTGACGAACGCGGCGTTCAATCCGCCGGCCGAGTACGTCGGCCACGTCGAGCCCGCGCAGGTCACGGACATCCTGCCGCAGATCGACGGGTACATCCGCCGCGTCTGCTTCACAGAGGGCGCGAAGGTCGAGAAGGGCGACCTCCTCTTCGAGATTGACGACGAGCAGTATGTCGCGGCCAGGAACCTGCGGTACTCCGAGGTCGCCAGCGCGGAGGCGAAGGTCACAGTGACGCTTTCCGAGGTGGACCGCGCCGAACGCTACTTCAAGCGCCTTTCGTCCGCAGACGAGCGCGGCGTGACGGCGACCGAGCGCGACACGGCCGAGACGACGCTGGCCTCGGCCAAGGCCGCGCTCAACGCGGCGAACGCGGCGGTCGAGCAGGCCAAGGCGTCCGCGGCGATCGCCGACTTCAACCTCAAGCACACGAAGGTCTACTCGCCGATCTCCGGTCGCATAGGCAAGGCGCTGCACCACGTCGGCGACTACGTGTCGCCGTCCAAGAGCGCCCTTGCGCGCGTCGTGCAGACGGATCCGATCCGCGTGGTCTTCCCGATAAGCGACCGCGACTACGACGCATGGCAGGCGGCGGCGGAGCGGGGCGGCCGCGAGCTCAAGGACTCGCGCCGTCTGCGGCTGAGGCTTCCCGACGGGACGGTGTACGGCTGCGAGGGCGTGATAGACTTCGGCGACAACGAGATGAGCCGCGAGACGGCGACGCTGAAGATGCACGTCAGCTTCGACAATCCGGCAGGCCGTCTCGTGCCGAACGCGTTCGTGCGCGTGCTCTCCGACGAGCGCAACCCGCCGGCCGCGCTCGTGGTGCCGACCGCGGCGCTTGTGCGGACCGACGAAGGGCTGCAGGCGTGGAAGGTCGACGCCGAAGGCAGGGCGCATCCGGTCGCCGTCGAGACTGACGGGGAGTGGAACGGCGTCTCCCGGATATCCGCGGGCCTTGCCGACGGAGACAAGATTGTCGGGCTCGGTGCGTTCAAGCTCAAGGACGGCGCGGCCGTCAAGGTCGTCTCGCCGTGAAAGCGACGGAATTTCTTGTGGCGCGTCCGCGCCTTGCCGCGGTAATCGCCCTTGTGGCGACGCTTGTAGGCGCCATATCGGTGCCGTTCCTGCCGGTGGCGCTCTATCCGACTCTCGCGAGGCCGGCGATATCGGTGTCGTGCTCGTATCCGGGCGCGAGCGCGGCGGAGGTGATGAACACGGTCGCGGGGCCGATAGAGGAGAAGGTCAACGGCGTCGAGGGCATGGACCGAATGACGAGCAGCTGCTACGACTCCGGAGCGTACTCGCTGACGGTCAACTTCGAGGTGGGCTACGACCGCGACCTCGCGCTGATGAAGGTGCAGAGCAAGGTGCAGCAGGCGCAGTCCCTGCTGCCGCAGGAGGTGAAGAACACCGGCGTCACGGTCGAGAGCGGCACGACGGAGGAGCTCGGCATACTGACGCTTCGCTCGCCGGGAGGCAAGCTGACGCACGACCAGGTCGCCGACTACGTGTTCGGCGTCGTCAACCCCGCGATTCTGCGCGTCGGCGGCGTGGGCAAGTCGACGGTGCAGGACGACAAGATCGCGGTTCGCGTGTGGATGAAGCCGGAGCGCCTTGCGGCGCTCGGGCTGAACACGGAGGACGTCGTCGCGGCGATCAAGGCGCAGAACGTGCAGGCGTCGCTCGGCTCCGTCGGCGCGCGGCCTTCCGAAGACCCGACGGCCCGCGTCATCTCGCTGATATCCAGGGGCCGCCTTTCGTCGCCGGAGGAGTTCGGCGAGATCATCGTCGCGACTGACGCCGACGGCGGACTCGTCCGCCTCAAGGACGTCGCGAGAATCGCGAAGGGTCCGCAGGGCTTCTCCTACTCGTCCCTCTACGAGGAGACTCCGGCCGTGTACATCTCCATCTACCTTCTGCCGGGCGCGAATCCGCTTGAGGCGATGGCGGAGGTGAAGAGCGAGCTGAAGAAGCTCGAGCCGTACTTTCCGGCGGACCTGACGTGGGACATGACGTACGACACGACGGAGTACATGGTGAGGACGCTGAGAGGCGTCGCAATGGCGCTTGCCATAGCGCTGCTGACCGTGTTCGCGGCGATTCTGCTCGTGTTCAGGTCGCTCAAGGCGGCGCTCCTTTCGACGGCGTCCGCGCTTGTCGCGACGCTTATAGCGGCGACGGCGCTGCTGGTCGCCGGGATGCAGGCGAATCTTCTGGCGCTTTATGCGCTTCTTGCGTCCGTCGCGTTTGCGGCAGGCACGGCCGCCTGGTCTATCGCGGCAGTGCGCAGGGGAAGGCTGCCGGGCGTTGAGCAGATTGCCGCCGGCGCGGCAGTCGCGTTCGCGGCGCTGCCTCTTGCGTTCGGCGGAGGCGTGCAGGGCGTGCTGTTCCGTCAGTTCTCGGCGGTGTTCGCGGCGATGGCCGTCTCGTCCGTGTTCTGCTCGCTCCTTCTTGTCCCGGTCGCGGCGAAGAGGCTGTTTCCCGCCGCGGAGCCCGAGACCGCGAGATCGGATCGTCCTTTCTTCGGCGCCTTACCAGGTTTTCTGGTTGCGATGGTGCTGGGGGCGTTCTGCATTGTCGTTTCGTACGTACTTGCCGGGCGGCTTCCGCAGGAGTTCGTGCCGGACGAGGACATGGGCGTTCTGTACGTAGACTGCAAGACGGCCGAAGGCACGTCCATGGAGGTCACGAGCGAAGTGATGAAGCGCGTCTACCGCGAGGCGCGCGCGCTTGGCGGCATCGAGAAGTGCGCGACGCTGCTCGGCACGAGCATAATCAACGGCTCCGGCGAGAACCAGGCGAAGATGCTGCTCGTGCTGAAGGACTGGAGCGAGCGCGGCGCGGGCGAGTCGTCGTACGAGATCGGCAAGCGCATCCAGAAGATCGCGGCGGACATCCCTGAGGCGGAGCTGTTCGTGCTGAGGATTCCGCCGGTGAAGGGCATGGGCTCGCAGGGCGGAGTGTGCGTGCTGTTCCAGTCGATCGGCGACAACGACCCGGTCAAGTTCTCGCGCGAAGTGCTTCGGATGCGCGGGGAGCTTGCGAAGTCGCCCCTTGCGGAGTCGGTGACGGGCGGGTTCTACACCGACACGCCGCATCTGAGGGTCTCGGTGGACCGTGCTAAGTGCGAGCTGATGAAGGTGCCGATGTCAAGCATATACACAGCGCTGCAGCACAATCTGGGCTCGATATACGTCAACGACGTCAACCTCGGCACGCAGGTGAACCGGGTCACGGCGATGTCCGAGTGGAGCGGGCGCGCGAAGCCGGACGACATACGCGGGCTTTACGTCAGGTCGAAGACCGGCGCGATGGTGCCGATCGACACGCTCGTCACCTGCCGGGAGGAGCTTGGGCCGCGCTCGTGCTACCGCTGCGACCAGTACCTCTACTGCACGGAGCAGTTCATTCCGAAGCCCGGCGTCTCCACGTCGGAGGCGGTCGCCGAGGTCGTCAGAATCTGCCGGGAGAAGCTTTCGCCTGGCTTCCGCAACGACTGGGCGGGCTTTACGTACGAGTCGCTCAAGACGAGCGGCGGGGAGAACTGGCTGGTTGTGCTCGCGGTCCTTTTCGTCTACCTGGTGCTTGTGGCGTACCGCGAGAGCTGGCGCAACGCGTTCCGCTCGTTTCTGCCGTCGGTGACGGCGGTGCTGGGCGCGCTTCTGGCCCTTGGCGTTACGGGCGCGGCGCTTTCGGTGTATTCGCGCTACGCGATCGTGATGCTTCTCGCTACGACGACGGCGATGTCGCTGCTGCCGGTCCGCGGCTCCGGGGCGCGCGCCAGGGCGCTTCTGCCGCTGCTTGCGGCGCTTACCGCGCTGCCGCTCGCGTTTGCGACTGGCGCCGGCGCGGCGGGCAGCCGGTCGCTTGGCATTGCGCTTTGCGGAGGGTATCTGGGATACGCGCTGTTCGGCGGGCTGCTGGCGTCCCTTCTGCGCGGGCGGCGTCCGGGAAAGGCTGACGAGACGGCCTCCGTTTTGGTATAATAGAGGGTGATGAGAGAAAGCGCCGAATGGTATGTGAAGGCCGAGGACGGCAACGTCTACGGTCCGGCTTGCGTTGCATCCCTTGCCGAATGGGCCAAGGAGGGCCGCATCCAGCCCACAAGCTCGCTTTCCCGCGATCGCGTCAAGTGGTTTCCGGCGCCGGCCATGCCCGAGCTCGAGATGAAGTGGCTCGTCGAGCCGGAGCCCGGCCGCGTCTTCGGTCCGTTCAACCGCGCGTTCGTGATACGCCTTTTCAAGGACGGGTCGGCGTCGCCTGACGCAAAGGTCTATTCCCTGCACGAGCTGCCTGTGGACGAGGATCCGCCGCCGAAGGTCGTCGAGCGGGTGGTCGAGAAGGAGGTCCGCGTAGAGGTGCCGGTCGAGCGGGTCGTCGAGAAGATCGTCGAAGTGCCTGTAGAGAAGGTGGTTGAGCGGGTGGTCGAGAAAGAAGTCCGCGTCGAGGTGCCGGTCGAGAAGGTCGTGGAGCGGGTCGTCGAGAAGGTGGTGGAGGTCCCTGCGCCGCGTCCGCGGGCCCAGTCCGCCCTGGCCGTAGTGCCGGAGGTGCTCGCGCCGGCGGCTCGTCGGCCCCTTGCGAAGATGCCCGGCGGGATATTCGCCGGCCTCAACCGCGCCAGGCTGATGGCCCTTGAGGCCGCTGCCCAGCAGGAGCTTGCGAAACGTCGTCGGTTCGGTCTTGTCGGCAGTCTCTTCGGGAGGAAACACTGATGGGCGAAGCTAAGTGGTATTTGCGGACGCAGGACGAGACATTCGGCCCCGAGACCGAGGCGAAGCTCGTCGAGTGGGCGAAGCTCGGCCGCGTGCAGCCGGGGCAGGAGGTGTCGGACGACAACGTCGTCTGGACGCGTGTCGAGGAGGTCCCGTTTCTCGACATGCGCTTCTCGATCGACATAGGCGACGGCAATCCACGCGGTCCGTTCAACAAGGCGGCCGCGGACGCTCTTCTTGCGAGCGGGCGGCTGCCGAAGACGGCTAGCCTGGTGGAGGTGCGCCCTCCTTTTGAGCCGCCTGAGCCGGAGACGCCCGAAGCGCCCGTGAAGGCGGAGGGGCCGCAGCCTTCCGACGACAAGAAGGAAGACAAAGGGAAAGACGAAGAGAAAAGGCCGGATGCCGCCGAGAAGCCGGAGGTGCGCGTCGTGGAGAAGGTCGTCGTGGACGATACGCGCGTAAAGGAGCTGGAGGGCCTTCTCGAGGAGGAGCGGCGGCATACGGTCGATCTGCAGCAGCGAATGGACGACGCGATGAAGACGGCGTCCGCGCTGAAGGCGACGCTTGTCGAGCGCGATGCGCAGCTGAAGGCCAAGGAGGCGGAGGCCGCAGAGAACGAGAAGCTGTTCTACGAGTCCGACGCGGAGCTGAAGGCCAAGACGGCCGAGATCGCCGACAGGGAAAGGACTCTTGCCGAGCGCGACGCCGAGCTTAGGTCCCGGGTCGCCGAGCTCGCGGGGAAGGACCGGATTATCGCCGAGAGAGACGCGGAGATCGAGGCGAAGAAGGCGGAGCTGGCCGAAAAGGAGCGTCTTGTGGCCGAGCGCGACGCGGAGCTCAAGGTCAGGACGGCGGAGTCGGCCGAAAAGGACGGGATAATCGCCGAACGCGACGCGGCGCTCAAGGATGCGGAGGCGAGGTCGGCGAAGCTCTCCGAGCAGGTCGTGGCGCTGGAGGACGAGCTGAAGAGGCTTCCTGCGGCGGCGAGCGAGGTCGCAGACATCCAGGCCGCGGTCTTCAAGATCATGCAGGACGAAGCCGCGGTGATAGCGGCGACGCTGGAGCGCGAGAAGGCCGAGTTCGACGAGTGCCGCAAGCGCTATCAGGTGCGGGAGGCTTATCTGCAGGAGTGCCGCCGCGGCATACTCAAGATGAGCGGACGAGACCTCGAGGACATGACGAGAAGGGCTCTTGTCGAAAGGCCGGAGGACCCGCGCACCACGAGACTGAGGCGGGACTACGAGGAGCTCCAGCGCGTGCACGAGAAGGCCATGCTCGACAACGACGCCAGAATGCGCCAGCTCTCCGACCAGGTGCGCGAAAGCCGCGCCGAGTGCCTTCGCCTCGGCGAGAGCATGAGGGACGTGACGCAGCTTCGCGCGGAGGCCGAGAGGCTTCGCGAGGCGCTGCAGCGCGCCGAGAAGGACCTTCTGTCGGAGCGCCAGCGCAGCGAGGAGCTCCGCCAGCGGGAGGCGATGGGCAAGCAGGCGCTCATGGCGCGGCTTGCGTCGCTCGAGTCTCCGTCGATCGGCACTGTGTCTTCGATGGAGACGAACCAGAGCCGCGAGGCCAAGATGGTCAAGCTGCCGAGTTGGATGAAGCTGAGGCGATGACAATGAATCTGTTTGCAGCGATACTGGCGGTCCTTTCCATTTGGGACTATCCCGCGCGTCAGCCGCAGCACGAGCGGCTGCGCGATCAGTTCGTCCTTGCCGTGAGACGCGGGAAGACCGCCGACATGGAGGCCATATGCCGCAGCGGCGTCAAGCTTCTGCCGGACGATCCGACGTGGCATTTCAACCTCGCCTGCGCGCTTGCGTACTTTCCGAAGAGGAAGAACGAGGCCCTGGACGAGCTGGAGCTCGCGATAGACCTCGGCTTCAGAAATCCCGAGGCGATAGCGGCCGACACCGACCTCAAGCGGCTGTCCTCCGAGAAGCGCTTCAAGGAGCTCGTGGAGTACGCGAAGTACATGCGGCCGCGGCCGATGATATCCGGTCCTCTTTCCACTGTCGACGCGACTGGCGTATTCGGCTCCGTCGTGGCGCTCGGCGAGCAGAATCTCATGTGGGACTTCGATGTCGGCTGCTTCATTGCGAGGCTGAAGCTCGCCGAAGGCGGCGCGGATCGCTGGACGGGCGATCTCTACATGAACCGCGACGGCGGCCACTCGCCGAAGGGGCCCGAGGCGAAGAAGAAGTTCCTGTCGGAGTTTCCGGGGATAACGGAGGTGAAGTTCGATCCGGACGGCCAGGGCCGCGGACTCGACCTTAACGTGCCTAACGTGATATTCCCGTACCCCACGTTCGGCAATTCGTCGATGGCGTTTGTGCAGAAGCCGTTCTGGCGTTCGATACCGAGGGCGATTCTCACGACGGAGGTGAACAGGCTCAAGGCGATGGAGCGGCTGTACCTTTCGAACCAGGTGTGGGTGTTCCCGTCGAACGCCGACACTCCGCCTGTGGGGACGAACGGCGACGTGTTCGCGTCCATCGCGCCGTACTGGCTTACGACCGCTGGCCGCAGCTGGTCCGACCTGCCGTACCTTAGGGCGTCCCTTCTGGCGTCGGCCTCACTTCGAAAGGAAGTGAAGCGCGAGGCCGTCAGGCGGGGCCTTCTCGCTCCGACGATCATGACGCTTCTGCGAAAGAGCCTGCGCGGCGTTTCGTCGGAGGACGAGTACACGTCCGTCCGCGCGCATCCGACGGCGATGCCCAGGGACGGCGTGGACACCAACAGGCTCATGAAGGCGGCCGCCGAGCTGCAGGTCTCGGCGATTCCGCCGATCGTGCCGATCACGGTTGAGGTGCAGCCCCCTCAGGAAGCGCCTCCTCTGCCCGAGCTCACGTACCGCTCCAGCTGTGCGTGGGCCTATGTGCTGCGGTCCGACGACGTGAAGCGCGTGTTCACGATACGGGCGACAGGGGCCGCGGAGTACCGTTTCGTGAAGACGCACGGCGCCGACGTGGACGTCAGGATAGAGCCTGTCGGCGCGGACGCCGCGCGCGTCACGATCGACCGCACCCGCATGTCGCCCGTCAACCGTGTGGACATCGCGGTCTTCGGCCGCGCAGACGGCACTGGCTGGGGTGTGCCGAGCTATGTGTCGTTTGCCCGCATGGATCGCTCCGCGCCCTACTCCGATCCGGCGCTGACGCCTCCGGCGGGTCTGAAGCCGGTCTCTGGCAAGGGCCGATGAAGTTCGTTCTCGCGCCTCTCGCCGGGTTCACCGACGCGCCGTTCCGCCGCCTGTGCCGAGAGGGCGGCGCGGACCTCGTGTACACCGAGATGGTCTCGGCGGCTGGGCTGGCCCACGGCTCGGAGCCCACTCGGCGGCTGATGGAGACCATGCCTGGCGAGGGCCCGACCGCCGTGCAGCTGTTCGGCGCCAAGGAGGATGAGCTTGCGTATTCAGTTAGGACGATTCCTTCCGGCTTTGCCGAGATTGGCCTGAACGCGGGCTGTCCGATGACGAAGGTCACGCGCGAGGGAGCCGGCGCGAAGCTTGTGGAGGATCCTGAGAAGATATACCGTCTGCTGAAGGCGATGACCGAAAACACGCCGCTCCCGGTGACGCTCAAGACGCGCCTTGGGCCGCGCCCGGGCTGGACAACGGTCTTCGAGATCGTGGATGCGGCTGAAAAGGCCGGCGCAAAGGGCGTCGCGGTTCACGCCCGCTATACGTCGCAGATGCACGGAGGCGAGGTCCATCTGGACACGCTTGCCGAGGTCGTCGCTCGCTCCCGCATCCCCGTTACCGGCAACGGATCCGTCGTCAGTCGCGCCACGGCCGATGCGATGGCCCGCACAGGCGTAGCCGCGATAATGATCGGCCGCGCGGCGCTTGGCGACCCCGCAATATTCGCGAAGCTGAAGGGCGCGCCGGTCACGCCGACTCCGTCGGTAGATGTGGCGGAACGCCATCTTTCCTACATCCTCCAGTTCCGCGAACTGCTCGTGAGCCGCTATCCTGGTGCACGCCTTCCGTCTCCTGACGGATACGCCTCGGTGAAGATGCACACGCACCTCTTCCGCTATTTCAGCGGGCGTCCGGGCGCGGCGGCTCTTCGCGCCCGCCTCAACACAGTGCGCACCATTGCCGAGATAGAGTCGGTCATTGCGGCCTGCCGCAGGGGAGACGCTGTCGCATGACGGTCTGGATACAGTCTCCGTTCGACAACCTTCCGGCCGAAGGGTACAGAAAGCAGCGCTATTGGCTGATGGCGGAGGCGTTTGCCGCCGCAGGGTACAGGGTTGTCTACTTCACCGCCGGCTTCAATCACGTCGCAAAGGCGCCAAGAGCGCTGCTGGCCGAAAGCGCGGAGGCTTCGGGCATCTCCACTGTTGTGGTGCCGGTTCCCGCCTACTCCGCAAACGTCTCCGTCAGGCGCGCGTTTTCCCATGCAGTCTACGCGCGCAGGCTGAAGTCGGCTGCGCTGGAGCTTGCCGCCTCCGAGCCGGCGGCGCGTCCGGGCCTTGTCGTCTCCGCGACGCCCACGCTTGGCGCCGCCTCGTCGATGATGGGCCTTGCGCGGCGGTTTGGCGCGAAGTTCGTCTTGGACGTGCAGGACGCGTGGCCGGAAACCTTCGGGCGGCTTCTGCCCAAATGCCTTGGACGCGCCGGCGACGCTCTTCTCGCCCCGATGCGCATTGCGGCGCGGCGCCTTTACCGGGAGGCGGACGCCGTGACGGGCGTGAGCGAGAGATACCGCGGCGTATGCGGTCGCGAGGACTATAGGCTTTTCTACCACGGCATTGAATCCGCGCGTCCTTCCGACGTGCGCCCTCGGCCGGACCGCGAGCGTACTCGGCTCGTCTACATCGGGAACATTGGCGAAGGCTATGATCTCGACACAGTCGCGGGAGCGCTGGCGCTGGACTCTCGCCTTACGCTCGATGTCGCGGGCTCGGGGCCGCGCGAGGCGTCCTTCAGGCAGACTGTCGGGCGGCTTGGCCTAGGCGGAAGGGTGAGGTTCCACGGCTATCTTGGCGCGGACGAGCTTCGGAGGCTCCTGGCGGACTGCGACATCGGGGTGATCCCGATGAGGGACGACAGCTGGGTTGGACTGCCCTACAAGCTGGGCGACTATCTTGCGGCGGCGCTTCCCGTCGTCAGCTCGCTGCACGGCGAATGCGGCGCGTTGATCAGCGAGTTCGGGCTTGGGGCGACATACGACTTCGGCTCGCCCGAGTCGGCGGCTGCGGCAATCCGCATCCTCGCGAGGCATGGCGCGGTCTCGTTGCCGGACTGCCTCAGGGCCGAGGCGATATACCCGGCCTACGTCGGCTTTGCGGCGTCCGTCTGACGGGCGCGCTTGCGCCAGACGTCCGGCGTCGTCCCGAAGTGCGCCGAGAACTGGTGCGCGAAGTACTGCGCAGACGGGTATCCGCAGTCCGCCGCAATGTCGGCGGCCGTGCGCTTCGTCTCCTTGAGCAGTCTGCATGCCATTTCACGGCGCAGACGAATGATCACCTGCTGGACGCTTGTGCCGAGCTCCTCCTTGAAGACCTTGCCGACCGTCGTGTGCGAATAGCCAATATGGGCCGTGACGTCCGCAGCCGAGACGCCCTTGCCCAGATTGCGCCTAATGTACACGAGCGCGTCGGAAAGCCAGGGCGTCTTCGTCGGATAGAACTCCGTGGACGTCCGTTCGACGACGCGGCGCGGCGCGTGGAGGACTGCCATGGGAGGCTGTTCGTCCGGCGACGAGATCTGCGCGTTAAGCATTTCTGCGGCGCGCATGCCCAGCGAGAAGGGGTTCGTCTCGATGCTGGAAAGAGGCGGATTTGCGAAGGTGCACAGCACGCGGTCGTTGTCGACGCCCAGCACGGCCACTTCTTGCGGCACTTCGATTCTCTCGTCTGAGCACGCCTTCAGCAGCTGGAACGCCCTTATGTCGTTGCAGCAGAACACGGCAACGGGCTTGGGCAGCGCGCGGAGCCAGCTGCGGAGGCTCTCATCGTCCATTATGCGGTCCATTCGCTCCTCCCGGACGAACGTCTCCTTTAGACGGGCAAGCCCTCCGTCGTAGGTCGTGCAGGTTCCGCCGCCGAGCGCGATGTTGCGGGCGAAGGACTCTCCTCGGGCGTCCGAGAACCGCAGCCCGGAGAATCCGCAGTAGGCGCAGCGCGAGTATCGGTGCTCGGCGAAGCAGCGAGCGGCGCATGCGCCGATGGCGTCGTCGTCAAGGCGGATGTATGGAATAGGGCTTTTGTCCAGCCGTCCGTATACGTCGACAGTCGGACGCTTGGCGGCGACGAGCGCGTCGGCGGTCGTGTCGTCCATCACGCGCACGATGAGGCCGTCGAAGCCGCCTGCGCGCGAAGGGTCGGTGAGCAGGCCAGGCTCAACGGGTTCGAGCCGCCAGTCCGTGTGTGCGAGCGCGTAGTCGGCGATCCCCTCAAGCAGGGCCCGCCCGTGCGCTCGGTTGGTTTCCACTTGTACCGCTATTCGTAACGCCCTTTTCATGCTGGAAGTATAGCACACGCGGCGGAAAAGGGCAACTTCGCGGCTGCGCCGGCGGGTCCTAGCCTGCTGCCTTCGCATTTTCGACCCAACGCGATTTTCGATTCACTCGTTGAACACGTATGGAGGGTAAGCGTTGACAATAAGGAAAGGGAGTCAAATGAACGGAAAATGTTGTGCGGCGGTTCTCGCCGCGGCGGCGCTTGCCGCTCTTTCGGCGTCGGCGGAATTGAATGTCATCAAAATTGATGAGGCGGATAGATATGGCCCAGCATCAGAACTTAGTGGCGTTACCTATGTAGACTCTTACGAAAGAGACCTGTTTTACGCGGTGGACGACAAACAGGATGCGCTTTGCCGTCTCTACATTAAGTTCTATGATGATGGAAGGATCGACGGGGATGCTTGGGCAGGGGATGAAGTTGCGCTTGAAAATTCCAAAGGCGTTGACGTGGAAGGCTGCGCGTTTGATCCCGCTTCGGGTAATGTGTGGGTCTCGCAAGAGTGTCTCTCGAAAACAACACGCTCGCTTATTCGCGAATTCAACCCTGCCAATGGAGCAGAGCTCCGCTCCGCTCCTGTTCCTGTCATATTGAATCAAAGCGCTGAAAATTATAGTCTGGAGGCGCTTACAATCTCTGGCGATGGCTTGACCATGTGGACTTGCAATGAGGAGTCGTTGATGTGCGATGGCGAGCTGTCTGCGAAGGATGCCGGCTCCGTCGTACGTCTCACAAATTATCTCTTGTTGAGAGACCACGGGCGAGCGGAAGTTATGGTATAATACGCGGCGTTATGAGACATCAGCTCTGTAATAGAAATTCGCGGGTCAATAATCCCGCATGACGTTCCGGACCTCGGATTGTCCGGAATGCCGCGTCCCGTTCCGCAATCCACTTCAAGAGGTCCAACGATGTACAGCAGCTTCACAAGTTCCAAGACTAAGTCAAGGCAGTTCTCCCGCAGCGGCACGTTCGCCGATCTGCTGGTGCGCCATGTGCGTTCCCGAGGAGGCGACGCGCCCGCCGTCTACTCTGCCGCGCGGATCGACCGGCGCACGTACAGTTCGATCGTCTCGCATCCATTCCGTCCCGTCGCCAAGCGCACAGCGATCCAGTTCGCGCTGGCCCTGCGGCTCGGGAGGGAGGACGCGGACGAGCTGCTCAGGTCGGCTGGCTTTGCGCTTTCGCCGGCTATTCCGGAGGATGTGATATTCGCAGAGGCGATTGAAGAGGGCATTGGCGACTTGCAGCGCGTCAGCGAAAGGCTGCATGAACATGGAATGAAGGCGATTTCGTGAATTTCGGCAGTCCGGTGACCGAGTGGCCAGGTCGCGGTCTGCAAAACCGTGTACACGGGTTCGAATCCCGTCCGGACTTCCAGTGATTGGGTGTAGCACAATGGTAGTGCATCGCACTGTTAATGCGACTGTTGCAGGTTCGAGTCCCGCCACCCAAGCCAAACGACAAAGCGGTCGCGTCGTGCGACGCTAGTGTGCCGGAACCGCGCGTCTCTTGTGGACAGAAGGCAGTCCGCGTAGCAGAGCGAATTTGGCCGCCAAGAAGAGGAATTCGGCCAGTTTCCTGACGCGATTCGTATTGCCATACGGCTCCATGTTTTGGTAGAATATAGGGGCAACGTAAAACACAAAGGGAGGTTTTGTCCAGATGAGCAAGTCTATTGTCGCCCTTGTCGCCGCTGCTTCGGCGTTTGCAGCGGGGGCTGCGGATATATACGTGTCTGTCGAGACCGGCAAGAACAAGAACGAGGGGACGAAGGAGTCTCCGCTCAAAAACCTCTGGAAGGCGCTTGAGAAGGCCGAGGACGGCGACACGATCCATCTCGCCGAGGGCGTGTATCCCGGCAAGATGAAGCAGAACTGGTTCCTCATCGACAAGGCCGTGTCCGTCATCGGCGGCTATTCCAAGGACTTCGCTGCGCGCAAGCCCCTCGAGCACAAGACGATGTTCCAGGCCCTGAACGAGAACAACGACAAGAAGGGGGCGGGGCTCGGCGTCTTCACGATCGACTTCACGAAGCGTCCGAAGCATCCCGACGGCGTGGACATGAAGTTCGACGGACTCATATTCGACGAGGGCTTTGCGAACTCGTACCACGAGACGAAGGGCAAGCCCGAGGGCTTCGACACGGGCATGTGGCTCGAGGGACCTGCGATGAACAGGACGCGCGACAAGTTCCCGTCCCCCAACCGCTACCTCGTCTACTCGGCGACGGCCAATCGCGCGACCGGCAAGCTCTCGTTCACGAACTGCGCGTTCGTCAACTCGGGCAACATCGCGTTCAACGTAACGTGGTACCAGGGCGACGTCGTCGTGGAGAACTGCGTCTTCTGCAACAACCGCATGATCGGCGCGAACGTGCTGTGCTCGAAGGCTATTCCGCAGGACGGCCCGAACAAGGCGAAGGCGGGCTGGAAGCCCGAGGTCAACTGGCTTTTCAAGAACAACACGGTCCTCTTCACCTGGAGCCGCCTCAACGACCTCGCCGACATGGGCTTCGGCGTCAGGAACAACACTGGCGTCAACGCCACGATCAAGGACAACGTGATTGGCCTCAACGTTCTGACCGGCTACGACAACACGAAGGGCGCGGGCGGGCTCAAGAGGCAGTCCATCGACGGGAACGTCTTCTTCCTGAACCGCGAGAGCGACATCCAGATGACGGTCTCGCCCTCCATCGCGAAGGTGCGCGTCGACGGGTTCGAGGACCTTGAGGGGACCGACGGCATCGAGTCCATAGAGGACAACGAGGACCTCAAGGACCCTGCGGCGTTCAAGGGCCGCATCAACGCGAAGTACCTGAACTCGTTCCTCTCGATGAAGTACTCCGAGTCGACGAAGCTCGACGAGGGCAAGTGCAACGGGCTGAGGAGCGTCCTCGGGCTTCCGCTTCAGGGCACGATTACCACGAAGTGCGACATGTTCTGCAACCGCTATCCGCTCGAGGACGCGCTGAAGCTGTTCGGCGCGGTCTCCGGCAAGGGCGCGCAGGACGTCAAGTGACGCGCGGGGCGAGGCGCTTTTAAAACGGAAACATAACAACAAAGGAGCACCAAGACATGAAGAAACTGTTAGTAGCGGCCTTCGCCATGGCGGCGATGGCGTCTTTCGCGGGCGGGAGCGGTCTGCGCTATTCCATAATGGTCAACAAGTTCGAGAACAAGGCGAACTGGCGCGGGCAGTGGGAGCTTGGCGACGCGTGGGGCACGATCCTCACCGACCAGCTCGTCCAGTCGGGCCACTTCATCGTGCTCGGCGAGGCGGACATGCGCGGGGCAGCGATGCAGGAGCAGGACCTTGCGGCGTCCGGCAGGACGGCCGGCGGCAAGAAGGC
>JAEEGL010627897.1_pt1 | contig 37445 bp, 34 predicted proteins | sample 9134231 | NCBI WGS metagenome assembly JAEEGL01 (sample SAMN16246548, study PRJNA631951) | gut metagenome | biome: gut microbiome; feature: rumen; material: fiber-attached | host: Bos | place: Iran: Karaj | collected 2018-10 | reverse complement strand
TCTTTCTGTGCCTTTTGAATGTAACACAGTCTGTTTACAATATCGAAGGTAAGCTTTGTGTGATAGAAGAAATCTCCGCCAAGAACCATATCAACGCTGCCGTGATTTGAATACCAGGTACCGCCGTCCTTTGTATAAATAAATTTCAAATCGTTTAGGGTAGCATCACCGACTGTAAGTTCATCCAGTAAGATATAGCTTGATTCATCCTTTACGATTCCAGTTAATCTGTAAACATCAGGAGTAAAAGATTCATTCAGGACAGCTGCATTTTCTAATTCAACAAAAACTTCAGTTAAAGATGATGCTGTATTCAGCAGGGCCATATAGGTTTTGTTTTTTATTTTTACAGGAATTACAAGGCTGTATCCATTGTAGTTTATATAGAACGGCACAGGATTTCCTTCCGGGAGAGAGCCGTTATAGATTAAGCGGTTATTGATACAATCCAGGCACAGGGTTTTGCTTTCATTGAATAAATCATATACACCAATCAAGCCCAGTGCACCGACATTTCCATTCAGTACAGCAGAATTAAAAACCGGATAATTACATTTGACATTTGCGAATTCAAACGACTCAGGAAAATATGCAAAATCATCTTTAAGCTCAGGATTGTATGTATAATTGTCATAATCTTTTCCAAGAATTTTTACGCCTGCATACGAAAGGCCTGAAAACAACTCGCCTGTATCTATATAAAAACGCATTGTTAAATTATTTACTTTTGCGTCCATATAAATACTCTGCAGATTAGATTTTCTGGCAATATTTGCAACATAACGTTTATCAGTAGAATATACAAATTTCTTTATATTGTTTTCTTTTCTATAGATAGACAGATAGTCATAAGCTGCCTGGGCTTCTCCATTTACAAATAAAAACCGGCCGTCATTTTTTCCGGCTTCCAAAAAATCTTCCATCTTATATTTTGAACCGCAGGAAACAAATAAAACGGAAATCATTAAAAAGAACAGAACACTTTTATTACCCAAATTTAGCCCCCATAAAAGTTTATAAGCCCACACAAAAAAAACACTTTTAAATAATGAAGCAGAATATTTTAAACCATAAGTAAATTGTAAAGCACAGATAATACAAATTAATATAAAATATTTAAGGTTATACATTTTTTTATAACCCTCAAAAATGAGATTAAAAAGAAAATATATAACCTTAATGTGAAGAGTTTTTACTTAATTCTAGAACTTGAATTTTAAAAGTCTCTTGCAAGCTTCCTTAACATCGTTTCTGTGACCAAAGCTTGAGAAGCGGATATAGCTTTCTCCGGAAGGACCAAAGCCTGAACCTGGAGTTGTAACTATATTGCAGTCATTTAAAATCTTGTCGAAAATATCCCAGCTTTTCCATCCAGGGAAGTGAACCCAAAGATATGGAGAATCACCGGTATAATAAACTTTTACATTTGCATCCTTGAAGGTTTTTGATGTTAAAGCTTCTTTGATTAACTTTGCATTTTCCAAATAATAATCTACAAGCTCTTTAGTTTCTTTCTGTCCTTCTTCATCGAGGCAGGCAAGTCCGCCATGCTGCGCAATATTGCTGGCACCGTTAAACAAAGTTGTCATTACGCGGTTCCAGTCCTGGCGAATTGGAGTGCCGTCAGCAAACTTTAATGCAGAAGGAACTACTGACCAGCCCAAACGAACTCCTGTAAAGCCTGCAAGCTTAGAGAATGAGTTGATTTCAATTGCACACTTTTTACTTCCAGGGATTTCATAAATTGTTTTTGGTAATGAAGGGTCACGGATGAAAGCAAAATATGCATTGTCGTAAATGATGATACAGCCGTTTTTATTTGCATAATCAACTAAAGCTTTTAACTGTTTCTTTGTAGAAGCAACACCTGTAGGATTATTTGGCGAGCAGAAATAAATTAATGTATTTGGCTTAATCTTTGTAAGGTCAGGGAAGAAATTATTTTCTGCAGTACATGGCAGGTAAGTAACATTTTTGTGAGCGCCCTTTGCATTTGCCTTTCCAGCTGCACCAGAAATTACACTTCCGTCAATATATACAGGATAAGCAGGATCCTGAACTGCAATTGGTGTTTTTCTTCCGAAAAGTGTCTGTATTCTTGCTATATCACATTTTGCACCATCAGAAATAAATACTTCATCTGCATTTATTAAATCAGGGTAGATTACTTTTGCTATTTTTTCCCTTAACTCTGTAAGTCCCTGTTCATCGCCATAACCTGAATAGCCTTTGCTTGTTCCAAGACCTTTTGCATAATCGGTCATAGCTTTTGTTATATGTTTTGTTAAAGGCTCAGTTGTATTTCCTACACCGAGACTGATTATTTTTGCATCCGGATGCTTTGCCTGAAATTCTCTTCTTCTTTTTGCAACTTCCGGAAATAAATATCCTGCTGCAAGATTTGCAAAGCCTTCGTTTCGTTCTAACATAAATTTAACCTCCACCAAATTTATTACTTGATTATAGTAATAATTAGAAAGGCTGTCTAATAGAATTATTAATCAAAATCTGCGGTGGTTTTTATTTTGTAGGAAAGCGGCATTGAAAATTTAAACTGAGCATAAGTTTTTTCATCGCTTTCAACTTCGATTCTTCCTTTATGTGCAACGGAAATTGTTTTTGCAATAGAAAGACCTAAGCCCGAACCGCCTGAAACTCTGGCCCTGGAAGCATCAGACCTGTAGAATCTGTCAAAGATTTTTTTCATATCCTCTTTGCTTATACCGCTGCAGCTGTTGTATACGGTAATGTAAGCATGAGTTTCATCTTTCTTTAATGAGATTTTTACTATTCCATTGTTCTCGGAATTTTTAAAAGCATTATCCACAAGAATAATAATCAGCTGTTTTATTTTTTCTGCATCGCCTACAACAGGTAAAGGTTCTTTTGGAATATCAATTACAAATTCCTTGTGTCCTTCAAAGGCAACACTTTCAAACGGCAGAACAGCACAGGCACACACATCTGATAAATCGAACGGCAGCATTTCGTACAGGATACGTCCTGCATCATTTTTTGCAAGATAAAGCATATCCTTTACAAGCTCGCCCATTCTTTTATTTTCTGTGCAGATATATTCAATCCATTTATTATCAGGATATTCATTTTTCAGAACATCAACATTTGCACCAATTACTGCAATCGGTGTTTTTAATTCGTGGCTGGCATCTGCAATAAACTGCTTTTGATTTTCAAAGGACACTTTTATAGGGTGAATCGGGGTGTAACTTGTAAACCATGAAATAATAAACACGAAAAACAATGAAACGATAAAAATCAATATTGAAACAACTGCTAAATCCCTCTGCTGGATTATTTCATTTGATTTGTCAACAATGACAAGAATATAGCAATCGTTTTCTTTCACAAATGCGTAATTAAAAATGTCGGAACAATAAACACGCTGGTTCTGATGAAAATCATTTTCCGGGGTCATATGGGGAACAATCCGCGAAACAAGATAATCCTGAGAGAGCAGATAACTTATGCTTTTAAAGTTCGTTATGTAACTGTATTTAGTCTTGTCTAAAGCAATTCTTACTGAGCAGAAATTCCTGTAACCATTCGGAACAATTTTTTCTATATGAAATGCGTCCAGAGAATTTTTCATTATTTTTCTTTTATAACTGTAGGGCATTTTTACAGGTTCAGTCGGAAGTTTTCTTTCGTAAATCATATCGTTTTTTAACATATCGATATAATCTCTTGAATTAAAAAGAGAATAGCCGTCATTGTTTAAAACGGAACGAATAAAAGCTTCAACATCATTTTTTCTTGAATTATGAAAATAAATATTAAATGCAATGATTAAAAATAATAAAAAACTACAGATTACATACACTGAATTCAATGTAATTTTTTTATGTAAGACTTCAAAAGACTCAGAATCCTTTTTCATTTTTTACCCAGCAATTATATAAAACAAAAAAGGTGCTTTCTTCAATGTCTTTTGACAAAAGAAAAAAACACCCTTTAGTATTTGCATCTTAGTGCCTATAAATCTTCCAGAGAATAACCGATACCGCGTGCAGTTCGGATTCTTGTTTTTACTTTCAGCTGTTCAATTTTCTTTCGCAGGAATGAAATATAAACTTCAACGTTATTATATTCAGCATCAGTGTCACTACCCCAGATTTTTGCAATGATTTTTTCTTTATCAATAACCTGGTGAGGATTTTCAAATAAAAGATCTGCAATCTGAAATTCTTTTAGTGAAAGTTTAATATTTTCTCCACCAACTTTTTCTAGAGCACAGGTACTCTTATTTAATTTCAAATCACCAAACTGAATAGAATTTTCCCTCACATTACCCTTTCTTCTGGTAAGTGCACGAACTCTGGCTAAAAGTTCTTCTGTGCTGAAAGGCTTTGTAAGATAATCATCAGCGCCACAATCCAGACCCTTAACCTTATCGTTAATATCATCCTTTGCAGAAAGCAATAATACAGGAACCTGATTCCTATCTTCACGCAGTTTTTTTAAGATAGAAATTCCATCCATTCCAGGAAGCATAATATCTAAAACGATAGCATCATACGTACCGCTCTGAGCATACTTTAAGCCTTCGAGCCCCGTAAATACTACATCAACACCAAATCGGTTTTTCTGAAAAATTTCAACCAATGCCTGTGAGAGGCGTACCTCATCTTCTACCAGTAAAATTCTCATAGTATTAGTATACACTATATTTTAAAAAAACGCATAATAATTTTTTCATATTATTGAAAGTTTTTTTTAAGAAAAGAGCTTCAAAAGTGTCCGCTAAAACATTTTTGAGTTTATGATGTGACGGGTGGTTTCGATTGAACTCAACCACCACTTATTTCTTCGCGCTACCACATTTTTGAATCTGAGGCGTGATGGGTGGTTCCGATTGGACTCAACCACCGCGAATTTTTACATAGAGAAGGTTTCTACCATGTAGCGGATTGAAGTTCCATTTTCATCTTCCAGAGTTTTTTGAATTATAAAGACTAAATTCTTTCCGCTCTTATCCGTGAAAATTTTATCAATCTGATAGTCTGTAATTCCCTTTCGCTTAAAGTCCGGAGTACCTATTTTATGCTGGCTGATTACGTTTGAATTTTCATCAGTTCTTTTTAAATCAATGTAATACTTTGACTTACAGTTTTTACCGCTTCCTTCAAAGGCAGGAACTATTTTTATATGATAGTAAATGCTTTTTTCAGGAGTTGAATTTTCAAAATCCTTGAACACAATTTCTTCTACTGATTTTTTTGTTTCTGATTCCCTTAAATATAAAAGTGTTTTTGCATCAGAAGGAGCTGCCTTGTATTTAGAAATTTTCCATTCATTTTTTTCCTTTAAATTTTCATAGCACTTTTTACCTGAACTTTCATCAGCTTCAGAAGAAACAGTTTTATATACTTCGCCTTTAACAAAATCATTTTTTACGACATCTACCGTAAAAATTTCTGCCCAGGCTTTATAAGTCTTATCTGTTTTACCATACTGACCAAACAGATAATATTTTCCGTCAGCTGAGAAACCTATATCATCAAAAACTGCTGCATCACCGGCAAATGTATTCATAACAAAAAAAACTGACAAAAGTAAAAGTAAAATCTTTTTCATATATCCTCTCTCAAAAAAAACACTTTCACTTAAATTATCGGAATTTGAAATTGAGTCTTTAGTGGTAATTTTTTTCCATAAATGATAGTGTTACTTTATGACAATTAAAAGCCGAAACAAAATAATTCTTACAATTGCAATCATCAGTACTCTTTCACTTCTGTTTTTTCTGATTACTTTAACCGTTGCAAAAATTACAAACCAGATTACTCCACCAGCTTTTTACATAAGAACCTTTTTTTCAAATTTTAAATTGCCATTATTTGATTATCATTTTCTTGCGGCCTTTCTTTCTATTTCAGCCTTTGCAGTTTATGTCCCGGTTATTTCCTTAACCTGCTATAAAAACTTTGAAAACACACCGTCGCTTGAAATATTATTTTTCCAGGCCTTTCTGATTGGAATTTTATGTGAAGAAGTAAGATTCTTTATGACCTTATTTTCTTTCCACAAATCTTATTCGTTTATTTTATTAGTGATTGGAAAAGTTGTAATTGCCGGAAGAATTCTCGTGCCTTTAAGTTTATTCTTTTCCTTCGCTTTTAATTCAGTTGAAGACAGACAGAATGCAGAAAGAAACTTTATAATCCTTTTATTTGTTTCCATGGCAACAGGATTATTATTTCCTCTTGAAACACAGTCCACAACTTCTACCTGTACAGTTTTGTGGAGCTTTAGAAAAATATTTTCAATTCTTAGATTCACTATTTTTTTAAGTACGCTTGTTATTCTTTTATTAAACCGCTTTTACAAAAAATTAAATGAATATGGTTTAATTGCAGTTTCTTATGTAATTATGTGTTCAGGATATTTTTTACTTTGCTTAAGTGACAACTACCTTGCCTTTATAGTTTCTACAATAGCATTTTATTTCGGCTCGTTTTTATATCTGAAATCAATTCATAAAGCTGATTTAATTTAAACAAAGACTGCAGATTAATGAAATTAAAAATGGGATTATTAAGTTATCAAAATCCTTTATTGGCAAAAGCTCTATAAACATTCCTACTGACGCAAGAATAAGTGAAATTGCACAGTATGAAAAATGATATACAATTGTACCCGAATAAAACCACAAAACTAAAAAGCTGGAAATAAAAATTGCAAGAAAACAGGTAATGCAGCCTGCAACAGTTTTTCCCTGAGAAAGAGGAACTTTAATTTTACCAAAACATTTTCCGCTTAAACTTGCAAGCCCGTCGCCAAAAGAAAGTGCAAAAATTCCTACTGTAGAAGCAGGCGATTTAAAGAAAATTGCAGAAACTAAAATTCCTAAAACCAATGTAACCGGCCCTAAAACAAATCTGTTCTCATCTCTTTTTCTGGATGCTATTTCTGTAACTTCAGATATGACAGGAACATTTATCCCTTTCAATCTGAGTATTTCACAAATTATATAAACAACCAGAGCAGCAATTAAGGCGACTACTGTAAACAGATAATTTACTTTCAAAAAAAGCGGGATGAACGCAGCACACATATGAATTGATTTTCTGAAAAATTCTTTTGCAAGAAGTTTTATTTTTGTCTTCGAGTAAATAAGCATAAAGCGAGTATACTTTTTAAACTTTTCAGGCATTAGTTACTAACTTTTTCTCCCTGCATTAATCTTTTTATTTCTGAATAAATCTGAGGCTTGTATTCTGATATCGGGTTAATGATATATTTTATATTCTGTTCAGCAAGATTAGAAGTTTGTGCCCTGATCATTGTTTTTTTATCTCTGTTGATTGCATCCCAGGAAACTACGCTTTCCTGCAAATTAACAATTGCTTTTGCATTCAATGAAGAGTCACCTTTTTTGCTTGCAATTTCAGAAAGGATTACACCTAAGTTATTCGTTGCTTTCATATAAAGGTCAGCAACTTCTTTCTGGCGCTCATTTGCAATATAAGGACCGTACAGCTTTCTATATTTTTCACGCTCAACATTTAGTTCATCTATAAGCTTCTGATAATATCCCCGGGCAGCATCTAAGTCGTCGCGTTTTGTTAAAGTGTTTGCAAGGGCTAAAAGTAAATGAGTGTCAGAATTATTTGTTTCGTGGCATACATTAAATGAACCAAGCGCTTCAAGATATTTTTCATTCTGATACTGTATATAGCCGATTCTGTAGCGGACTTTTGAAGTGTCATATTTATTTTTTATAGCATTGATATAATTTCTCAGGGCAGCGTCATTGTCTGTAGAAATGAAGAAATCCAAATCTGCAAGCTTGCTGTAAAGTAAACCGATATTTTCGTTGCTTTCAAAACCAGAAACTTCCCTTTCGTTTTCAAATAAATTGATTCCCTTTACATAGTTTTCTTCTGAAAGCAAGTATTCTTTTTCATCATAATATTCATCGCCAAGCAATCTGTAGGTATCAATGTATTTATATAAATCGCGCTTCTTTCTTGTCTTTTGATTTTCAAATAATTCAATTGCATGATTCAGGAACAGGATTGAATAGCGTTCATTTTTAGCTTCACCCTTTGTTACATCACGGGTTCCGATTTCAATAAAATATTTTCCAAAGTTATAATATGCGTAAGGATTTTCTTTATCTAATTTTACAGAGCGATCCAGTAAGCTCTTTAAATCTTCAATCTGAGGTCTTAATTCTTCTTCTGAAAACTTTAATGGCCCATAGCGCTTCTCAAGTAAATATCCGCTTAATTCAGTTACGTCACTTCCTGCAAGGGCTTTTTTCTGAGGATAGAACAACTCCTTGTACATCAGAACCTGTCTCAAGTTATCAGTGCGGATAAAGTATCTCATTTCGCGGCTTAAAATTTCATTTGTTGCGCCATAAAGCTGTTCCAGTAAATCGTACTGCTGTTTAGCAAGTGCAAGCTTAGAAGAATCTAAATCAGTTCCCCAGTCCAAATACAAATCGCCAAGCTGTAACATTGCAGTTGAATCATTTATGTGATAGTCAAGAACTTCGCGTTTTATAACTCTCTCGCCCTCTTCATAATTAAACAGTTCATTTGCTTCCATGTCAGCTAAAGTAAGGCCTGCTTCTTTTTCATGATTAAAGCGCTGGAGAATTGCGTTGTACATCATTCTTGCACGACCATACTGCTTGTGTTCCCTGTATTCTTTTGCGTAGGTGTAGAACCATTTTTTTACAGGCTTATAGGTAAGCGCTTCATTGAATCTCTGTTCTGAAAGCGGATATTGATTTTCCTGAATGAGTGTATAGCCCTGTTTATACAGATAGTCTGCTCGTGCAGGTTTATAGATAAATGTGTTTGTCAAAGTATATAAACAGAATACCATTATTGCTGCAGCAACAGATAAAATGGCTCCCGGTATAATCTTGTTCTTTAAATGATATTCAACAGTCTTCTTGTAGGCTTCATATTCTTTTGCAGATCTTCTTTCAAAATCGCGAGGAACATCGAGCTGGATATCAAGGATTTTTTCAAGCTTAGATGCTAACTGACGGGCAGGAACTTTTCGTAAAACTTTTTCGAGGATTTCAAATAAAGCATCATCTGTAAGCTCATTTCTTCTGACTAAATCTTCTACAGCCTTTCTGACATTTAAAGGATACTCTTCAAGATTTTTTGTGAACCGCTCATATTCAGAATCTGTAAAGGTATTTTTTTCTTTCTTTTCAGAGTCTTTTGCTGCGTTAGTAAAGTCCGGTGTATCAACCTTTCGCTTGGCATAAATATTTGCAGTTGTAGTATCGCTGAAGCCCGGAATGTTAAAGGCATCATCATCGCCTTCATCTCCCATTCCGGAAACATCACCCATTTCAAAATCCTGAGATGAATCGTTATTAGAAAAATCTAAATTTTCTATATTATCTGTATTAAATGAAAATTCTGATTCAGGAACAACTGTGTCAGGGCTTGGAGTTTCTGCGTCACCTGCAAAGTCAAAGTCATCGATTGAAGCATCTGATGAATTAAAGTCTCCCATCTGGTCTAAAGGATTTTCGCTTCCAGCCTCGAAATCTGCAGGAGCTTCTTCTGCATTTTTACTTTCTTCTGCGATGTTTTCTACAGGCGTTTCAAAATCAGTGCCAGGTATATCTTCTAGATTAAAGCCGCTTTCACCTTCTCCACTTGCAGCGGAATCTGCAGAGCCAGAAGATTCTGCAGAATCAAAATCCATGTCACCAATTGAATCTAAATCGAAATTATTCAGTTCTTCATCGGCTGCAGAACTTTCAACTGCTGCATCATCAACTGCAGGAGTCTCTTCTCCGGCTATGTCTTCTATATTCTCGATATCCTCGATATTCTCAACATTCTCAATCTCTTCGCCAGCTTCCCCGGCTTCACCGCTTTCTTCAGCTTCATCATCCGTGAAATCCATATCCAGATCCGGAATATCAAAGCCTTCGAGATTCTGTGTGTCTTCTTCTTTTTTCTCTACTCTGACAGGAGCTTTCTTTTCTTCAACTGCGTCAGGAATTTCATCTGGAATTTCATTAAACTCAAGAGGAATTCCATCGTTCATATCTATGGCTTTATTCTCTTCGCCGGTTGCACCAGTGTCTTCAAAGTCTGCATTTAAATCATTGTATGAATATGCCGGCTCTACAGTTTCAGCAGCCTCGGGAATTTCTGCAGCTTCTAAACTTTCTTCCTGCAATTCTTCAACAGGTTCTGCTTCTGCAATTTCTTCTAAATCACTTATTTCATCAGCCTGAGGAATATTTTCTTCAATCTTTGGTTCAACATCAGGTTCTGCCGCAGTTACAGGTTCAGCAGCAGCTTCATCTGTGACAGCGTCAGACAAGAAATCCTGCATCTCTTTTGGAATGGAAGCATTAGCATTTGCATTGATTTCTTCTACAGGACTTTCATCCTTAAAAAGAGACATATCTATTTTTTGTAAAGGATCATCACTGCTTAAAATGTCTTCAACTTTAGGCTCTTCTTTTACTGGCTCAGGTTCCGGCTCGCTTTCAATTACTTCTTCTGCAGGAATATCTTCTATTTCTTCTGCTTCTTCTTCTGGTTCGCTCATAGCTAAAAGCGAATCCAAATCCATATCTTCTATGGCAACTTCTTCGGGCTCTTCAGGAACTTCTTCTTCAGGTGTTTCGAAATCACTTAAGTCTAAATCATCAGCACTTAAATCTGCTGCGGAAGGAATCAATTCAGAGAAATCCGGTGCAACTTCTTTTTCAACTTTTTTTGGCTGGGCAGCAGTTTCAGTTTTTGATTCACCGGTAATATCTGAAAAATCATTTGCTTCTCTAAGACGTTCAGCTTCGGCCGCTTCTGACTGGGCTAAATCTTCTTCTGTAATTTCAGGCATGCCAAATTTAAAATCATCAGAATCATCCTTATCAGGAACAGAACGAGGCACTTTATATGTTACAGGCTTTTCCCCTCTTAACGCACGAATTTTTTCTTCATCGCCCAAGGAAAGTAAATCTGCATTTAGTTTCTGAAGCTGACTTAAACCAGGCATATTTTATTTTAATCTCCCATTAAACCCATTAAAGTAAATGTTACATCATTATTCTACTATTAGCAATGATGCAACCTTTCCGTCATTACTATAACATCTGTTTGGATTAGAAATGTCTGGAAAAGAATTAAATCCTGAAAAATAGGCGTATTCATATTTACCCGGCGGAAGATTTAATTCAAATGTATACAATCCTTTTTTAACTTCCTGCAATTCATAAATCCAGGAATCCCAGTTAGTAAAGCTTCCGGCTAATCTGATTATTTTTCCTGTTTCACCCTGATAAACAAACCTGATGCTTCCGGAAGAAGTTTTTTCTGTTACAGGTTTTATTTCCCGGTTCGCATTGAAATGGGAAAGCATTAACTCTGTGTTTTCATCATAAACGGTTTCAGAATTAAGCGGGTCTAAAATCCAGAGCCCGTCAGTAATAATTCTGTAATTAAACTCTTTTATATTTTTTGGCAGATTCAACACATAGAAATAAAATGAATCAGAAACTTCGCCATCCATATCAGTTATTTTTTTTAGCATATATGAATGAACGGTTTTATAATCTTCAAAATCGAAGGCAATTCCTACATGGCGGCAATTAAATGGGAATGTAAAGATTACATCGTTTCCCTTTAAATAAGGTTTCTCGACTTTCTGTATTTGAGATGCAGTATTTGCAAGGTCTAATTCTTCGTCAGTGTATTCAATATTTTTTTTCGCAGCACTTACTGAAAATGCACAGAACATTAAAACACACATGCTTATAAAAAATTTCTTTTTCATAAGTTAATTTTCGGTGTTTTTTTATTGAATGTTTAGAATGTTTTTTTAAGCGATTGAATGTCGGATTTAGTCCAAATTAACTGTCAAAAATGCATCCGCTCCCAGAAACTACGAAGTATGAAGCATAAACTACGAAGTATGAAGTATGAAGCTGGGGTGCTTGAAATTCGCATTGCGTGTGGTGGTTGAGTTCATCGGGGCAACGCCCGCCACCACGTGTTTCACTCTATGTACGGGGTAGTTTCGACTAGCTCAACCACCCCAATTTTTTTTTCGCTACAGCATTTTTGAGTCTCTGGCTAATCGAAACCCGACATTCAATAATTTATGTTTCACCGGGGTAATTTCGATACGCTTCGCTACTCAATCACCGCAAGTTCTTCGCTCTCCCCATTAGTACTTCTGCGGGATGTAATCCAGAATCGGGAGCTCGTGAAAGGGGTTTATCAGCAAATCAGAAAAGGCTTTTAATGCACCGTCCATGTTTTTTGAAAGTACATTCTTTGCGAGTTTCTTTCCAAGCTGTACGCCTTCCTGATCAAAGCTGTTCAGATTCCACAAAAATCCCTGGAACATTACTTTATTTTCAAAATGAGCCAGTAAGGCACCCAGAGTTTTTGGAGTCAATTCATCACCATAAATTAATGAAGAAGGTCGCCCGCCCTCAAAGTTTTTATTAGGGTTTTCATCACTCTTTCCGCACGCAAAAGCAATTATCTGGGCGACAACATTTGCATTCAGTTTTTCCTGGCTTATAGAACCTTCTATTGTTAAATCCGTAGACATCTGCGAATACTGGAATGCAATAAACTGTAACGGAATAATATCTGTTCCCTGATGCAGAAGCTGATAAAACGAATGCTGGCCATTTGTTCCCGGTTCACCAAAAACTACAGGTCCTGTCGGGTATGAAATTTTTTCGCCGAATCTGTTTACAGACTTTCCGTTTGATTCCATATCAAGCTGCTGTAAATGCGCAGGAAATCTCGACAAGCCCTGGGAATAAGGAAGAACTGCTGTAGATTCATAGCCCAAAACATTTCTTTCATATACACCGATTAAAGCATCCATTAACGCAGGGTTTTTCCTGATGTCTCTTTTTTTAGCAAGTGCATCTTCTTCTGCAGCTCCCGCTAAAAATAGTTCAAACACATCAGGGGTAAAAGCTAAACTTAATACAACGCCACCAACTCCGGAAGTAGAAGAATATCGTCCGCCAATGTAATCATCCATATAGAACACTTTCATGTAATCAGGATTGTGTGCCATAGGAGAAGTTTCTGAAGTAACTGCAATCAGGTGCTTTGAAAAATCACAGTCATTTTTTCTTAAGGCATCTTTTACAAACTCTTCGTTAGTCAAAGTCTCAAGCGTTGTACCACTCTTTGAAACGATTACAAACAAAGTTTTTCTGACATCCAGACTGTTTATAACCTGGGCAGCATCATCAGGATCTACATTTGAAATGAATTTTGCAGTCAGATTAAATTTGTTAACGGATTTACACCATTGCTCGAGCGCCAGATACATTGCTCTAGGGCCCAAATCCGAACCGCCGATTCCTACCTGACAAACTGTAGTGTATTTTTCCAGATCTTCATTTACCAGGGTACCGTCGTGAATCTGTGATGCAAATTTCTCGAAATCAAGCTGCTGTGTAAAATAGAATAATCTCTTATCGACACCATCAACCATAACGGCATCACCCAATTGAGCACGTGTAAGATGATGTAAAACTTTTCTGTTTTCCCCGGTATTGATAACCTCGCCGTTGTACAAGGCTTCAAACTTATCAACTGCCTGCTGTTCATCTGCTAATTTCTGGAGGATTTTTATTGTTCTTTCATCAACAGGTTTTGCTGCGTAATTATATGCAAGCTTACCGCCCATTCTTATAGAATATTCTTTAACTCTTTCCGCCGCATCTGAAGCAGATAATTTATCTTTAATGGAAACAGAATCTTTTAATGTGAGTAACTGCTTAAAACTTTCTGTCTTATCCAGATTATTCCATTCTATATTTTTATTTACCATTCACTTCTCCCACAATCTATACAACTTAACGAAAACTATTCGTCTAAATTTGGTATGCGCTTTCGTAAGGCTTTCAAGAACTGTTCACCGGTTACGCCGCTTTTTAAGCAGGCAAAAATACAGTTGTCTCCGGCTACAGTTCCAAGGATTTCATCAAAATTCATTGCATCAATCGCGTTGGATACAGCATCTGCATGACCGCCAAAAGTTTTTATTACAACGATATTTCCGCTGTAATCAATGCTTACATAGCCCCGTAAAAAGTCCTGCACATAAATCTGTTCTGTTTCGCGGGTATCTTCTTCTTCCGGCAATGTATAGACATAGCCTGATCTGCCGTCACTTATTTTTCCAACTCTCAAAAGCTTTAAATCTCTTGATAAGGTTGCCTGTGTTACTTCAAATCCATCTTTCTGCAAAAGACTTAAAAGTTCATCCTGACTTTCGATTCTGTTATTCTTAATAATTTTACGCACAGCTTTTAAGCGTGAACTTCTCTCTTTCAAAATATACCTCATCCATTTTTATATATCAAAATCTCTAAAATCTCTAATTTATAGAAATTCTCTAATCTTGCATAAATATACATAATTTATGCAATTTAATGCAAGAAAAAAATTTATCTTTTTAGACATCCCTGACCAAATTCATTTTTTTTCTCAACTTTTAATAATTTTTACAGGTGAATGTATATATGTATGTATAGGAGGCGTATATGTATATGCAAAAGAAAAATATGTTTAAAAGAATTCTATTTAAAACCATTCTACCGACACTTGCCATTACTTTTTCTGTATCAGCAAGTTTTATTCCAACGGGTTGTTCAAATCCTTCTGATGTTGTAAAGGCAATTACTACCGAAGAACCAATCACTTTTGTAGAAAACACAGTTCTTCCTGTATTGCTGGATTTCAGTCTTTCAAGCAGCAATAACCTGGTTTTGTACTTTAACAAAAATGTTACGCTTGAAAACTCAATCCTTTCAGAAAAAGCTTCAGACACAAAGCTGAATGTTTCTGCAGATTCCTACAACAGTACAGAAAACTCTGTGACCTACGATTTTGAATCAATCTGCAAGACAGGAATTGAATACATTCTGGACACAGTTGCAACAGATGAAAGCGGAAATACACTTACACTAAGCTTACCGTTCACAGGCTACAACACAAACATGGCAGGCCTTTTGCTTTCTGAAATCAGAATCGGCTATGCTTCAGTGAAATCCGGTGAAACAACAGTGCATAAAAGTGAATTCGCTGAGCTTATCTGCACAAAAGACGGAAACTTAAGCGGCATCGAATTAGTTTGTGCAAGCAGCGGTGAGGACAGAAAATTTAAATTCCCTGCAATCGATGTACAGAAAGGAGATTACATTACAGTTCATTTAAGGACACCAACTTACAAGGATGAAGTGGAAGAAGGAATTTTCAGCGAAACAAATGAAGACAAATGCATTTCAACTCACATTGATTCCTGTGATACGGCAATTGACTTATGGGCAGAAAGTACAAAGTCTGTTTTCAATGCAACCGGTGATGTTGTAATCGTAAGAAATTCCTATACAAACGAAGCGCTTGATGGATTCATTTATACACAGGACGGAATGCTCGAAGATTCATACACACCTTATGCTTCAGTCCTGGTTGAAAGCAAAATCTGGAACGGCCCGTATTTTGACTCAAACGGCATTACAAAGTCAGCAGCAGCAAGAAGCATGTCACGACAGAACATTAGTGGACTTCTAGATGAAACAAATGCAGAAGCAGAAGATGATGCAGCAGATTCTAACGAAACAATTTATGCAGACTCAAAAGACGAATGGATTAAAACAAAAGAAGTAACACCTGGGTATTTGAATTCCAGCAAAACGATTAATTAGAAATTGAATGTTGAGTTTGATTTAACAAGAAATTCAAAAATGTGGTAGCGCGAAGAAAAGCAGAAGGCTGTTGAACACTTTGAAGGGGCGAACGAGCGCAAGCGAGTGAGTCAAACACCTTATACCCTTCAACCGTGTGAAACAGCCTGTCTTTTCTGGGAGCGGACACATTTTTGTCTACTGATTAATAAAAAACTCGACATTTAACTTAAAAATTGAATGTCGGGATTTCCTTGAGCTTTGTGTATTTACTGTCGTAGGCATGAGCTCCGGGAAGCCCGCTCTCAATTCTTTCATTTTCTTTCTTTAACTGAAACTCAATCATCTTTGTAAAAACATTCATTAACGGCCGTGTATCACAGTCTTTATTTACCAGCTTCTGTTCCTTCAGTTCATTGATTAAGTAATAGCAGGTCTCAATTGTAGAAACACAATATTCTTTCGGCTCAGTTTTAAATGTAAACACAGATTTATACTGATTTATAAAACTAAATCTTGGAAGCGTCATAAGATTTTTACTGGTCTTCAATATTTTTCTTGAACAGAACCATGTCGAATCAATGATAATCGGCATTAAGATTTTATCTTTCAATTCAACTGCCAGATTTTCACTCGAAGCATCTATAGCGTTTTCATTAGGATACATTAGCACCGGATAATACTTTGGATTCTGCAGCAAATCATTAAGCTGTTTATTATTCGTAAAATCGATTCCGACAAAAATTTCACTTTCAGGCAGACACAAATGAGCAAGCCGCCCGGTCCCTGTTTTCTGCTTTTTAGCTTCTTTCGGATGCATTAAAAAAATAAACTTTACGCCGCAATCCACTTTCTTTACATACTTACAATAACAGGATGAAAGAGGCCTGAAACATTTATAACAAACTTCACGCATAAGACAATACTTATTTTATGGTTCGGGCAATAACTCCGCCGCCTATAATTACACCGTCATTATACAAAACTGCTGACTGCCCCGGAGCAACTGCCCTCTGGCTTTCATCAAAAGTGATTTTCCATGCAGTTCCATTGTAAGCAAAAGTGTCATCCTCAGACGGAATATATTTTTCTACAGTACAGGGAACAGGTTTACTTGCAAGCCTGATTTTTACCAGGGCCTTAATTTTTTCGTTAGGTTCAACCTCTGCCGGCCAGACAAAATCATCTGCAATTAAACCGGAAGAATTTAAGGCATCGTTTGGAGCCAGAACAACTACATTATTTTTAGCATCAATTGAATGAACATACACAGGATATTTCATGGCAATCCCCAGTCCTTTTCTTTGTCCCACTGTATAGTGCTCAATTCCTTTATGCCTTCCCAAAATATGTCCGTCCAAATCAATTATATCGCCGGGAACAGAAGGTTTATCTGCAAACAAAAGATCAAAATATTCTTCACCAACAAAATCCTGGCTTTCTTCACGAGCTGCCGCTTCAAGATTTGCTTCACGGGCAAGTTCAAAAACTTCAGACTTCAATTTAGTTGCTAAAGGAAAGCGCACTTTTTCTAAGGTTGTACTTGGAATGCGATACAAAAAATATGTCTGGTCTTTTGAAACATCCGTAGCGCCTGCAATCATAAAAGGCCTTTTATCCGTTCCGTATAATCCCTCTTTTGGTCTTACAATTTTTGCATAGTGTCCCGTACAAAAATAATCATACTTAATCCCAAGCTTTTCTACAGCGTCAAGCATTGCACCAAATTTAATATTTCTGTTGCACATGATGCATGGATTTGGCGTTCGTCCGCTTCGATACTCTTTTTTGAAATACTCAAGAACTTTTTCTTTATACTCAGAGTGAACATCAACTACATGATATTCAATGCCATTTTCTTTACAGAATTTCTCGCACTCTTCAATATTTTCTTCTTCACCAGGACCGTAACACGCTTCTTTAATTTTCTTGTCCGGATTCTTTGCCTTTACTTCAGGAATTGAACCGTCCCACAAAGACATAGTAACGCCAATTACATTACATCCATTTTTCTTTAAACTTAAAGCCGTAAGAGTTGAATCAACTCCGCCAGACATTCCAACCAGAACAGTTTTTCCAGGCTCCGGCATATTTTGTTCAATAAATTCCATAATAAATAAATCCGTTTAATTTATGATTTTTAAGCATCAGCTGTGAGCAATTCTAAAACCAAAAGTAATCAATCATTCAAAAAAATTAAAATCCAGGGAAATTAAACCCATTAGGAAGCTTCATTCCTCCAAGCTGACCGCCAAGCTTACTCATATCCATTCCGCCCATCTGCTGCATTAAGCGTGCCTGCATTCCCTTGTTGCGGGTAAGTTTTTTCATTGTAAGCTTCATCTTTTCAAACTGCTTAATCAGCTTATTAACTTCCTGAACAGAGGTACCGCTTCCTTTTGCAATTCGCTTTCTTCTGGAAGGGCCTATAATCAAGTGGTTCAATCTTTCCTTATAGGTCATTGCCTGAATAATTGCTTTCTGATGTTTAATCCCTGCCTTATCAATCTGATCTTCTGAAACCTGTCCTGCAAGCCCCGGCATCATATCCATAAGACTCGACATGCTTCCCATTTTTTCTACAGATTCAAACTGTTCAAGCATATCCTGCAAAGAAAACTCGTTGCGCTGCATTTTCTTCTGAAGCTTTAAAGCCTCTTCTGCATCTACAGTTTCCTGAGCCTTTTCAACAAGACTTACAACATCACCCATTCCCAGTATTCTGCTTGCAATTCTGTCAGGATGGAAAATCTCAAAGTCTTCAGTCTTTTCACCTGTACCGATATACAAAATTGGTTTGCCGGTAATTGTCTTTAATGAAAGAGCCGCACCACCACGGGCATCTGAATCGAACTTGGTAAGAATTACACCGGTTAAGCCCAGCTGCTCATCAAAGCTTTTTGCAATGTCTACGGCATTCTGACCCGTCATTGAATCTGCAACAAGAATTGTTTCTGAAGGTGAACAGCATTTCTTTATATCAACAAGCTCCTTCATCATGTCTGTATCAATCTGAAGTCGGCCGGCAGTATCTAAAATAACCGTATCAAGCCCATTCTTCTTTGCGTAATCAATTGCATTCTTTACAACTTTAACTGCATCCTTTGCACCATCTTCCTTATAAACAGGAACAGAAATTTTTTCTCCCAGAACACGAAGCTGTTCCATAGCAGCAGGACGAACCAAGTCGCAGGCAACAAGCAGAGGACGACGACCATCTTTCTTTAATTTAAATGCAAGCTTATGAGCTGCAGTAGTTTTACCGGCACCCTGAAGACCAAGCAAAAGAATAACAGACTGAGTGTCCGGGCCTTTAAGAGCAAGGTCAGTTTTTTTGTCGCCGAGCATTGCACAGATTTTATCGTAAATAATTTTAACAAACTGCTGACCAGGATCTACAGAGCGTAAAACTTTTTCACCCTTAGCTTCTTCTACTGTACTGTTAACGAATCTTCTTACAACGCGTAAATTAACATCAGCCTCAAGCAAAGCCATCTTAATCTGTTCAACAGTTTCTTCAATATTTTTCTCTGTAATCTTAGACTTGCCGCTAATCGTTTTTATAATGTTGGCAAAAGTGCCGGTAATTTTTTCAAGCATTATCTTCCCTCGTGTCGTTTAAGAATTTTTTTCATATTATCTCTGTTAATCAAAGACTCAAGACATTTTTCAGGAGTAATTTCCTTATTCAAAAGATGGAACAGAGCCTCACAGATTGGCAGCTTCAAATTTTTAGCCACAGCAATCTGATGAACATACTTACAGGCAACAGCACCTTCCGGCAAATATCCGACCTTCTTAACATTCAAAATCAAATCATCTAAATCTTTAAACTGAGACAAAATATCAGTCTTAATAATATCATGACCAAACCGTCTGTTTCTGCCGAACTTAGACTTACAGGTAACATCCAGATCACCTACCCCGCTTATAGAAGTAAAAGTCTGAGCGTGAGTAGCACCCATTGCAAAACCTAACGTTTGGATTTCATTTAATCCCGCAGCCATCAAAAGGCTCTCTGTATTATCGCCAAAAATTTCACTGGTTTCAGCAAGCGCATCCAGGGCACCGTAAATTACAGCAATAACATTTTTAGCAGCAGCACAAATCTGAACGCCAATTGTGTCAAACGAAGCATAAGCCATAATACCCTTTGCATCACGAAGAACATCGCGCACAATAATCGCATTTCTGTGATGGTTACTGGCAGAAATAAGTCCCGTAATTTTTCCAACAGCAACTTCTTCCGCATGACTTGGACCTGCAATATAAACCGTGCAGTTTTTGTAGCACGCAGGCAGTGCACTTTCCATTGTATCCAGAACCAAACCAGGAAGCTCACTGTCTTTAGAAGGAACAAATCCCTTTGTCAACGAAGCAATTATAGTTGAGCCGTCCTGAATATTTTTTACATCGCAGAATTTCGAAATTGTAGAAGCAAGGTACAAAGAAGGGCTTGCCATAATTACAATATCTTTTCCTTCAGCAACTTTTTTTATGTCGCAGCTTGCCCTAACATTTTCATCCAAAAGAAGTCCAGGCAAATAGCGTTTATTTTCGTGTTCATTATTTATTGAATCAGTTACATCTTCTTCCAAAGCCCAAAGTTCAACACAGTGACCGCCATGAGACAAAGCAGTTCCCAAAGCAGTTCCCCAGGCTCCGGCACCAATTATACCAATATTTTTTTTATCCATATAATTTCCTTTCCAATATTTTTATTATGATACTAAAGACAGGTTATTTTTTCAATTAAATTGATTTTTATTTTTATGGACGCCAGTTTTCTCTCCCGCAAAAAATTTCTTCTTGTGACAAATCATTTCTTTTTCATCCGGTGTTACGCACTTCCCTTCCGGTCATCCTCCGGACTGCTTCGCAGGTGCTCCATACCGGGCTTAGTAAATATTGAATAACACGGTGGTTGAGCCTGTCGAAACCACAACAACCTGTCATTCTGAGCATGGCTTTAGAATCTGTACTACACAGATGCTGAAATGAATTCAGCATGACAAACTTCTTCTTTATAGTGAAGAATAAATCTGTCATTCCGAACTTGTTTCGGAATCTGTACTATACAGATGCTGATATAAAACTAACAACACCAAATATTGAATAAAGAAATATAAAACTATAAATTTACTCTAATAAAAACATCGCTTAACAAAAAAGGACTTTATGAAAAACGCAATCATTTTTGACATGGACGGAACAATACTGGACACTCTCGACGATTTAACTGACAGCACAAACATTGTTTTAAAAAAGTTTAACGCGCCACAAAGAACAAAAGACGAGGTGCGGAAATTTGTTGGAAACGGAATAAAAAAACTTTTAGAAAGAGCCATCCCGGGCGGAACTCAAAATCCAAATTTCGAAAAAGCATATAGTTTTTTACAGGAGACTTACAGTAAAAACTGCCTTGTAAAAACAAAACCCTACGCAGGCATTTTAGACTTAATGAAAACCCTTAAAGCAAACGGAATCAAAATGGGAATTGTCTCAAACAAACCGGACGCTCAGGTTAAAGAATTAAACAGAATATTTTTCAGCGAATATATTGACTCCACTTGTGCAATCGGCGCTCAGGAAGGAATAAAACTAAAACCCCAGCCTGACTCTGTTTATAAAGTGCTTGAAAACCTGAATGTAAACAAAGACCAGGCCTTTTACGCTGGAGACTCCGATGTAGATTATCAAACTTCATTAAATGCGGGCCTCGACTGCATAAGCGTTTTGTGGGGCTTTAGAACCGAAGAGCAGTTAACTTCCTGCGGGGCCAGCAATTTTGCTCAGGTACCGAATGACATCCTTTCATACTTTTCAATTGAAAGCAAAACAAATTCAGACTCAGAAGAAGAAACTGACATTTTCCTGAAAGGACAAATTGCAAAAGAATTAGATTTTTACAGAATCAGAGATGAAATCGCAAGCTTAAGCAGCACAGAAGAAGGCAAAGACTTTACTCTAAAAAGAGAAGCTTCAAGCGATTCAAACAAAATAAACGAAATCAAAAACATTTCTATGGAATGGGAAAAAATTCTTACAACAACAAGAAGCAACCCGATAGAATATTTCCCGCAGGTTCAAAAATCCTTCCAGGCATTAAAGGTTTCCGGCACTCAGCTTTCAAAAGAAGAATTATTTGCTATAGGAAAGTTTTGTATCAGTTCACGAAAATTAAAAGAAATTATAAAAACTTCATCTGAAAACTTTACGCTTCCCCTGCTTACTAAAAACGCAGAAGCAATGTCAGATCTTTCATTCGTAGAAAATGAAATCTTTTCTGTAATTGATTCTTATGGCGAAATAAGGGATTTACCTGCATTAAAAGAAATCAGAAAAAACATTTTAAACCTGCAGAAACAGATTGAAAACGCAATAAAAAAATACACAAGCGATTCAAGCCTGAACACAGTATTACAGTCAAATGTTCCCGTATACAGAAGCGACAGACAGCTTCTTGCAGTAAAAGCTTCTAACCGCTCAAAAATTTCAGGCATCGTTCATGAAGTAAGTTCTACAGGGCAGACAGTTTATATAGAACCCGATGAAGTTGTAAAGGCAAACAATATGCTTGTTGAAGCCGAATACAAATTAATCTCGGAAACAAAAAAAATCTTACGCGAGCTTACTTCAAAAATTTCTTTGTACAGAAACGAATTAGAAGAAAACCATAAAATTTTAATCAAACTCGACTCATACGCTGCAGGAACAAAATACAAAATACAGCACTCAGGAGTTTTCGCTTTAGAATGCAGTGAAGGACAAACACTAAAATTATTAAAAGTCCGCCACCCGCTTCTGGGAGAAAAATGTGTTCCTCTCGACATAGAATATCTGGAAGGCAAAAAAATTCTTATCATCACAGGACCAAACACAGGAGGAAAAACCGTTACATTAAAAACGATTGCACTCAGCGCTCTATTAAATCAGGCAGGCTTCCCGGTTCTTGCTTCAGACGGAACAGCGCTGCCAGTCTTTACAAAAATCTTTGCAGACATTGGAGACGAGCAGTCAATCGATTCTTCCTTAAGTACCTTCTCGGCACATATGAAAAAACACTCCCAAATGCTTGAACACGCAGACGAAAACACTTTGCTTTTACTTGATGAACTTGCAAGCGGAACAGACCCTCAGGAAGGCGGTGCTCTTGCAATGGCAGAGTTAGATACATTCCTGGAAAGAAAATCCTGGGTAATCGCTACAACCCACCACGGAATCTTAAAGAACTACGGATACACAAATCCTTACTGTATAAATGCCAGCGTTGATTTTGACAAAAACACTCTGCGCCCTACCTACAGGCTATTAATGGGAGTTCCAGGTGAAAGTCACGCTCTTGAAATTGCAGGTGAAAGCGGAATTGCACAGGAAGTAATCGACAAGGCAAAAAATTATTTGAACACAGAACAGGCAGATGTCAGCACGCTCATAAAAGGCCTCACAGAAAAACACAGTGAACTGGACAAATTAGTTGAAGAACAGAAAGAAGAAAAAATCTTACTCGAAGAAAAAAAATTAAAGCAGCAGGAAAAAGAACTAAAACTAAAAGAAAAAGAGTTAGAATTAAAGACAATCGAACAAAAACAAAGCTTTGCATTTTTATCTGAAAGCCGAAAGGAACTGGAAAACCTTATCAGAAAAATACGGGAAGGCGAAATAACAAGAGAAAAAACTTTAGGAGCAAAAAACTTTATTTCTTCTTTACAGGAAAAACTTTCAGAAAGAGATATGCTCCTCGAAAGTGAAAAAGAAAAACTCGAAGAAGAAAAAGAAAAGCATTCAGGCGAAGTTAAAATCTTTGAAAACGGAATGAAACTTACTTCTAAAAATTCAAAGTCAAAATCAAATAAAAAAACTAAAGCCCGCCTTTCAAATTCAAAGGCCCTGGAATATGCTACAGCAATCGAACTTCCGGCAAGAAAATCTAATGAAACAAAGAAGATTGAACTTAAAGAAGGAATTGAAGTCTTAGCAGGAAAAGAAAAACGAAAAGGAATTCTTGGAAGCAAAACAAAAAATAATTTCTACACCGTACACTTTGGTTCAATAAAAATGAATTTTAAAGAAGAAGAAATTATTCCTGCAGAAGCTCCATCAAATCAAAGCAAAATAAACCTGAGTGTTGAATATGCAAACACAGAATACAAAACTGAAAAACCAAAATTTGAACTGCGCCTTTTAGGAATGAGATGTGAACAGGCTTTAAAAGAAGTTCAGAAGCAGCTGGATTTATGTGCAATCACAGGCTTTAAATCGTTCAGCATTATTCACGGAAAGGGAGACGGAATCTTACAGCAGGCAGTAAAAGATTTGCTCTCAAATTATCCGGGAATAAAAGACTTCCACTTTGCCCGCCCGGAAGACGGTGGTTCTGGGAAAACTTATGTTGAATTGGAGTAAGTGGGAAAACCTATGAGCACCTGTCATCCTGAACTTGTTACAGGATCTAAATGACAAGACGAAACTGTCATCCTGAACTTGTTTCAGGATCTGTATAATACGCACTTAAACGGTGGAGCAGCTTATCTGCAATATCCAATTTGAAGTGCATCTTATGTGATTTTACATTTGCATCAGAGCAGAGTAGTCGACTTTATGTTCTCTTGCGTAGGCAATAAAATCTTTTTCTTCTTTTGTTACACGAATTTGAAATTTCAGAGGCAATGCAAATTTCTGTTTTCTTCCTGCATTTTCTCTTGCACCACCATGTCCAAATTTCTTTTCATATGAAGTAAGTCCAGATTTTTTCATATATTCTTTTTCAGAAATTATTTTTTCATCTGGAGAAACTTCATTTTCTAATTTCTTAAAAACATAACCTTCTGAATCTTTTACAAAAACATAATCCATAATCAAACTGAACGAAGTTCGTTTGTCTTTATTATAAAAAAATCTTTTTGAATATGTCAACAATTTCAAGAAAATGATTTTATAGTTCTTTGATTAAATGATATTTTTTATATCCGGTTGGAATATCATTAAGTTCGCTGATCATTTTATAACCGTGTTTCTTGTAAAATTCAGGAGCTTGCCAGGACATTGTATCTACATGTACAGAATGACATCCTCTTTTATATGCTTCTTCTTCGGCTGACTTTAAGAGCAGACTTCCAATTCCTTTTTTACGGAAGTTTTCATGTACCCAGAGAATATCGATATGCATCCAGCCCCAGTAAGTTCCACCAAGAATCCCAGCAATTATATTTCCATTTTCATCATATTCTATAATATTTAAAAGCTGATGATTATCGCTTCCAACTTTTTTCTCATTGAATTTTTCTAGAGCCCTGTTTATAAAACTAATTTCTTTTTCTGTTGGATTATAATTCATTTTTTTTTCAACTTGCGCCCCAATGCTGGCGTCCACATAACAAGATATTTAATACTTATCGTACTAAGAGAATTGAAATAACCCCTACTTCACCACCATAACATTACAATGGGCACTGCCAATAATTTCGCGGGAGTGATAACTGATTTCAGAATGAAGCCTAGCATTTGAAGTTTCAACAGTTTCACTTCCAAGCAAAATTAAATCAGCATCCCACTCATCTGCGGCAAGAACAATTTCTGACCAGATGCTTCCGTGCCTGATTTCAGTTTCTACTTGAACTTGATTCTGGAGGGCTAAGTTTTTTACATAATTGATATTTACTTTTGCATCGCGTTCAATCCACTCAAGACCGCTTTCAGCTTCTTCTTTTGTAATCATTTTAATCAGATTCAACTTTGTAACAGATGAAACATCAGCAACGACTACAACTTTTACAGCACAATCAATAGCCTTTGCCATCCTGAATGAATACATAACAGCTTTAAGTGAAGCCTTAGAACCATTATACGCAACCAAAACTTTTTGTAAAAAACTATCTTCTTCCAATTCAAAATTCTCCTTAATACATTGGCCTTATCTGTTTTTTTTCAACGATTTTAAGACAAAGACATTTTCTCTTTCTCTTTCTTCTAAAACGCTTTCAATATATTTTACTGTTTCTTTGTCCTGAGGAATAATCATTTTATCAAGTGCATTTACTCGCCTTTGAGTTTTCTTTACTTCTACAGCAAGTCTCCAGGCAATATTTCTGATTGTTGCCATTTGAGTTATTAAAGTTAGAAGCTCAAAGAAATCATCCATTACCTGATCGCTTTCAGGAAAAGTTCCTAAGAATGAAGTAAAGAGCTGTTTCTGAGGAAGTTCAACATCAAACGAATCAAACGCAAGGCCTGCAATAGAAACTTTTTTTTCTTTTATTTCAAATTTGTAATCTACAGAATGCGACAATCTTTCTACACGGTCTTCACCAACAACTTCAATCATTCTCAAAAGATTTGGATAAGACTTTTTTATACACTCCTCGATTTTAGCATCCAGAACTTTTACCTTATCAACAATATGCATCAACTCCATTACTAAAATCTCACGCTTCTGCTCAAGTAAGTCATAGCCCTCAGTACTAATCTGAAGCTGTTCCTTAATGCTCAAGAGATTCGATTTTGTCGGTGCAATATTAAGTTTTGCCATAAACTCTCCAAATCTTAACCTGCATAGCCTTCTTCAGGTAAATACTTATCTATGAGTTCATCTTTAATTCTGTACAATTCAGAGCGTGGTAAAATGCTCAAAAGCTTCCAGCCTAAATCCAAAGTTTCAAAGATGCTTCTGTCTTCATATTCACCCTGCGTAAAAAACTTTGATTCAAGCTCGCTACCAAACTTTAAGTACATTCTGTCTAATTCAGACAACTCTTCTTCACCAATAATTGATGCAAGGTTACGGATATTTTTTACCTTCGAATAAGAGGCAAACAACTGGCTCGAAACGCTTGCGTGATCTTCGCGGGTCATTCCTTCACCAATACCGTCTTTCATGAGTCGGCTTAAACTTGGCAAGCCCGCCACAGGAGGATACACACCCTTCTGGTCCATTTCGCGGTCTAAAACAATCTGGCCCTCAGTAATGTATCCTGTAAGGTCTGGAATCGGATGGCTTATATCATCGTTCGGCATAGTAAGAATTGGAATCTGTGTAATAGAACCCGTACTGCCCTGAACCTTTCCCGCTCTTTCATAAAGTTCTGCTAAATTAGAATACAAATATCCAGGGTAGCCTTTTCTTCCCGGAACTTCACCTCTTGTAGTAGAAATTTCACGCAGGGCCTCACAGTAGTTTGTCATATCAGTCATTACAACAAGAACGTGCATATTGCATTCAAACGCCAGATACTCTGCAGCAGTTAAAGCACAGCGCGGAGTAATGATTCTTTCGATTGAAGGAGAATCAGCTAAGCTCTGGAACATTACAACCTTTGACAAAACACCGCTTTCTTCAAAGGTATGCTTAAAGAACTGCGCTACATCGTATTTAATTCCCATGCCTGCAAAAACCATTACAAAGTCTTCGCTGTCATTTAAAAGCTTTGCCTGCCTGATAATCTGTGCTGCAAGTTTATTATGCGGTAAACCGTTTCCACTGAAAATAGGAAGCTTTTGTCCACGGATTAAAGTATTCATTCCATCAATTGCAGAAATTCCTGTCTGAATAAAATCCCTCGGATAAACGCGCGCATAAGGATTTATAGAGTTTCCGTTTACGTTTAATTTTTTACTGCTGATAATCGGAGGATAACCGTCTATGCTTTCACCGAGTCCGTTAAAAATTCTTCCTAAAAGACCTTTACCTACAGCAAGCTCCATCGGCTCCTCCAGAAACTCAACTGTTGTTGATTCAAGATCAAGGCCTGTTGTGCTTCCAAAAATTTGAACTACGGCAATGTCTTTATTCAGGTCAATAATTCTTCCGGTTCTTTTTTCACCAGTCTTATCGCGGACATAAACTACTTCATCATAAAAAGAATTCTCGCTTCTCTTTACAGCAACTATTGGTCCGTCTACAAGTGTTAATCCGCTGTGTTCAATGCCTTTCATACTATTGCATCCTTGCGGTATAGATTTTCAAGTCCGCTAAATTCATTTTCCATATCAGTTTGAATTTTATTCAAGCCTTCTATGTCATCATTTTTTACAACACTCTTAGCTTTTATAATTTCTTTCCTGCAGTCTAAATCACGAATCTTTAAAAGAGGACAGCCCATCTTTAAAAGCTCAAGTGATTTATTGTAGAAAGTCAAAATCAAAAGTAAAAGCAAAATCTGTTTCTGTGGAGAAGAATAAGAATCAATTTCATCAAAGGCATTCTGCTGTAAAAATCCGTTCTTAATCATTTCACAAACAATCAAAACTAAATTATCTTTCTCCGGTAAAGCATCAGAACCAATAAGGCGTACAATCTGCTGCAGGCGGTCTTCCTTTTTCAAAAGTGCAAGCGCTTCGGCTCTGGCCTGTGAATAGCGGGGATCCTTTCCGTTCCACCAGAGTTTAATTTCATCAGCATATTCAGAATAAGAATCAATCCAGCCAATTGCAGGATAATGTCTTGAATTTGCAAGCTCTCTGTTTAAAGCCCAGAAGCATCGGATAAATCGTTTTGTATGCTGAGTTACAGGTTCACTAAAATCTCCTCCCGGTGGCGAAACAGCACCAATTACGCTGACACTTCCTTCGCTTCCAGTAAAAGTTTTTACTCTGCCGGCCCTCTCATAAAATTCTGCCAGGCGCGTTGGCAAGTAAGCAGGGAAACCTTCTTCTGCAGGCATTTCTTCCATACGTCCCGAAAGCTCTCTTAAGGCTTCTGCCCAGCGGCTTGTTGAGTCTGCCATGATTGCAACATGAAGTCCCATGTCCCTGTAGTATTCTGCTAAAGTAATTCCTGAATACAAAGAAACTTCGCGGGCAGCTACAGGCATATTTGATGTATTTGCAATTAAAATTGTTCTTTCCATCAAAGACCTGTTTGTTCTAGGGTCAATCAGTTTTGGGAAATCAGTAAGAACATCTGTCATTTCATTTCCGCGCTCACCGCAACCAATGTATACAATTAAATCTGCATCACACCATTTAGCAATTGCATGCTGGGTCATAGTTTTACCGGTTCCAAAGCCACCCGGGATTGCAGCCGTTCCACCTTTACTTAGCGGGAAGAAAACATCAATTACTCTCTGACCGGTAATAAGCGGCTGACTTACTTCAAGCTTTTCTGCGTATGGTCGTGGTTTTCTAAGCGGCCAGTAGTGACTTAAATAAAGTTCTTCATCCAAATCCGTAACGGCAATAACTTCATCAACATTGTAAGAGCCTGAACCCTTTACAGATTTTAAAGCCTTTCCCTTTATATATGGCGGAACCATAATGCAGTGCTTTATAGAACCAGTTTCCTGCACATAGCCTAAAATCTTTCCGGCAGAAATTTCTTCACCTTCAGAAACAACACAATCGAAGTCCCATTTTTTTTCACCGTCAATACATTCTGCCCTCTGGCCTGCATTTATATAAATTCCAGACTGTTCATACATTTGCTTTAGAGGGCGCTGGATTCCATCATAAATTGTTCCAACAAGCCCTGGTCCAAGTTTTAAAGACAAAGGTCTTCCGCTTGAAACAACCTGCTCTCCAATATGCAGGCCACAAACATCTTCATAAACCTGAATTGTAGAAACACCGTTATTCTGGCGGATTATTTCACCTATAAGTTTTTTCTCTCCTACATCAACAACATCGTATAAACCGCAGGATGCCAAACCTTCTGCATAAACTATAGGACCACTAATTCTGGTAATTGTTCCTTTAATCATTTTATAACCTCCTGACCAAACAAAGCGCAGGAAAGTTCATAAGAATTTGCTTTTAAAAGTTCAGATAAAATTTCATCCAGAGTAACATTCGCTTTTATTTTACATTCTTTTGATTCAACAAAAAAACCTTTGTTATGCATAAAATCCGGTAATTGATTTTCCAAAAGCTTAACATTCATTGATTCACAAGAATCCACAATAAATCCCTCGCCTTCCAGATATTTTTTTACCTTTGAACCTTCAAGATTTACAGTCATTACAGAAACTTTATTAGAAGTAAAAAAAGATTTCATTGACTTAAAGTGATTACCTAAAATTTCAAAAATTTTCTCTTCAGATAAACCGCTGAAAAATTTGTTAAAAGATTCAATAACACTATTATGGATATATTGAATATACAGTCTCTCTTCTTCCAAATCCACTAACGCTTCAAGCTTCTTCTCATAAGTCAGTGAGTCTTCTTCAAATTTTTTACAAGCTTCATCAACTGCTTTTTGAATGCGCAGGTCCAGTCCGTCTCTTAAACTCTGAGCATTCTCTTTAGCAGATTCTATAATTGCTTTAATTTTTTCTTCAGTCTGTTCTTCTATTTCTCTATCTAGAACTTGAGTCGATCTTAATTCTTCCATTATTCAAAGCTCCCATTCAGACTTTTATTCCTACTGCATCAGAAATTGCCTGTGTCAAAGATTTTCTATGAGGATTATGCCCGTGAAGTCCTGGAATTTCCACAGCAACCGGAGCAACACCTTTCATCTGCCAGGATTCAAAAACACTTCCAAGCATATCAGCAACATCTTCTGTAACAATGAGAATTTTTACTTTTTCAGTTATAACACCAGAACTGCGCTCATCAACCTTTTGATTAGTCACTTCATAAAACGCATCCAGTGCTTCCTGGCGGTTAGAAACTGCCCTGCCTTTTACACCTGCTAAATTAAAGCCCAGAACAATTTCCCGCTCAGCTATTACAAAAAATTCCATTAAAACTCTTTACATAAGGATAATGAACAATGCAACCAAAAAGCCCCACAAACAAATACCTTCTGCAAGACCTACGAAAGGAAGAGCTTTTCCTGAAAGTTCAGCATTTTCACTCATTGCACCCATAGCAGCTGAACCAATTTTTGCAACAGCAGTTCCTCCACCTAAACAGGCAATTCCAACAGCTAAAGCTGCAGCCAGATATTTAATAGAAGATGCCCATCCAGAATCTGCAGCAGCTTCTACCGACTGATTATCTGCATTTTCAGAATCACTTGCTTTTGATCCTTTTGCGAAAACTGCTAATGAACCAAACACTAAAAGTGTAATAATAAATAAAATTTTCTTGTTCATATTTTTTGCCTCCGAGAACAAATTTTTCTACAATTATTAATATTCGAATCTGAAAGGTTTAAACTCTCTTCCAGTTTCAAAGAAAAACTTACTAAAAAACTCATAGTACTGAAGACGCACAACCTGAATTGCAACAATCATTCCTTCAAGCACTACAACAATTGCATTACCAACAATACTTACAGCAATACCACCTGCAGGACCTGCCAAATGAGACAGTTTTTCAATAATATAACCCAAAACTGCATGAGCCAAAGCAAACGCTCCGACACGCACAAAACTTACAGTATTAGAAAGATAAGACGAAATAATTTCAATCAGCTCAACAATAGCCGCAATTAAAGCACTAAACACACCATTTTCAAACACAGGTCTTTTACCATCTACAAGGCGCTCAAAGACCTCACTGAATGCCGTTAAGAATAAAGAAGTACCTATTATAATCCAGTCGTAAACTGCAATCTTGCCCTTAAACAAAGCAACTTTCAAAGCAAAATACACAACATACCAGAAGAAAATTGAACCGGTAATTCCTGTCTTACCAAAAATAGCCTTTCCTTTTTTACCCAATGTAAACTGATTTACAATGTTAATAATAATACCTGTGGAATTAATTATGAAACCAACAGCAATTGTAAAGCCGAAGAACATAAACATTCGTGTAATCGAAGAAGAATCCTGAGACGGCATCATAGGAAGAATCTGTGAGCGCGGCTCTCCAAATAAACCTGTTACCCAATATGCAAACGGCTGTAAAACTGTTTCATTCGCAAAAAACTCACCGGTTAAAATTCCCATAATCGAACTTGAAACACCAATACAAATAAAAATCGTAGAAAATTTTTCCCAGCCGGAAAGCTTGAACAGCTTCAGTTTCATTAAAATTCCAACGAGCAAAAATATTAAGCCCTGACCTAAATCGCCAAACATAATTCCAAAAAGCAAAGTAAAGAAAAGAGCAACAAAAGGTGTCGGGTCTACAGTTCCATACAAAGGAGAACCATAGCTGAACACCATGCGCTCAAAGTTTTTAACAATTCCCTTATGCTTTACCTGAACAGGAATTTTTTCTTCTCCGCGAACAACAGATTCAACTTCACTCGGCAAATAACACCTGATGCCTACACGGCCTTCCGTAAGCTTATCCAGATCTTTCATTAAATCATGACTCAAATAAGACGGGATCCAGCCTGTAATCCTATAAACAAATTCTGTACTCTCTAATTTATTTTCAACTTCATAAATCTGTGCGCTTATAGAAAATTCTGCAATCAATCTCTGTAAATGAGCTTCATGAGTCTGCGCAAAATTTTTCCTCTGCTTTACAATTTCATCTATTTCTGCAAGAAGAGAAACTTTTTCTTTTTCCAGTGATTCAATCGCATCATCAGGAACGCCTTTGAAGTCAGAAGGAATTTCATATTCAATAAAGTGTACATCGTTTAAAACTTTATCTACACTAATTCTATTCGCTTTAGAACATGCAACTAAAACGCTTTTATTATCATTTCCTAAAGGAACCAGTAAAGCCTGAGAGCCTAATTTATATTTCAATGAATCACGGCTTTCATCCGGAACAGAACCAATTCTAAAAGTTAAGAACGACATGCTTTCCAGCTGACTGTATGAAACCTTCAGATTTGAAAATGCCATTGTTTCATCATAAATTTTTTCTACACTTTTAAGCTTATCATTTAATTCTAATTCTTTATCAAACAAAACCTGCGCATTAGAAATAAGTTCTTCTGCTTCTTTGTATTCCTCTTCAGAAGGAAGATTTATATCGCTGTTATATTTATTCTCTGAACTCAGATTCAATTTTGCTCTTGTAGAAAGAAGGGCTTCACACAATTCCTTATCAGGATTCTTTTTATCGTCTTCAGTTTTTTCTTCAAAATTCTGCTGAAACTGAAACTGACCAAATTCTCCAAGATACTTTAACACCGAGTGAATGTCTCTTTTTAGAATCATCAATTCAATCAATTTCATAGGAACTGTTTTAGCCATTATTAACCCCCAGCTTAATTCTTTGACATGCGTGACGAATATTGTCCACTTCATCCTGCTTTATAATAAACCAGCACACTAACGGACAGCATGTAGAAGGATATTTATGAAACAAATGCTTAGCCTGCAAAACATAAAAGTCCTGGAAAGCATTATTAATATATGCACAGTTTATAGTCCACGAAGCACTATCCGGATTCAAAAACTTTTTAATAGAAGATTTACTCCATACATTAAAATCATCAAGCTTCCAGTCTAAAGATTTTATTACTTCGCCCGCAAATAAATCCTTTTCATTTTTTTTGTCGCCTTCATAAACCAGATAAGATTTAATCTGCTCACTTTCCATTTTATAAAAAATTCTAAGACGCAAAGCCCACACAAAATTCTGCACAACAATTTTCTGTAAAAACAATTTCTGTAAATCGGAAGCACTTTCATTTTTTATTTCATTAACGCTTGCCCACAATTCCTTTATGTACTGGCAGTCAATCCTGTAATTAAAATCTTTCTCGTCATCAAAAGAATCAAAACCTGCATACCACTCATAAGGAGAGTTCAAAGTAATTTCTTTAAGCGAAGGCCACGCATTATAATTCAGTCTTGAATATGGAAAAATATTTATAAGCTCCGGCTTTTCTTTATTTCCCAAACATAAAGTCGCTGCAATCTCTTTTAAATTTTCTACCTCATAAAACTGAAGCATTGTAATTAAAACTTTTTCTGGCCTTTCATAATTTTCCATCAGTGAAATAAATTTATTTACAAATTCATTTAAAGCCGTTTTTTCAAATTCTTTTACAAGCAGTGACTGCGGCAAAGAAGGAATTTCTTTAGAAAACAAAAGCGACCATAACTGAGGAATTGAACTTTGAGAAAACAAAACAGATTTTCTATTTCCAATAAAACTTTTGGAAAGGCTCCCGCTTGCTTTAGAATAAACATAGCAGTCAGCCGTAGACTTATCCATTGACATTTATTTATTTTCCATTAGCCGCGAGTTTTTCACCAAGAACCTTCGAAAACTCATCATAATTTTTTTCATAAGATTCCAGTGTTTTTTCATAAGAGTCCAATACCTTCTTATGATTTTCAAGAGCATCATTTTTACGCTTTAAAAACTTCTCTTCTTCAGCAGAAATTTTTGCCTTATAGATTTCACCAAATTTCGATTCAACTTCTGTCTTTGCTTCATTCAAAATTTTATCAGCTTCAGCATAAGCTTCATTCAATTTCAAAGCAGAAGCATTTTCAATATTTAATAAGTGCTGTATTACATCTAATTCTGAACTCATAAGATTGATTATACCATATAAAATTATTTTAAATCACTATGTGTAATATCCTTAAAAATTCCACCTGAAAATCTCAAGCAAAAATCTCAACCGAAAATTACATCTCACAAATAAAAAAAATCCGGCTCAGGAATATCCCTGTCCGGACCTTATAGTTAGAACTTAATAAAATTACTCAGCCTTAAGTTCTACAGATTCTTCAGCACCATTAAGCTCTTCATCAAGCCAGTTACTTGACTCTTCAACAGTTTCTTCAACAGCAGAACCATCTTCAACCTTTTCAGTTAAATCAACTCTCTTCTCAGGCTTATTCAAAAGAAGAAGAACAAAAACAATAACAAAGAAAAAACCTGCTAAAACACCTGTAGTCTTAACTAAAACACTTGCGCTATGTGAACCAAAGGCAGCACTCTGACCACCACCAAAAGCAGTTCCCATACCGTTTCCTTCATCATTCTGCATAAGAACTAATAAAATTGTAAGAACACAAACAATAATAAATGCTATAAGAAGTATTGTTTTAACAACTCCCATTTTTTTCTCCAAAAACCTTTTTACATAAGTATAGATATAGTTTATAGATAATACAAGAAATCTTTTTTCTAGTCAACTAAACAAGCATATTTGGAACCGCAATTTTATTCTACACGAATGTTCCTTCTGCTAAGAAAACACTCTGAGCATCATCCGCTTCTCCACCCTTCCCTAACGGTCACCGTCCTCGTTTCCCTGCGGTCGTCAAGGGGTTCCGTAGCGGCTTGAATTTATTGAGCAATTCCACACCGCCAACGAGCTTCGTGTTATTCAATTTTATATTTACAATTTCTTTTTTATACTCTGCATTTAAGCAGTTTTCAGTGACTTAAGTATTCTTGACATTTTTCAGCATACCACTTTGATTCATCTGTATCATAACTTAAAATTTTTTGATACCAGTAATTTGCTTCTTTTTCATTTTTTAAATTATGATAAGTATAACAAATATTTGTCATTATAATAAAATCATCATTATCTAGTTCGTAAGCCTTTAAAAGACACTTTAACGAATTTTCATTATCATCTACATATTTGTAAAAAATAGAATAATAATTCAAAATTACTGGATTTTCTCCTAGGATTTTTAGCATACATTCAAAAAACTCCTGTGTTTTTGTACGGTCCACTCCAAAATCCATCATATTAATATAATCCTGATAACAGCCAAAAAAAGTATCTTTTACATCCCAACCATTTTCCTTAAAAGACTCATCAAGAGTCCAATACCAATCATGAGATGGAGACTTTTCATAAAGTTTTAAAACTGAAATTAATTGATTTGTTCCTTCTGCATAATGTTCTGCATCAAGAAGACACCTTGCTTTTCCAAACTGAATATCCAGTCTGTATGGGTATAAAGATAAAGCCTTATCAAGATAACCAATGGCTATCTTTAAATCATCTTCATTATAAATTGTAACTCCGTAATCATAAATTCCACGACCTGTCAATTTCGACGGACCTATACGACAACTAGATTCTTGATTCCGTAACTGATAGTAATTAAACCACCCGGTTAATAAATCAGGATTTTCAGGTTCAGTTTTTTCCCATTCAGTAAGAATTTCTTTAGCAGAATTATATTTTCCATTCTTTAACGCTTTAATTACTTTTTCATGATTTGACTCTGCAAATAAACTGCAATAATTAATTAAGAACAAAAAAACAAACAATTTTTTCATTTCTGTCTCCTAAACATCCATGTGCGGACGCCCACATAACATTAATTTAACCCGCACAGACATTAAGACCGTGTCGACTTTAAACTTTTGTTATACGAGTACTGCTTGCTTCTTTGCAGTAGATATATGTTCTTTTTCTGAATTCTTAGCAAGAAGGTATACGCAATATTGATTCATACTTACGCCTTCTTTTTTTGAATCTTCAGCAAGAGTTTTGTGCAATGTCTTTGGAAGACGAAGTTTGAACTGACCGGAATAGGAATCAGCTGTTTCTGGTTCTGCAATTTCTATATTGTCTTCAATTGCAGCGGTTAACCATTCTTTTTTCGCATCTTCAGCATTTGCAACGACTTCTGCTAAAGTTTCACCACAAGTAATACAGCCAGGAAGTTCTGGATATGAAGCAACGAAACCTGATTCTTCTGTATCTGGAATTATTTCCAATTTGTAAGGTAATTTCATATATTCTTCAAAAGTTCTCATTTCAGTCTTCCTTTTTCTTGTTAGTTTCTTCTGCCTCAACTATTTCTTTTACCATTCTTACATAAACAACTTTTATTGGTTCATGACTTGGAATGGTAATTGGATTACAGCCAGGTTTTCTGAAGATATAATGACTGCTTCCGCCTTTTGGCTGAGAAACCGTATAACCATAGCTTTCCAAAACTTTTTTAAGTTCTAAAAATCGCATGTTTTTATCGAGGGATTTTATTTTGCTTAAAAGTTTGTCCCATTGAGCCATAATTGAATTATAAGTGGTGTTATATATGGTGTCAAGAAAAAATTAAGTTCTATTTTTATTCATCCAGCTAACGGCAAAGTCTACAAATGATTTCTGATTAATTAATTTACATTCAGCATTTCCAAGTTTTCCTTGACGAAAAACTGTTGGATTATTTTGGAATTCTTTTTCGAATTCTAAACCGATTTTATTAAAATCTTCATCTTGATATGCAACATCATGAAAAGGGATTTTATTTCCTTCTGAAGTAGTAAATTCTTCTGTGAAAATAATTTTTGATGGCCAGTTGGCTCTATTTTCTGCGAGATGGAGAATTGTACAAGTTGAATAATCGGTTCCTAGAAATAAAGACCATCCATCATTTTCATATAGCCGGGCTAGTGTACTTTGTTCTCCTGCCTCAAAAGAAAGCCCTTCTTCTGTATATTCAATATTTGCGGCAATTTTTCCTTTTTGATTTCCCCATACAGCAAAGCTGGCAATTATTTGATTTGTACAAGTTACGTCTTCTTGATTTCTAAAATATTCATTTACGATGCTTAGAGTTGGTTTGTAATTGCCATATGAATTATACGCTGGCATAACAAGAATACCGTCTGTAGTTATTATATCTTCGATTGCGTCTATAAGATCTTTAGGCCCATTATTAAGGTAACCAATTTTTGAAAGCGAAACATGAAGTAAAATTTTCATGTTCTTTTCTAAGCCTATTTTTTGCAATTCATTTATTAGATCAATTTTTTTCATTTTTTCAAATTATGCGCCCCAATGCGGACGTCCGTGTAACAACTGGTTGTACCGCAGCGGGCTTGACCCGACATCCGATTTGAAGCTTTGTTATGTGCTATTTTACTCTAAATAACCGCTGTAACACCAGCCAGTCATTCCTACTTTTAATTTATTACCATCTCTGTCATTTCCAGAGATAATTTCTACTTTTACCCAGTTTGAAGAAATCCCGTCGAT
>JAEEGL016873238.1_pt1 | contig 37447 bp, 31 predicted proteins | sample 9134231 | NCBI WGS metagenome assembly JAEEGL01 (sample SAMN16246548, study PRJNA631951) | gut metagenome | biome: gut microbiome; feature: rumen; material: fiber-attached | host: Bos | place: Iran: Karaj | collected 2018-10 | reverse complement strand
TGCGACTACGAATCAGTGGGGACCCAATCTCAAGGCGATGCTCATCGGCACGGGCTCGACTCGCGAAGAGGTCGTGATCCAGTCCGCAGGCACATACCGCACGCTCAGAATGGCGGCCGGGTCGTGGCTTGAGAACGTCACCGTCGTCGGCGAGGGCACGTTCAAGGCCGACAAGGGCGGCGCGATCGAGATGTCCGGCGGCACTGTGACCAACTGCATCGTCCGCGGCGGCACGGCGAAGAGCAGCTCCAGCAACACCGAAGGCGGCAACCTCTACGTCAGCGGCTCGTCGCTTGTCGTGGACTCGGCGATATACGGCGGACACGCCACGAAGCGCGGCGGCAACATCTACCTTGACGCCGGCACGGTCCGCGGCTGCACGATCTACGGCGGCGTCAGCGACAACGTCGGCGGCAACGTCTACCAGTACGGCGGCGTCCTCTCGCGCTGCGTCATAACCGGCGGCGCCGCCGTCAATGACGGAGGCAACGTGCGCATGAACGGCGGCTGCGTGCTGGAGGACTCGTCCATATCATGCGGAACGAACACGGCGACTTCAGGCGACAAGAAGGGCGCCAATGTCTTCATGGACAGCTCATCGAAGCTCTCCAGGTGCCGTCTTTCCGGCGGCGCCAACGCCGCGGGCTACAATGGCGGCAGCCTCTGCGTGAACAGCTCCTCCGCGCTTGTCGAGGACTCGCTCGTGGAAGCCTCCGAATGCGGCGGCGTCCTGCTCGGCGGCACTTCCAGCCTCTACAACTGCACCGTCGTGAACAACGAGCCGTACGGAGTGTGGGCCTGGAGCGGCACGCAGCACATCTTCAACACCGTAATCTTCGGCAACACCAAGGAAGGCGTCGTCGCCGAGTGGAACGGCAACCTGCCGACTTCCTCTTCCGGTGATTTCGTGAACTGCGCGCTCTCGTCGGACAACGGGCGCTTTTCGCAGTCGGCGTTCCCGACACTTGTCCTAATCGACGCGAGCGCCTTCGCCGACTACATGAACAGCGACTACTCTCCGTCGTTCGTAGGCGCGCTTGTGGACGCCGGTGCGTCCGATCCGCGCGGCGCTTCCGCCTCAGCCGTCGACTTCATCGGCGCCCCGCGAGTCAGCGGAACGGTGGACATAGGATGCTACGAGTACCAGAGGCCCGACATGACGGTGCGCATCGACAGCGCCGTCTACGACCAGGTCTTCGCCCCTGCGACCGTCACCTTCGCCCACGCTTCCGAGAACGCCGCCGCGCCTGCGAACGTCACCTTCACTTACGACTTCGGCGACGGCTCCGCGCCCGCGACTACCGGCGCGTCGACGATTTCCCACGCATATGCGCAGCCTGGCGTCTACTCCGTCAGGATCTCGGCCCTGGACGTCGGCGGAGGCGAAAGCGCCGAGATGGTCTACGCGGGCTATGTGCGAGTCGCTTCCTCCACGGTCTACGTCACGCCGGACAATTCGTCCGGCGCGGCGTTTCCTTACAACACTCCCGAAACAGGCTACGGCGACCTCAAGGCCGCCGTGCAGTCCGCTCTCGACGGCTACACGCTCCTTCTCGCTCCGGGCGTCTACGAGACGGCCGACCAGATTTCCTTCGGCAGGGCAATCACCATCCGCGGACTGGGCGCGAAGCCAGAGGACGTAATAGTCCGCAACACGTCCGCGTCTCCGAACCAGTACTACCATCGCACGCTTGAGGTCAACAACGCGGGCGCTCTTGTCGCCAATCTTGCCATCGAAAACGGTTGCGTCAAGAACCAGAACGGCGGAAACCTCCGCCTTGTCGCCGGCGTCGTCTCCAACTGCGTTATCCGAGGCGGCCTCGCGGTCGTGGACGGCGAGACGGCCAACGCCGCGGGCGGCGGCGTGGAGCTTGCCGGCGCGGGCGTTCTCACGCACTGCGTCGTCTCCAACAATGTCGTCCAGGGCACGTCTTCCAACCAGGGCCTCGCCGGCGGCGCGGTCTTCGTCGCCAACGGCGCAAAGAGGGGACGCGTCTCGAACTGCCTCATCGTCTGCAACAGCTATGTGACTAGCGGCGACGAGCCAAGGGACGGCGCGTCCGGCATCAGGTTCGGCGGCAGCAACGACGACACGCAGATCGAGAACAACACCATCGCGTGCAACAAGGTCGAAGGCTCGCTTCGTGACGATTCCGCCGGCGTCCACTGCACGACGTGGTACGGTCGTCTCCGCAACAACATAGTCGTCGGCAACTACGAGACCGGCAAGGACGGCTTCTCGTCCGTCAAGATGGACACCGCGCATGGCACGTACGCGAACAACCTGACGGACGGCGAAGCGTCGGCGGAAAGGCTCTTCAAGGACTTTCTCCGCGGCGACTTCAGGCTCAGGCCCGGCTGCGCGGCCAACGACAAGGGCACTTCAGGGGTCAATTTCCTGCCTTCCGCCGACCTTGCGGGCAAGCCTCGCGTGCATGGCAGGGCGATCGACATCGGCTGCTACGAATGCCAGGTCGGCGCCGGCACATTGTTCATAGTCCAATGACAAGGAGGACGCCATGAAACTCACGCGCTCGATTGTCCTTTCCCTTGCTTTCGCTCTTTCGGCCGGTGCCGACGAGCTCTCCCTCGCCAACGGCCGTGTCGAGGCCGTGTACAGCGGAAGGCTGACTTTCGAGCCCGGCGGCTCGGTCGTTCTGAAAAGTTCGAGCGCGGAGTATTCTTCTGGCTTCCGCCTTCTTCCGCCCGCGGGCAGGACGACGTTCGACCTCTCGTCCGCCCGCTATCTTGCGGTGGACCTTGAGAGCCTTGCCGACCATCAGCAAAGACTCTGCCTCCAGATCAAGGACGCCGCCGGCGAGACATACGTCGGCGCCGCGCTTGACCCCGGCGAGAAGACGACCGTCAAGCTTCATCTGCCCCACGAGCACATCTATTCCTCGCCGTCGGGCGCCAAGGGCGTGAGGACCCTCGACACCCGCAACATCACGAACATATCCTTCCTCGTCGTCTGGCCTTACGAAGGGCAGTTCAACGGACTCGTCCACTGCCGCGTGTCGAACGTGCGGCTTGCCGGCGAGCCGGACTACGCCCGCAAGGTCCCAGCGTCCGCCTATCTTCCTTTCGTGGACAGGTTCGGACAGTACGCGCACGGCAACTGGCGGTACAAGGTCTCGTCGGCCGACGAACTGCGTGCGGACCTCGTCCGCGAACGCTCGGCCCTCAAGTCCGCGCCCAAGTCGTGGGACGAGTACGGCGGCTGGGCGAACGGTCCGCAGCTTGAGGCCACGGGCAGCTTCCGCACGGAGAAGGTGGACGGCAAGTGGTGGCTTGTCACGCCGTCCGGCCATCTCTTCTACTCTATCGGAATCAACGTGGTCAAGACCGACAGCGACGCACCTAACGGATTTCAGCATCCCGACTGGTACTCGGTTGCGCCTCAGTCCTCGATGAGCTTCCCGACATGGAACCTCCGCGAGAAGTTCGCCACGAACGACTTCAGGCGGGCCTACTACGACTTCGTTTTGCAGCGTCTTGACTCGTGGGGCGTGAACACAATCGGCAACTGGTCCGATGGCGACCTTCTGAAGCTCGGACGCAAGCCTTACGTGATGACGCTCGTGGCGAAGCCGTCGGGCCTCCCGTATCTTTCCGGCGGCTTCTACGACTCTCTCGACGAAACGTTCGCCGCGAAGATGAAGGACGCCGTCGCGTCCGCAGTCGCCGTCGCCGGCTCTGCCGCCTCCGTCGCCGTCGGCGACCCGATGTGCATCGGGTTCTTCATCGACAACGAGCTGACCTTCCCGTCCGACAGCGCGTACTTTGAGCCGTATTTCAAGGCCTGCAAGGAGGCCGTCGCGTCCGTCGCGCCGAACAAGCTGTATCTCGGCTGCCGGTTCAAGAGCCTGCGCAACTCCGACGCGCTCTGGCAGGCCGCGGCAAAATGGTGCGACGTCGTGTCCGTCAACTCATACGTGAGCAGCGTCGCCGTGTTCACCGAAGGCGCATACGCCGCGCCGAAGATCGACCGCCCCGTACTCCATTCGGAGTTCCACTTTGGCACTCTCCATCGCGGCATGTTCTCCGGCGGACTCTGCCCTGTCAGCGACCAGTGCGCGCGCGGACGTAGCTACAGGCGCGTGGTGGAGGGCGCTCTTCGCCATCCTCTCTTCGTCGGCTCGCACTGGTTCCAGTACCGCGACCAGCCTCTTGTCGGACGCGGCGACGGCGAGAACTACCAGATTGGCTTCGTCGACGTCTGCGACACCGCGTACCAGCGCCTAGCGGACGCCGCCCGCGCCGTCGGCGAGACCATGTACGAAACGAGGGGCGGAGGAGAATAAAATATGGTATAATTCTCGTTCATGAAACGCATTGTATTCTTTTTGATCGCCGCCGTCGCCGCATGGGCCTCGGCTTTCGCCGCAGGCGAGTCCCGCACGAACGGCGTGATGTTCCTCACTTTCGACGACCCAAACTGGGAGCGCTGGGTCAAGGCGATTCCGCTCTTCGAGAAGTACGGCGCGCACGCGAGCTTCTTCCCGAACGGCACCCTCAACGCCCGCGCCCTTGAATGCCTCAAGGCTCTTCACGACAAGGGCCACACGGTCGGGCCCCACACCAAGAGCCATGCAGACGCGCCCGCGTACTTCGAGAAGCACGGCGCCGAGGCCTACTGGCTTGAGCAGGTCAAGCCGCAGATGGACGCGTTTGCGTCGGTCGGCATCGTTCCGACCTCGATGGCCTATCCGAATAACCGCCGCACGGACGAGACCGACGACTTCCTCGCGAAGAAGGGCTTTCGCCACTTCCGTTGCGGGAACCCCGCGCGTCCGTTCGACAAGGACCACGTGAAGCGCGCCTCCCTTAAGCCGCTCGCCGAAGTGGACGGCGCGTTCACGAAGCGCTCCGAGCTCGGCAGACTCTGCAGGGGCGTCGGCATCGGCGAGGCGTACAACACCGACATCGACGACATCTGCGCCGGCATCCGCCGCGCGGCGGAGCGTGGCGAGGCGATAGTGTTCTACTCCCACAACATCGAGCCGGACGCGAAGACGATCAACATGAAGACCGCGTGGCTTGAGAAGATGCTTGAGACTGCTAAGACCGCAGGCATGGACATCCTCGGCTTCGACGACCTCTAACCCCGCCCCTCGCCAGCCGCTCGGTGTTAATATACCTAAGCGCCAGCGGTCTGGCCCCTGTCTGCGGCGGTTTCAGGGTGCGTGAACGGGCGGAAATCGCCCAAAACACTACGGAATAGAGGGAAAACGCTTGAATACGCAGCGTTGGAACTGTCCGTTTTGAGCTTTGCATTCGTTATGTGACACCAGAAGTGAAGGTGACTGTCGAATTTCCAACGTTGGAAACGGAAATTTGGTTTGGTTTTCGATTTTTCCAACGTATGAAATTCGATTCGAGAAGATTAGGGAATATGTGTGATCTACGGAGACGAGGGGGCGGACCGCCCGGAAAACCTGACAATGCTGAACCGTGGGCTCTTGGGAAAGCTGAAGACGGAGGCCAAGTCGTACGCAGTCTACGCCGACATCTGCCTGCTGAGCGAAGAAGAGCCGTCGCGGTACAACGTCGTGTTCAAGAATTTTTGGTATAATACCGCCTATGGATTTCGAGAACACCATAGGGCTGGAGACGCATGTCCAGCTGAAGACGAAGACCAAGATGTTCTGCGGCTGCCTTCTGAAGACCGGCTGCGAACCTAACACCAACGTGTGCCCGGTGTGCCTGGGCTATCCCGGCGCGCTGCCCGTGATGAACAAGGAGGCGGTGAAGCTGACCGTGATGAGCGGGCTCATGCTGGGCTGCAAGGTGAATCCGCACGCCGTGTTCGACCGCAAGAACTACTTCTACCCCGACATGGCGAAGGACTACCAGATCTCCGAGAACGGCAGTCCTCTCTGCATCGGCGGAGGCGTCGAGATAACGCTAGCGGACGGCTCGAAGAAGCTGATACGCATAAACCACATCCACCTTGAGGAGGACGCGGCAAAGATCAACCACTACGCGACGACGTCCGGCGTCGACTTCAACCGCGGCGGCACTCCGCTGATGGAGATTGTATCCGAGCCGGACATGGCGAGCGCCGACGAGGCGATCGCGTATCTCACGGCTCTCAAGGAGATGCTGGTCTACGCCGGCGTCAGCGACTGCAACCTCGAAGAGGGCAACATGCGCTCCGACGTCAACATCTCCATCAGGCCCGTCGGCGAGACGAAGCTCGGCACCAAGGTCGAGATCAAGAACATGAACTCGTTCTCAGGCATCCACGCGGCGCTCGAGCACGAGGCCCGCCGCCAGAGAGAGTGCATGGCGCATTCCATACCGATCGTGCAGGAGACGCGCAGGTGGGATCCCGAGGCGCTTGAGACGGCTTCGATGCGCTCCAAGGAGAACGCGCACGACTACCGCTACTTCCCCGAGCCGGACCTTGTGCCCGTGGAGCTTTCGGAGGAGCAGATAGAGGAGTGGCGCGCGCTGCTGCCCGAGAAGCCCGAGGCGCGCCGCGCGCGTATGGTAGAGGAGTACGGCATTGCGGAATACGACGCCGAAGTCCTCTCGCAGCACAAGGAGAACGCCGACTACTACGAGGCCGCGGCGAAGGGGCTCGACAAGAAGACCGCGAAGGCGCTCTGCAACCTCTACATGTCGGACGTGATGGCGCTCATGAACGCGAGCGGCAAGTCCATAGGCGAGTGCGCGATGACGCCGGCCTCTCTCGCGGCGCTTGTCAGGCTTTCCGTCGCCGGCACGATCAACGGTCCGACGATGAAGGAGCTTCTGCCCGAGATATTCGAGAAGGGCGGCGACCCCGAGGCGATCGTGAAGGAGCGCGGGCTTGGCGCCGTCAGCGACACCGCGGCGCTTGAGGCGTTCGTGGACCAGGCGATCGCGGCAAATCCGAAGAGCGTCGCCGACTACAAGGCGGGCAAGAAGGCGGCGGCGGGCTTCTTCGTCGGGCAGGTGATGAAGCTTTCGAAGGGCAAGGCCGACCCGAAGGTCGTCGGGCCCATCGTCGCGAGGAAACTGGCCCAGCTCTGACGGGACGCCTGAGCTGCGACGCGGTCAACGGAAATGAAGAAGCTGACAGTCATCGCGGCCGGACTCGGCCATCGCATGCTCGAGCAGAACGGCATGCTGGAGATGGCCGGGCTCCGCTTCCGTCCCGAGCGGTCGTGCTTTCCCGCGGTTACGTGCGTCGCGCAGGCGGAACTGCGGACTGGGCTTACGCCGGCGGAGACCGGGATCGTCGGCAACGGATGGTGGTCGAAGGAGCTGCGTCGCCCGTTCTTCTGGGAGCAGAGCTCCGAGATAGTTAAGGGGCGTCGCGTATGGTCCGACATGCGCAAGGCGGGCGGCAGGGTCGGTCTCTTCTTTCTGCAGCAGTCGCTTGGCGAAGAGGCGGACGTCGTCATCTCGCCTGCGCCGATACACAAGCACGGCGGCGGAATGGTCATGTCGTGCTACACGAAGCCGACTGGCATGGCGTCGGTGCTGAAGAAGCTGTGCGGAGGCTTTCCCCTTTGGCGATACTGGGGGCCTTTCGCTTCGCCTAAGGTCGGGCGCATGTGCGTGAGGTACTTCGCGGAGATGACGGAGGTCCACGACGTCGACGAGGCGTATCTCTATCTGCCGACGCTCGACTACGCCGCGCAGAAGAGCGGACCGGGCTCGCCGGAGGCGATTGCGGCGCTCAAGGAGTTCAGAAGGCAGCTGGAGCGCATTTCGGACGTCTGCATGAGGCGCGGATGCGTCCTCAAGGTCACGGGCGACTACGAGATAACTGAGGTCACCGCGGATCCGATCAGGCCCAACGTCCTGCTCAGACACGAAGGGCTCTTCAGAACTAGGACGGTGAAGGGGATGTCGTACCCCGACTTCCATCAGTCCGAGGCCTTTGCGATGTGCGACCACGAATGCTGCGTAGTCATAGGCGAAAAGCGGAACGAGGCGGCGGAGAAGCTTCTCTCGACGGGCGAACTGGAGCGCGGCGAGACGGAGGGCATGCCCGAGGACGCGGTGGTTCTGCTTGCGAAGCCCGGCTCGTGGTGCGAATACGCATGGTGGACTGACAAGCGGGAGGCGCCCGACTTCGCCTCGCACGTGGACATACACAACAAGCCGGGCTACGATCCGAAGGAGCTGTTCATGTTCTGCCGCGGCGTCGTCAGGGGCACGCACGGAAGGCGATGCACGGTCGCGGCGTCGGAATGAACCTGGCGATGGCGAACACCGTTATACCGTCTGTGATGGACAACGACCGCAAACTGGCAGTGGGATGGTTCTGCAACGCGGACTTCAAGGAAGTCTGCGGCAGGCATCTTGGCAGAATACGAGAGGTCTTCTTCGCCTGGCCCGGCGTGCTCAGCTGCAGGCCGGCGCCGGAGTACACGCCCGAGCTCAGGGCGCGGCAGATCGACGACCTCAGATGGGCACGCGAAAACGGCATCGAGCTGGACACGCTCTTCAACTGCAACTGCTACGGCGATCTCGCCATTTCGCCGGAGCTTGCGGACTTCGTCGGGAGGGTGCTTCGAGAGATGGACGCGGAAGGGCTTCTGCCCGAGACGGTGACGACGACGTCTCCGTTCATCGCGACGGTTCTGCGCCAGCGGTTCCCGCAGGTGAAGATCAGGCTCAGCGTGAACCAGCGCGTCCACGGCTCCGTCGGGTTCGAGCCGATAATTGGCCTTTTCGACTCGTTCTACGCCTCTCGCGAGCGCCATCGCGAGACGGAGTGGCTGAAGGGCATGGCGGACTGGGCGCATGCGCACGGAAAGACGATCGGAATACAGGCGAACTCGGGCTGCCTGCGTCAGTGTCCGTACCAGACGTTCCACGACAATCTCCACGGGCACAACCGAATCGCGCAGTCGAAGGTCGGCGAGGGATTCGGCTTTTCGGTGTTCATCTGCAAGGAGAACTATGCCCAGGGCAGGTACGAGGACTTCCTGCGCTCGACGTGGCTGAGGCCGGAGGACCTGCCGCTCTACGAGCCGTTCGTCGACGTCGTGAAGCTCGCGACGAGAAGGCATCCGTTCCCCGAGATGATCGTAGACGCCTATGCAACGAGGTCCTTCGACGGCAACCTCGCTGACCTGATGGACGCACGGCATGTCTTTCCAAGAAGCTTCCGCAATGCGGCGTTCGACGCGAAGAAGCCGCTTTGGGACGATGTGCGAGAATGTCCCCGCGCCAACGACTGTTCGCACTGCGGGCGCTGCGCCGCGCTGATGGAGGAGGTGTTCTCGTGAAATCCGTACAGGACATAGTCGATCTTGCCAGCGCGTACTATGGAAGCGCCGTTCTGTTTGCCGCCGTCGACTGCGACGTTTTCGCTCGCGTGGAGGCGGGCGAGTTCGGAGCTGGCGCTGCGGAGCCCGGAAGGGGCATGAGGCTGCTGCTGGATGCATGCGTAGCCGAGGGCCTGCTCGAAAAGCGGGACGGGGCCTACTTCAACACGCAGGCGTCGAAGGCGGCGCTGATTCCGGGAGAGCATGCGGACCTCACGAAGGCGATACGCTACAACATGGACGTCTACCCGGTCTGGGGAAGGCTTTCGGAGCTCGCCAGGACGGGTAGGCCGGTAGAGCGGCCGGAGACGCACCTTGGCGAGGACGTTGCCCGGACAAAGGCCTTTGCCGCGGCAATGTTTGGACGGGCTATGGGCATTGGCAGAGGCATCGTGCCGATGCTTGGGCGACTTGAAGGGCGGGTGCTGGATCTTGCGGGCGGACCAGGCGCATATGCAATACTGATGTGCCAGGCGAATCCGGACATGAGCTGCGTTACGGTGGATCTGCCGGCGATATCCGCGGAAGCCGCGTCGTACGTTGCGAGATTCGGGCTTTCGGACCGCATCGAATGCCGTGTCGGAGACTATCATTCCGACAACTACGAAGAAGGCGCCTACGACGTCGTCACCATCTTCGGCGCGCTCCACCAGGAAAGCCCGGAGCAGATATCGTGCATTCTCGGGAGGGCATGCCGCGCGCTGAGGGAGGGCGGACGGCTGATGGTTCTGGACATGATGACCGACGCGACGCGCACTTCGCCGAAGTTCTCCGCTCTTTTCGCAGTCAACATGGCGCTCACGACACACAACGGATGGGTCTTCTCCGACGAAGAGCTGAAGGGGTGGATGCGTTCCGCCGGCTTCGAGCCCGACGAAACCCGCGTTGCGCCGCCGCCGATGCCGCACTGGCTGGTAACGGCAACAAGGAAATGACAGGATGCAAAACTTCTGCTGGACTACGGTAGCGCTGCTCTGCGCATCGAACCTGATAATGCTGTATGCATGGTACGGACATCTGAGGAGTCTCTCGGGGGCGCCGCTTTGGATGGTCATTCTCGTCTCGTGGTCCATCGCGCTGGCCGAGTACTGCCTGGCGGTGCCGGCGAACAGGATCGGATCCAAGACAATGAGCCTTGAGCAGCTCAAGATAATCCAGGAGGCCGTGGCGCTTGTCATGTTCGTTCCATTCTCCATACTGGTGATGAAGCAGCCGGTTTCATGGAACTACGCCGCGGCGGCAGTCTGCATCTTCGCGGCGGTCTACTTCGTATTCAGGGGCTGACGGCTGTGGAAGACTGGCTTGATCTAAATCCGGACCCGGCGCACGTGCGCAGGGAGCGCGAAAAGGCCCGCGAGCTGCGCAAGACGGACTGGTGGAAGGCGCAGATCGCGAAGGGGGTTTGCCACTACTGCCACAGAAACGTCGGCGTGGAGGCTCTGACGCTGGACCACGTGATACCGGTTTCACGCGGAGGGAGGTCCACGCGCAGCAACTGCGTGCCGTGCTGCAAGGAGTGCAACAACAGCAAGAAGTCCTACACACCGGCCGAGCAGATTCTGGACCGTCTTTTCCCCGCATCGCCCTGATTTGTGGTATAATATCCAAAAATAGTCCAATCATGAAGAAGTATCTTGTTTTCCTTGCAGTACTGAATTTCGCGCTTGCGGGCTGGTGCTGGTGGCCCTTCGGCGGTTCGGAGAAGTCCGAGCCGCGGCTTTCCGAGCTTATGGAGGCTGCGTCGCTGCTCATCGACGAGGCGAGCGACCTTGCGAGCGATGGAAAGGTCAACGAGGCTGTGGAGAAGTACCGTGCGGCGCTTGAAGAGCTCGACAGGGTGGAGCGCGAGAATCCAGACCGGGTCGAGAAGCCCGAGTTCGCGACGCTCAAGACGAAGCGCGCGTACGTGAACGCCGCGATTGACTCCATGCTGCTCACCCAGGTGCGCGACAACGCGCGGGCCGTCGCCGTGAGCGACACGACAGAGCTTGAGAAGAAGCTGGCCGCAGAGAAGGCCGCGATGGCCAAGGCTTCGGAGAAGGAGAAGCCCGAGGAGTCGGGCGAAGCGATCGAGGGCGACGAGGGAAGCCCCAAGGACGCCGTGGAGCCCGCGCCGGTCGCAAGACGGCAGAAGAAGTCCAAGGCGAAGGGGCGCAGGATGACGAAGAGGGAGCGCGCGCTGAAGGCGATCGCAGACGGCGACCTGGAGACCGCTTCGATACTGGTCGAGGACATGCTGACGGAGAAGCCGAACGGCGCCGCGGCGCTAAACATCCGCGCCGCGATCGAGATTGCGCGGGGCAAGTTCAGCGATGCCGAGAGCACGCTTGACCAGGCGATATTCTCGAATCCCAGGGACTATTTCGCATACTACAACATGGCTCTGCTGTATCTTCGCACCCAGCCGGAAAAGAAGGCAAGCGCCAAGCGCTACTACGAGACGGGTCGCACGATCGGCGGTCCCGTCGACGACGAGCTGGAGGAGCTGCTCAAATGATCCTCCTTCTGGCGAGCCTCGCAATCGCCACCAACGCGACGCCGAGGGAACTCGTTGCGCGATGCAGGGCGATGATGCCGGAGAGCGTGGAGCTTTCGGGGCGGATCGTGATGCGCAACCGCCGCGGAGTCGTCCAGGCGGAGCATACGTACGACCTCGTCCGCACCAACTCGGCGACGCGGCTTTCGGTGGACGGCGGCAAGCTCGAGCCGCCCCAGTCAGGCTCGGGGAGCGTGCTTGGGACCGACGTGTCGTGGAGCGACCTTTCGCTCGAGTACCTTTGGTGGGACGACGTGTCCGCCGACAGGGAGAAGGACGGCGAGACCGTGAACGGCCAGACGTGCGCGGTCGTGGTCATGAGCAAAACCGACAGAAGCGTGAGGCTCTGGATAGACCGCAAGACCGGAGCACTGATGCAGGCCGAGGAGCTGAAGGGCGGACAGCCCGTCAGGAGGCTGTGGGGGACGCGGCTCAAGAAGTTCGGCGAGAGATGGATGGCGAACGTGCTCGAAGTCGAGACTCTTGGCTCGGGGCACCGCACGAAGATCACTGTTGACAGTCTGAAATAGGCGAAAGGGAGGAATACCGAAAATGAAAAAGTTCCTTAAGTTCCTGTTGTTCACTGTTGGCCTGCTGCTGGCGATTGTGGTTCTTCTTGTCGCGACGCTGCCGCTCTGGCTCGGGCCTGTGGCCAGGCCGTCCGCGGAGGCGCTCGTGCCGACGTTCACGAAGACGACGTTCAAGCTTGGCGAGCTTTCCCTCAACCCGTACAACGGGCGCCTTGTCGTCGGCGACATGGTCATGGGCAATCCCGGGGGGTACCGCGAGCCGATAGCGCTGTCGCTTTCCAATCTTGTCGTGGACGTCGCGATGGGCACGCTTGGAGAGAAGTACGTGCACATCGAGGAAGTGACGGTCAAGGATCTGTTCATCTCTTACGTCGACGGCGGGGAGCACGGCGACAACAACTTCGAGCAGATCCAGTACAACATAGCCGGCGGCAAGAGCCAGTACAAGGCGAACAAGATCGCCTCCGACGCGAAGAAGGCCGCCGAGGAGGACGCCGAGAAGTCGAAGGTCGAGAAGATGTCGGCCGACGAGCGCAAGGCCTACGAGGAGAAGAAGGCCGCCGAGGAGGAAGCTGCGAAGAAGGTGGTGATCGACAGGCTCACCATCGACGGCGTGAAGGTCAAGTACAAGCTTGTGACGATTCCGATTCCTGTCACGATCACGCTGACGGACCTTGGCAAGGCCGAGGACGGACTTACGCTGACCGAGGCGATCGAGAAGATCTGGCAGGCGATACTCAAGAACGCCATGGCGGTCGGCGACGGCGCGAAGGCGCTTGGCAGTCTTGTCGGCGCGGGCGCCGGCAAAGCCGTCGACGCCATCGGCTCCGGAGCCGGCAAGGCGGCGGACGCGATCGGGACCGGGGCGAGCAAGGCCGCCGAGACTATAGGCACTGGCGCGCAGAAGGCCGCCGAGGGCGTGAAGAAGCTTTTGAATCTCTGACGGTGACGCCGTACATGGGAAGCATGAAGACGAAAGATCAGGAAGAAGGAAACATGACAAAGAAAAAGGACCGCCGTGTCGAGATGTCGGTCGAGAGCCTCAAGGAGGACTACGCGTGGCATCTCAGGTACTCACTGGCGAAAGGGGACACCAGAGCGACGCCGCACGACCAGTACACCGCATTTGCCACAGCGGTGCGCGATCGCATAATCGAGCGCTGGATCAGCACGCAGGAGGAGTACGGGCGCCAGAACACAAAGCGCGTCTACTACCTTTCCCTCGAGTTCCTGATTGGACGGCTGCTGGGCAACAACGTCATCAACCTCAAGGCCGACCACATCTGCCACGAGGCCCTCAAGAGCTATGGCATCGACTGGAACAGCCTGCGCGACTTCGAGTGCGACGCAGGCCTCGGCAACGGAGGCCTCGGACGTCTTGCCGCGTGCTACATCGACTCGATGTCGACGATGAACCTCGCGGGCATGGGCTACGGTCTCCGGTACGACTACGGCATCTTCCGCCAGAAGATCGTCAACGGCTGCCAGGTCGAGGAGCCCGACCAGTGGCTCAAGAACGGCTATCCGTGGGAGATGTCGCGTCCCGAGTACGCGCAGCACGTGCACTTCGGAGGCCATGTCGAGTGCATGACCGACGGCGGCCGCCAGAAGTGGATATGGGTGCCAACCGAGCGTGTCGAGGGCATACCGTACGACATGCCGATCGTCGGCTACGACAAGGCGGTCAACTCGCTCAGGCTCTGGAGCGCCCGCGCGGTGGACGACTTCGACCTCAACGACTTCAACAAGGGATCGTACGTCGAGGCGGTGGAGAACAAGGTTCTCGCCGAGAACCTGACGAAGGTCCTCTACCCGAACGACAACACGATGGCGGGCAAGGAGCTTCGCCTCCGCCAGCAGTATTTCTTCGTGTGCTGCTCGCTGCGCGACATACTGCGCCGCTTCCAGCTCACGAACACGAACTGGACCGACCTGCCCAACAAGGTGTTCATCCACCTCAACGACACGCATCCGACCCTGATCATACCGGAGCTGATGCGCATCCTCATCGACGAGAAGAACCTCGACTGGAACCAGGCGTGGGATCTTACGCGTCGCACGACGGGATACACCAACCACACGATTCTGCAGGAGGCGCTGGAGAAGTGGCCGGTGCCCATGATGGAGCGCCTGCTGCCGCGCCATCTGCAGATCATCTACGAGATCAACGGGCGGTTCCTGCAGGAGGTCTCTTCGCTTTATCCGGGCGACGTGAAGAAGCTGCGCCGCATGTCGCTCATCGACGAAAACGGCGAGCGCTACGTGCGCATGGCGAACCTCTGCATCGTCGGCTCCTCGTCCGTAAACGGCGTGGCCGAGCTGCACACGAAGATACTCAAGGAGTCGCTCTTCAAGGATTTCCACGAGCTCTGGCCGGAGAAGTTCCACAACGTCACCAACGGCATAACGCCGCGGCGCTGGCTGCTGAAGGCGAATCCGGCGCTTTCCGGACTCATCACGAAGTCCATCGGCGACGGATGGATCATGCACCTTGAAGAGCTGAAGAAGCTCGAGAAGTTCTCCAACGACACGGGATTCCTTGACGAGCTGGACAGGATCAAACGCGACAACAAGGTTGCGCTCGCGTCCTATTCGTCCAAGAACCTTGGCATAACGCTCAATCCGGATGCGATCTTCGACGTTCAGGTGAAGCGTCTGCACGAATACAAGAGGCAGCTTCTGCTTGCGCTCTACATAATCGTCCTGTACAATCGCCTGCTGAGCAATCCGAAGCTCTCGCCTGTGCCGCGCCAGTTCATCTTCGCGGCGAAGGCGGCCCCTGGCTACTACATGGCAAAGCTCATCATCAGGCTCATCCACGGCATTGCCGGGGTGGTGAACTCCAATCCCAAGACGCGCGGGAAGCTTTCCGTGGCGTTCCTGCCCGACTACCGGGTCTCTCTTGCGGAGAAGATCATGCCCGCCGCCGAAGTGTCGGAGCAGATATCCCTTGCGGGAATGGAGGCTTCCGGCACGGGCAACATGAAGTTCATGATGAACGGAGCCCTCACGCTCGGCACCTACGACGGCGCCAACGTGGAGATCAACCAGGAAGTCGGCAACTCGAACATGTTCCTTTTCGGAATGCGCACCGAGGACGTCGCCAAGCTGCGTCCCACGTATGTGTCGCGTTCGCTCTACGAGAACGATCCCGAAATCAAGACGGCGATCGACATGATAAAGTCCAACGTCTTCTCGATTCTTGAACCCGGTCTCTTTGACCCTATCGTCAGGAATCTCATAGACTACAACGACTACTACATGCTGCTTGCGGACCTGAAGGACTACTGCAGGGCGCAGGATCTCGTCGACGCGACATACCGCAACAGGAAGAAGTGGAACAGGATGTCGCTCGTGAACATCGCCAAGTCCGGGCGCTTCTCGTCCGACCGCGCGGTCATGGAGTACGCTAGGGACATCTGGCACATCGAGCCCGTCAAGCTGTAGCGGAGAGCGCATGAGGGACTGTCGCGAGGAGTGGTACGACCCCGAAAAGAGGGTCGTCGTGTCGATAGCCGACGTTACGTCTGCGACGCGGGACCTTGTCCGCGGACATCTCTGCGGTCCGACGGCGGCCCACTACCTTGCGAAAGCGCTCGCTGCTGTCTCGCTTCTCGGCGCGGAAACGGAAGACGAAACGGAGACAGTCGTCCTCCAGATGAAGTGCACGGGGCCGCTGGGCGGCTTCGTGACCGAATGCGCTGGCGGCGGCACGCTTCGCGGCTACACGGAAAAGAAGACGCTGGACGACTTCGACGGACTTGGCGCTCCTTCCGACAGGAAAGTCCTTGGGGAGACGCGCATACAGGTTGTTCGGTCGCTGCCGGGCAAGATACTCTCCCAGGGCGTAGCCGAGTCGATGGGGAGATACCTGTCTGAGTCTCTCCAGCGCAAGGCCGCCATGTGGCTTGAGGCGTCCGTTTCGGACGAGCTGGAGATTCTTGAGGCTCGAGGCGTAATGGCCGAGGCGATGCCGGACGGCGACTACGTCGTGGAGGGCAGGGAGCTTTCCGGGCTGGGAAGGGCTTCGCGGACAATCCTGAAGGAGCTCGGGCTCGGGAAGGCTGAGCTGCGCAAGACGGTTCCGCTTTCCTTCGGCTGCCGTTGTTCGCCTGAAAGGGCGATGGCGACGCTTGCGGCGTTGTCGGCAGATGAGGCCGCCGCGCTTCCGGAGACACTGGACGTCACGTGCCACATGTGCGGGCGCACATACACAGTAAGACCGCATGGGTGCGGAGGAACCGGCCAATGAGACGAAGAGTAACTGTCGAAATCGATCTTGACACGCTCGTACGCAACTACCGCAGAATAGTCGCTCATGTTGCGCCTGCGAAGGTGCTTTGTGTGCTCAAGGCGAACGCATATGGGCTTGGGGTCGCAGAATACGCGAGGGCGCTGTCTGAGGCCGGATGCGAAAACTTCGGCGTGGCGGAGCCGTTCGAGGCCCTGGAGCTGAAGAAGGTGCTTGGCCGGGGACGCGCCGATGTGCAGATTCTGAGTTCGGTTCTGCCAGACGAGATCTCGGAGATGGTTAAGGCCGGTGTCGTTCTGCCGATTACAGACGTCGAGACGGCGACGCTTGTCTCCGCGGCGGCCGGAAAGCTGCGAACTACTGCGAAAGCGCACATAAAGCTCGATACTGGCATGGGGAGGCTTGGCGTACTTGCCACAGGCGAAGGAGGCGTCGAGAGCGCGCTTTCTACGATACGGGCGGTCAAGAAGCTGCCGAACCTGGACTGCGAGGGTGTGTTCTCGCACTTCCCGATGGCGTACGAGCCCAAGGACCCGTTCACGCTCGAGCAGATAGCGCTGTTCAAGACCATTCTCCGTCTTTGTGCGAAAGAGGGAATCGGGTTCCGCAAGGTCCATATAGCGGCGTCTGACGCCATAAACAACTTTCCGGAGACGGCGAGGCACCCGTTCACGCTGGTGCGGACGGGCATAAACCTGCACGGAAGCTTCGACCCAAACGGGCTTAGGGCGCTCAAGCTGGAGTCGGCGCTCACTCTCAAGACCCGTGTGGCGCAGGTGAGGACGCTTCCCGCGGGCACCACACTGGGCTACGGGCGCACTTGGTGCATCAACAAGCCGACAAAAGTCGCAACGATTTCGGCCGGCTATGCGGACGGACTGCCGATCGCGCTGTCCAACAGGGGATTTGTCCTGATTGGAGGCAGGCGGTGCCGGATCATAGGACGCATCTCCATGGATTACACGACGGTGGACGTCTCAGGTGTCAAGTCCGTGAAGGCGGGCGACGAGGTGGTGTGCTTCGGGCGATCCGGTCGCGACGCGATAACTCCAGACGACTGGGCGGCCATAAAGGGCACCCATGCCTACGACATAATCTGCTCGCTTGGCAGCCGTGTGCAGCGCTGTGTGCGCAGATCGGTGCCGCATTGATTTCCACATGCAAAAAGAGTATAATTCCCAGTATGAATAGACACCTTGATGATTTCATGAAGGCCTTTCCGCATGAGGGCCTTACGTATGACGATGTCACTCTTGTGACTCAGTATGCTGATTTCCTTCCTGACGAGACTTCCCTGGAGACGAAGCTTACCAGTCGGCTGAAGATGAAGGTGCCGTTCATGTCCGCGGCGATGGACACGGTCACAGAGGCGCCGATGGCTATTGCGATGGCGCTGGCTGGCGGCATCGGCTGCATCCACAAGAACCTTGAGGAGGCGGACCAGGCGGCGCAGGTCGCGCGCGTGAAGAACCACCTCAACGGCCTTATCGCGTCCCCTGTCTGCTTCCACGAAAACGACGACATATCGTTCCTGCGCAGCGAGAAGAGCCGCCTTGGCCTGAAGTTCAACGGCTTTCCCGTGCTAGACAAGGACGGCAGGCTCGTAGGCATGATCACTTCTTCGGACATGCGGTTCGCGCCGATGAACGCGATGAAGCTGCGCGATGTCATGCAGCCCTGTCCGATTACGGGCGACAGGACCACTACGCTCAAGAAGGCGTACGACCTGATGCGCAAGGCGAAGATCGGCAAGCTGCCTTTGGTGGACAAGGACGGACGTGTCATCGGCCTCTACTCCTTCACGGATGTCGCCCGCATCATCGAGAATTCCAATGCTGGTTACAACTGCGACGAGCGCTTCCGCCTGCGCGTCAGCGCGTCTGTCTCCGGCGGAAAGGGCGACCTCAACAGAGTCGAGAGGCTTGTCGAGGCGGGAGTGGACGTGATCGTCGTCGACTCGGCGCACGGCCACTCGAAGGGCATCATCGAAATGACGAAGTACATCGTCAAGAAATTCCCCAAGGTCGACGTAATCGCGGGCAACATCGCGACTGGGGAGGCGGCGAAGGCTCTTGCGAAGGCCGGAGCGCATGCGGTCAAGGTCGGCATTGGCCCTGGCTCGATATGCACGACGCGAGTCGTGTGCGGCGTAGGCATCCCGCAGCTGACTGCGGTGTACAATGCCGCGAAGGCGCTGCGCGGCACTGATGTCGCCATCATCGCGGACGGCGGCATTAAGCTTTCGGGTGACGTCCCGAAGGCGATCGGCGTCGGGGCGGACTCCGTCATGCTTGGGTCTGTGCTTGCCGGCACCGAAGAGTCGCCAGGCGAGAAGATATACTCCAACGGCAGGCAGTACGTCGTCTACCGCGGCATGGGTTCGATGGCGGCCCTGAAGAACGGAAAGGGGTCCCGCGCGAGGTACTTCCAGGACAACGAAGCCGACGAGGAGCTTGTGCCGCAGGGCATCGAGGGAATGGTTCCCTACTCCGGGCACGTCAAGTCGATAATGACGCAGTTCTGCGGCGGACTGCGCGCCTCGCTTGGCTACTGCGGCGCCAGGACGATTCCCGAGCTGCAGGAGAAGGCCAGATACTACAGGGTCACCGCCGCCGGGCTCCGCGAAGCGCGTCCGCATGACATAACAATCACAAAAGAAGCGCCCAACTACCGCACGTGAAATCATTTACAGACTACGGCCGAGAGTGGCTTGACACTCTTGTGGTCGCGATTTCCGTCGCGATGGCGTTTCGCGCATACTTCTACGAGCCTTTCAAGATACCGACAGGCTCCATGCAGGAGACTCTCTGGGGCTACCATACCGCGGCCGGCACGGAGAAGGGCATGTGGGACGAATTCCCGCTGTCCTGGCTCAAGCTGGCCTGGACCGGTTCGCGCACGGTGGACTGGAAGGCTCCGGCGACGGGAACTGTGCGCTGCACGCCGAGGCAGGACGGCTTCGCGACAGTCCAGATAGGGACGCATCCGAAGACTTGGTCCCTTCCAACAGACGCCTGCCGCGAGCTGCATGGCCGTTTTGTTCGAGCTGGCGAGACGCTCTGGAAGGGGGCCATCACGACGGGCGACTTCATATTCGTCAATCGATGGAAGTGGAATTTCGTTCAGCCTCAGGACGGGGAGGTCATGATATTCTCAACGACCGGGATTGACAAGCTGCCGCAGGGAACGCACTACATAAAACGAATGAAGGCGCGTCCTGGCGAGACATATGTTCTGGAGCACCCGGTTCAGGGCCGACCTACCGAAGTCACGATGGGGAAGGACGAATACTTCGCATGCGGCGACAACTTTGCGAATTCGTTTGACAGCAGATATTGGGGGACTGTTCCCCGCGAGAACCTTAGAGGTCTTGGTTCCGTCGTTTTCTGGCCATTTAACGGATGGAGGATCATCAGATGAGCGAACAGCTGATTTCGACCCCTGGAGAATTCGGGGAAAACGGGAATTTCCTGCTTGAGCGCGAACTCGGCGCCGGCGGCATGGGCGGCGTGTACATGGGACGCGATAAAATGCTTGACCGTCCTGTGGCCGTCAAGGTCATGCTCAAGGAATACGGCGCGGATCCCGAGTTTGTGGAGAAGTTCAAGAAAGAGGCTCAAGCAGCCGCCAAGCTGATCCACCCGAACATTGCGCAGATTTACTCCTACGGCATATCGAAGGGGATGCCGTACATTGCCATGGAGCTTGTCGCCGGAGGATCGCTCTATTCGCTGATGAAGGCGAATCCCGGTAAGACTGACATCCAGCGCGTCATCAAGATCTGCCAGCAGACGGCCATGGCACTGCAGTGCGCGACGGACCAGGGCTTTGTTCATGGCGACGTCAAGCCCGAGAACATCCTTCTAGACGCGAACGGCAATGCAAAGCTGGTTGACTTCGGTCTGGCCGCGATGCAGAAAGACACCAGCGAAATCTGGGGAACGCCGTATTACATTTCACCCGAAAAAGTCAAGAAGGAAGTTGTCGACTTCAGGGCCGACATGTATTCTCTCGGCGGCACGCTCTACCACGCACTGACAGGAGTGCCTCCGTTTGACGGAGACGACTCTGTCGCCGTAGTGAAGAAACGCTTCATGGAGGCGCCAAAGCTCCCGAGCGAAATCCGTCCGGAGATCACGCCTGAGGTGGACGAGCTTGTGATGACGATGCTTGCCCTCAACAAGGAGGACCGCTACCCGAGCTTCGAATCTCTTCTGCTGGCGTTTCAGGACGTGCTTACGATTGGCCTTGCCACGCAGCGAGTTCCGCCGATTGGGGGTGTCGCAGATGGTGGCAAGAGACAGACTTCGAGGACAAGGCGCGTCTCGACGACAGGCAGGATCATTCGTGGCCGTGCCGTGGTTGAGGAGGAAGAAGAAGAGGAAGAGGGCAGCGGCATTGGCCTCAAGGTGACGCTTTTCGTCCTTGGCGGCTTGCTTGTAATCGGAGCTGTGGTTGGCGGACTGTTCTGGTTCAAGGAGGCCAGCGAAAGGGCGCGTCAGGAAGAGGCGGCTCGTACGATAAATGCCAACTGCGAAAAGGCGCGGCAGGCGATACGCAAGATCAGGGAAAACACGGTCGCTTTTGAAGCTGAGTGCAGAAAGCACGCGGAGAATGCAATTGCGGAGTGCGAAGCGGTGAGAGACGGTCTCAAACAGCTTCTGCCCAACTACGAGTCCTTCTTCAAGTTCGAGATGTCGGATGAGATCAAGAACGCCATCGCTCTTGTCATGAATCCGCCTGCTGCGGCCACATCTGAAACCAACGCGCCGTCGGCAAACACCAGCGCCCAGTCTGCGCCCGCAAAGCCCACGGCTGACGCGAAGGGTGGCAAAAAGGAGAAAAAGGCGTCCGAAGTTGCCAAGCCGGCCAATAATCTGCCGAAAGATGGCCCCGCCGCCACAGCAATAGCCGAAATCAAGGAGCTCTGGGACCGAGCATACAACCACCAGCTGACCTACATTACAGTTTCTGAATTCGCGAAAAAGCTAATCGCAGACTGTGATGCGGCTTTTGCACAAAGAGAGGCCACCGAGGCGAACATGAAGGCTCTTGGGGATCTTTCCATTAAGCTCAAGGACAAGTTTGACGAGATGAAGGCCTTGCCAAACGTGGACAAGTTGCGCAATGGGGCGGCCTTGATCAAGGAAAAGGGCAAGAAGATCATTTCTGCCGCAGAGAAAACGTTGAGGGCCATAGGTAATGCGGCAGAGACAGAGAGAAGGATCAAGGAACGCGAAATAGAGGAGAAGAAGAAAAAAGAAGAACTTGAGCGGAAACGCAAAGCCCTTGTTGAGGCTGAAACCTCCGGAATCGCCAAGAAATTTGACGAGATAGTCGAACAGGGATGCATTAGGCAGCTTGATTGGAAGACAGCCAAGCGTTTGCTTGAATCTGCGAGCGAATCCTATAAGACAGCTGAAGGGCAGCTAGCGGCCGAGCTACAGATTGACAAGGTGAAACGTATGCAGAAGATGCATGATATCTTCATCAAGAATCTTGAAGGATATGCATTCAGAGGCAAGCTCAAAGGATCCAAGGTCGTCAAGGTTGATGACAAAGACATCCATCTGCAAAAGAGCGACAGGAAGTCTCAGCGCATATCGTGGCAGTCATTCTACAAAGACTATCCCGGCAACCTCAATGAGCTCATCAACCATTTCATCGTGTCGGGTAAGAAGACCATACACCTTAACCAAAAGGATTTCACCGAGGCGATGTCGGGAGCTGCTCTTACGATGCGTCTAGTCTGTCCCGAGGTCAATGGCGCGGCGGAAAAGGCCGAGGAACTTGCTAAGACAGCCGCCAAGGAGGGCGATTTCTACGCCAAGAAGATGAAGGATCTTTTCCCCGACATGGACTTCTCGTCCTTAAGCGACGAATGATGAAATCATTGCTGAAGAAATAATACGGGGGCAGACAGATGAGGCTTCTTTCCGGCGATATAGAGAAGGCGATGGGCTCTTCGAGCTTCATACGCAAAATGTTTGAGAAGGGCATTGAGCTAAAGAAAAAATTTGGCGACGATGCCGTCTTTGATTTCTCCCTTGGTAATCCAGACGTCCCTCCGCCTGCCAAGACCAAGGTAGAGCTGGAACGTATTGCAGCGGAAGCGGTAAAACCTCTTGGTCTTGGTTACTGTCCCAATGCCGGCATTGCATCTGTACGTGAAGCAATGGCGGCGTATCTTTCACGGCAGCAGAACGCGGACGTCGGGCCTGACAATGTGGTGATGACAGTTGGTGCGGCGGGAGCAATGGTAAGCTTCTTCCGGGCCGTCATTGAACCTGGCGATGAGATAATAACACCAGCTCCGTATTTTGTGGAGTATGGATCGTATTGCGGGCACTTTGGCGGAGTTTTGAAACCAGTACCTTCCATCCCTCCGACCTTCCGTCCCGATGTCAGCGCAATTGCCGCTGCCGTCACACCCAGGACCCGGGCAGTAATAGTCAATTCTCCCAATAATCCGACGGGATGCATCTACTCGGCCGAAGACATGCAGGCAATTGCAGCAGTCGTCGAGGCCGAGAACCGTAAGCGCGGCGAAGACGGCAGGCCGCTCTATCTGCTTTCCGACGAACCCTACAGAGCATTCGCCTTTGACGGCGCTGTCGTGCCTCCTGTCCTGCCGCTTACGAAGTGGGCGTGTGTGCTTGGCTCGTTTTCAAAGACTTTGTCGCTCGCCGGAGAGAGAATCGGCTACTTCACGGCGTCACCAGCCATGCCAGAACGACAAAAACTGGTTTCCGCAGTTACTCTGACAAACCGCACACTAGGCTTTGTGAACGCGCCGGTAATCGGTCAGCGACTCGCAGCTGCGCTGCTGAACGAAACTGTGGATCTTGAAGTGTATGATCGTCGCCGTCGTCTCATGGCCAAGGTGCTTTCAGATGCGGGTGTCGAATTCGAGATGCCGAAAGGGGCTTTCTACTTCTTTGCCAAGAGCCCAGTTGCTGATGACAAGGTCTTTGTCGACGCTCTTCTAAAAGAGAATGTTCTGGTAGTTCCCGGAAGCGGTTTTGGCTACGCAGGATACGTGCGACTCAGCTGCAGCGTTGATGAAAAGATAATCGCCAACAGTGCGGATGGCTTCAAACGGGCAATGGCTTCGTTCGCTAGATGACACTCGTCACTCTATTCGCAGCAGTCTTCACATTTACAGCTTCTGCCACAGGAGTTGAAAAGGGCACTCCCATCGAATTTCTCTTCGCCGGGCCAGGTACCGACAGAGACTATGAAACGATGTTCATTCTCGACATGTCCGTCGATGAGTTCTGCAAGGGGATAGAGGCCTGCGGAATTCCGCGCGGCAAACCTGTCGATGTAAAAAACTGCGTGCTTTGGCCTGTTGGGTGCCCTCTTGAGCTCTCGCCTCGCATGAGCGACTTCATCGATACTGCAATGCCAGAGGGTTTGCCTTTGTCGTCGGCGATATATACTGGTGGAACTCGAGACAGGCATGGCGCCTGTGAAGCATCTGAGACAATGCCTTTGGCCGCTTTCTGTCTCTACACACTTTCTCAGTCACCAATAGTGTTCGACGGTGTATACAGACAAGGAGACGTATACAATTGTCATAGAGCGGCTAAAACTCTGAAGAAGGGCGAGAAGGTGCGTTTTGCACTGTCCTGGGATGAAAAGACGCGCACAAAGTGCATTGAGTTAGCAGTCAAACCTGGTAATGCGAGCGAAATTCTGGAGCGGCTGAAAGTGGAATCTTCAAAAAGCGCTATCGAAGCTCTTGTAGACTTCTCCCCCGAGTTGACGGTTGCCGAGGCTGTCTCTGTAGCGAAGTCTCTGAGGGTCGTTGATTCGGCGACCGTCAAGATCAATGGGTGTGTGCCAGGTCATTTGTTCTATAGCGCGTTTATGCCCATGGTGAGCTGGCTTGATCCCAAAGAACGGCTCGTACAACCATATGAACTTCGGTTAGGATCAACGAACAGCCTTGTGTTTATCGAAGAAGACTGGAGTGGTTCTGGACTCGATCCGAAGCTCACAAGGCGAGTCATTCCTTTTTCCGAGGCGAAAGAACATCCTACTGACACATGTTTTATCTATGCCTCGCCTGATTCTCGGCTTGAGACACTGTACAGTGCCATGAATGCGCTTTCCGAATCTCAAGTGTCTACATGGTACGTATATGCACAGGAATAACCAAAGTTTACATAACGGACATTGTTCGAAATAATAACTAAGGATGGTCACATGAGCGCAACACCAAATATGCCGGAAATTGACGATGAAGCCCACCAGAATGCGCTTAGTCTACTAGGAGATCCTAACGAGGAATTTCCTGTTCTTAGAGCGTTTCAGCAGTACATAGATGCCGAACAGTCTAAGGCCCGAAAGAGAATGCTGGCGCTCAGCATTTTCTTTGGATGCCTGCTGACGGTGATTGTAGTTGTGTTTTTGTTCCTGCTCAACAACGCGAATGAGAAAAACCAGGCTCTCAATGACAGATTGGTTGAATTCGCGATGAATCGTGAACCTCAACGGTCTAATGTACAGCCTCAGCTCCAACAGGACAATTCTGCGATAGTTGCCTTGACGGCGCGCATTGAAGAACTGCAGAAAAAGCTCATTGAGGCTCAGCAGACGGCTGTGGTTGCGCAGAAATCAAAAGAAATAGACGCGGAAAAGGAAGCTGAGGCAAAAGCTTCTGAAGCTGCAAATAAAGCCAAGCAAACCGCTGCAGAGCTTGAAATAGAGCGCTTGAAGGCACTCCTTGCGGCCGAGCGTGAAAAGGCGGCCGCAGAACGCGAAAAGGCTGAAGCGGACCGCAAACGCAGACGCGAAGAGGAATTGGAGGCATATCGTCGCAAACACTATCCGGAGCTATATCAGACTGCCAGAAAATCTGTTCGGCGCGAGCAACTGGTTGACGACACAGACCTTGACGACGACGAGGATGAGGACGAGGGTCTTTACGAGAAACCTGTATCGAAGCCCCAGAGGCGGATTGAGGCAAAGCCGAGACGCGCGACTTTGATAATGGACGAAACTAATGACGATTCTGATGTGAAGGATCAGAAGAAAAAGCGTGAGCCGGATGATATCGATACACTTCTCGAGGGAATCGATTCTAACGGTCCGATTAACTACTTCGAGGATGACACTTCTGCGAAGGACGATTTTGACAAGTCCTCCCCTTCAGCCCCCAAAAGTTACGCGATCCCCCTAGAAATCAGGGGATCGCGCAATAAGTGGCATGTGCCAAACGACTGACTGATTTCGGTCAGCCGTTCAGCTTTGCCATCGTCATAACCGGCAGATTTCCAGTAGCTGGAAGTTTCATAGGCGTGAGAGTCTTCTTGTCGAACTGGTAGCCGTCGGCAGCCAGGGGCCACACTACAGGCGCCGTGTTCAGTATCGTCGCCTTGAAACCCTGCATGGTCGCGCCCATGTTCCCCGTGTGGGAGCTGTTGCATCCTTCGTTTTCAATGACCAGCGGCCTGGAATACCCCTTTGCCATGAGCGTTTCAAGGAACTTCGTCCAGTCGCAGGAGTCATTGCCGCCAAAACCAGGCAGCCTAGGCTCGTAGTTTAGACGATCCCAATTGCCCCCCTTTTCATCCGGAGCCAGGACCGGGACACCCGCTTTCTTCGCCAAGGCGGGATCTACACGCTGAATCGGGAACAATCTGCCCCAGTTTACAGCCTCTTCATCATTGGTGAAGTTGCGAGTTCCCTTGATGTGCACACGACGCAGTTTTTTGAAATCCATTGCATTAAGGACATCGCTTGGATCGATATGCTGCCAGATGTCATGCGACGGATCATAGGTCTCCTGCAAGTTGGAGCTGTCGTCAAGAATCGCGTACATCAGCTTTCTTGCTGCAAGACAGCCAGGCAGATTGCAATAGCAGTCGGGAGAAGAGCCGGGCACCCACCCTTCCATCGGGCAGTTTTCAACGCAAACGGTCACACCGAGATCCTTGGCGTACTTGAGAATCGGCGTAAAGACCTTTTTGAACTTGTAGAGGTTCTTCTCGAAACCGCCGTCCGTTCGTCCGAGAGTCTGATCATATCCGACAAACGTTCCGCAGACCACGTCGTTCGCATCACCGCCTAGCATTGCCGCAATGCGAATCAGCTTGAGGATGTGATCCTGATTCTTTATCTGGTACGACTCTTCGCCGCCTATGAGGTTCTGGTACGCTCCGACGGATATGCGGAGTCCCGTGCGGTTGCATGTGTCAATGACGTACTTGGCCTTCTCGGGCGTGAAGTCATTGTAGTCAAGATGGGTGGCAATGTGGTCAGAACGATTCGTGTCCTTTGCGAAAACGCACAGTTCAAGACCCTGAGCTCCTAGGTCAATCGCGCGCTTGACGACACCGTCGAAGTCATCGTCTGGAAATGCGGACGTCATGAGCCAGATCGGATTGTTCCTTGCCTTTGGCTTCGCCGCATGGGCAATGGCATCACGATTCGCCAGCCCGCCGAGCGCAGCGATTGCCGCCGCGCCCTTGAAGAAATCTCTTCTAGATGCTTTTGTCATTTGTTTTTCTTCCTTTTGTAGGTTGTTCAGATTGCCGGTCAGTGTCTAAAGCTGCGCTGCCCCGTAAAGACCATTGCCACGCCTGCATCGTTGCAGCAGTCGATGACATCCCAATCCCTGATCGCTCCGCCAGGCTGGACTATCGACGTGATGCCTTCGCGGATGCCGACTTCCGCTCCGTCACGGAACGGGAAGAACGCATCCGACACCATCGCGCATCCAGGCAGCCCTCCCCTCTCCGCACGAGTCTGCTCCATGATTTCAGCCTGCTTGGCGGCGCCGTCCTTTTCGCCGAATACCAGCCTGAGGTCGTTGTACGGTTTCTGGAATTTCTCCCATGAAATCCAGTCGGCGTGCTTCGTATACGCCTTGTCACGGGCAATTTCGGCAACGCCGACGCGATCCTGCTCGCCGGTGCCGATGCCGACGGTCGCTCCGTCTTTCACATAAAGCACGCTGTTCGACGTGACGCCGGCCTCGACAAGCCATCCGAAGACAAGGTCCTCGTACTCCTTTGCCGTAGGAAGCCTCTTTATCTTGTGCTCCTCGAAGCTGACCGCTCCAGTCGCCTTGTCCGTGATCTTCCTGTTGCAGTACGCAGGCATGAAGTCCTCCGGCTTCCTCGCGTTGGCGCAGAACGACGTCTGTGCGACGATGCCGCCGTCGATGAGCGACTTGAAGTCAATGACATGCTTCGCGACAAAGTCCGCGAGACGAGCCATGTTGCGGATTCGAAAGACTCTAAGATTCTTCTTCGCCGCAAAGAGATCCATTACGCCTGCCGCGAATTCAGGGGCCACGACGACCTCTGCGTAGTTTTCCACGATGAGCTTTGCCGTTTCCATGTCGCATTCGCGATTGAGCGCTATCGCGCCGCCAAACGCCGCAAGACGATCGGCCTTGTTCGCGCGGAAGTACGCCTCGGCCAGCGTCGACCCGGTCGCAACTCCACAAGGATTGTTGTGCTTCACAATGACGGCGGTCGGCTTGTCCATCAGATAGCGCAGAATGTTCAGCGCGTTGTCGGTGTCTGTGACATTTGTCTTGCCAGGGTGCTTGCCTGACTGCAGAAGCTCCGGAACGGATGCAAGGTATCGTCCAGGCTGAAGCATCTCGACATCTCCAAGCACAAGGTTCCCGTTGACGAGCCGGTAAAGCGCAGCCTCCTGCCCGGGATTCTCGCCGTACCTGAGCCCCTTCTTCTCCCCGTCGATTGTCCAGGTGACCTTTTCGTAACTGAACGTCTGGCGAGAGTCTCCGTTTATGAACGAAATCTCCATTCTCGGCGCGAAATGGTCGGCCTCAATCGTTTTGTAAGCTTCTTTTAGGTCTTTCATGATTTTGTTATTTTACCATATAGTCGTGGAAAACGCATTAACCAAAATCCCGAAAGTCACCGACGCCCCAGCTCCTTGGCGCTGGAGGAGAATTCCGCCGACCATCTGGCGAGTCTGCCGTCGGCCTTGGCCTCCCTTATCACGTCGTTGACTGTCTTGAGAAGAATATCGCTCCCCTTTCGAACCGCGACCGCATACTCCTCGTATGTGATCGCCTTGGAAACCTGAAGCTCGGCATCTTTCGTGGCAACGGCATTTGCGGGAGCGGCGTCCTCCAAGACAAAGTCGCATTCGTCGGCCTTTAGCGCCGCAACGGCATCGTCAAACGTGCGGTAGCATTTCGGTTCCTTCCCGATCTCCTCTCGCATGAACTTCTCCGCCGTCGTCCCGTTCTGCACACCAATCTTGCCAGCCTTCAGCTGCTTTTCGCTCTTGTATGGGACGGCTTTGCGATACAGGACCACAAGTCCTGCGCTCGCATAGGGTTCCGAGAACGCCACATTGCGCTTGCGCTCGTCAGTGATGGTGATGCCCGACGCGGCGATATCGGCCTTTCCGCTGACGACAGCCGGCAGAACGGCGTCGAATTCCATCGATTCGACGCTGAAGTCAAGTCCGAGCCGGTCTGCGACGGCGCGGCAGATTTCGACATCTACGCCGACTATCTCGCCGTTCCTGACGAGTTCATACGGAGGGAACGACACGTGCGTCGCCATCTTCAGCGTGTCGCTTTCGCTTCTGGGGCAACCGCAGAGCGCCAGCGACATGGCGAGAACAGCCGAACACCGAACCAAACTCTTCATTGTCATCCTCATAGCCGGTTTAATGCGAATCGGACCTCATCTGCGACGCTGCGGCACCTGCGAGCGCATTGTCAGCAGCTTCGAGAAGCCCACCAGAACACACGTGAAGATCAGCATGAGCGTCGAGAGAGCGAACACCGACGGCAGATTCTTCGAGTGCTTCGTCATCGACGACACATAGGTCGGAAACGTGTTCGTTCCGGCTCCGTTCACGAACGACGTTATGACGACATCGTCAATCGATAGCGTGAACGCTAGCAGCCCTCCGGCGACGATTCCCGGCAGCAGTATCGGCAGCTCGACCTTGAAGAACGTGTACCATGGACCTGCTCCCAGGTCGAACGCCGCCTCAACAATGCGATCGTCAAAGTCCTGAAGACGCGCAAGTATCGTCATGACGACATACGACACGCAGAACGTGACGTGAGCCGCAAGAATCGTCCAGAATCCGCAGTCGACCCTGCACGCCACAAACAGCATGAGGAGCGATATTCCGATCAGAATGTCCGGCATTATGAGCGGCGTGTAGACGAGCGCATGGTGTAGCGACTGGAGCCGCCCCTTCCATCTGTGTAGGGCAAGCGCCGACGTGGTCCCGATCACGCAGGACACTACCGTGGAGAGCCCCGCAATCGTAAGCGACAGCCAGAAGCTGTTCAGAAGCGCCCTTACCGAGTAGTGGCCAGAGAATATCTGCGCGTACCACTTGCCCGTGAACCCGGCGAAGTCCCCGTTCGCGTCGAAGAAGCTCATCGAGATGCCGTTCGGTATGAACCCGTACGCCACGACCAGCAGAATGGGAACATACAGAAAGGCCAGGACAAAGCCGAGAACGGCCACGGAAAACATCGATCGTTTCATCCCGCGCGGCCTCCTCCCGTCATGACGAGTCTCGCGGTCTGCTCCTCCAGACGCTTGCGGCCCCTCGCGTCCTGCCGCTTCTTCCACCATACCGCTATGCCGATCGGTATGAGGACGCTCACTGCCATCAGCGTCGCAAGCGCCGACGCATGGGGGATGTTGCGGTTCTGGATCGCCCTCATGAATATCTTGTTGCCGATGAGGACGCATTCCGTGCCGCCAAGCATCTGCGGTATGACGTACGACCCTATCGCCGGAATGAACACCATGAGCACCGCGCTTACCAGGCCCTGGCGTATCCCAGGCAGGAATATCTTGCGAAATGCGTAGAAGTTTTTCGCGCCCAGGTCGCGCGCGGCCTCCAGAAGCGAGAAGTCGAACTTCTCCGCCGCCGTGTACAGCGGCATGATCGCAAACGGCAGAAACGTGTACACCGACACAAGCACCACGGCGGACTCGGAGTCAAGTATCGTCGACGTCGCAACGTCCACGCGCCCTTCCGAGGCAAGCCCCGCCCAGACGAGCGCCTGCTGCAGCGCCGCGGGCAGCCACCCAAAGAGCCATTCCCTGACGCGTAGAAACGTTATGTAGCACGCCTGCAGCCAGCCGTCGGGATGCAGCATCGTCTTCCACGCGAACACCCTTACGACGAAGCTCGTCCAGAACGGCAGCATGATGGAGCCCGCGACGACGGTCCTCCACCTCTTGTTCATCCTCGCTATCGCATACGCACACGGAACGGCGAGAAGTATCGACCAGAGCGTCACCTCGAACGATATCCTTATCGTGTTCCAGACGATCGCCGGATAGTCCGGGTCGACCAGTTCCCGCCATGTCGACAGCGACCAGTCGCCGACGCCTCCGGACGCGTCGTGCCCGTGGAACGTGAACGCCAGCACTATCACCGCCGGCACGGCGAAGAACACCGCAAGCCAGACAAAGGACGGAGCGGTTACAAGCCACTCTGCTTTGCGCGTTCTCAGGGGATTGTCGTTCATTTCGCGACTTCCACCATGAACCCGTCGTCAGGGTGCCACCAGACAAACACCTCGTCGTTCCAGGTGATCGGCTCCTGGTCAAGCAGGAACCGGGAATGCGGCTTCAGCGACTGTATCTGCAGCCCGGACGAGACAAGCCAGTACTTCGTGTAGACGCCCTGGTACACAATGTCCTTCACCTTGGACGGGAACACGTTGATCGACGCCCCCTTCTCCGGCGGCGGCGGCGTGAGCGTCACGCGGATCTTCTCGGGGCGCACGGAAAGGTCCACCTCCTGCCCGACGGACAGCTTCTTGTCGTTGTACGCCTTGATCTGCGGGAAGCCCTCTATCTGAATGAAGCAGTAGTCCCCGTCGACCGTCACAATCTCGCCGTGAAAGAAGTTCGTGTCTCCGATGAACGACGCGACGAAGCGCGACGCCGGCGCCTCGTATATCTGGGCCGGCCCCGCAAGCTGCTCGACGCACCCCCTGTTTATGACGGCTATGCGGTCGGAAAGCGACATCGCCTCGCCCTGGTCGTGCGTCACGTAGAGAAACGTTATGCCCACCTGGTCGTGTATCGTGTCAAGCTCCAGAAGCATGTGCTGGCGAAGCTTGAGGTCGAGCGCGGCAAGCGGCTCGTCCAGCAGTAGCACCTGCGGACGGTCCACAAGAGCCCGCGCTATTGCGACTCGCTGCTTTTGCCCGCCGGACAGCTGGCTCGGATACTTCCACGCCTGGTCCGAAAGCTGGATCATCTCGAGCATGGCGGAGACGCGCTCCTCGACCTCCTCCTTCGGCATCTTCGCAAGACGCAGCGAGAAGGCAATGTTGTCCCAGACCGTCATCGTCGGAAAGAGCGCGTAGTTCTGGAAAACAGTGTGCACGCGGCGCTGGTTCGGAGGAAGGTCCGTGATGTCCTTGCCCTCCAGGTAGATTCGCCCGGAGTCAGGACGCTCAAAGCCGCCCAGCATGCGCAGCAGCGTCGTCTTGCCGCAGCCCGAAGGCCCGAGCAGAGAGAAGAACTCCCCCTTGTTAACCGAAAGAGAGACGTCGCTTACGGCCGTCAGCGCACCGAAGCGTTTGGTCACATGGTCGAAAACGAGAAAGTCGTTGTTCACGGGCTCTGATTATACCAAAATTCGCTAGCGTTTTGCACCAAGAATCACTATTCGTCCGCTTCCCTGCGGATACGCATAGTCGATCGGATAACCCGAAAGCCTTCCAAGCGGCGAGCCTTCGGACGAAATGGTCGGCTTGCCGTCCTTCCCGCACGCAAACGACTTCGCGTAGTCGGCTAGTACGAGATAGTCCGTGGCAAGGCCGTTCTCGACTCTCTTCGCGCTGCGGAACATCGAGAATCCGTCCCCGCCCTCCACAAGCGTGAAGGCGTTCCCCGCAACCCTGTAGATCGCGTTCGGGTCCAGCGGAACGAACCCGCCGGCCCTGCGGTCGTAGACCATCACGTCCTTTACCCTGTATACGCCGTTCGACGGACCCGACATCCAAGATCCCGTCCCGTCCACGCGCACGCTGCATCTGATCGTGCTGTCGATCGTGTACTTCAGCCCAGCCGCATGGACGAACCCTCCGAACTCGCCGTCGCCAACCGCCTGCGCGCCGAACTCCAGCGCGTCGAGCACCTGGCGCCCGCTGGCCTCCACTATTCCTATGTCTCCGCCAAACGGCTGTACGGTCCGCAGGGCCTTGAGCGTCACATCCCCCTTCTGGATGTCCGCGCGCACGTTGCCGCCGTTTACGAGCGCGAAGTCGCAGTTGCGCCCCTCCTTCCACGTCGAGTACCACCAGGCCGCATCCGCCGCGAAGTCTCCCGCAGAGCACTCCTCCTTTCTGGCAAGTCGTTCACTAGTGCCTGGACGATACGAGCAAAGCGACTCCGACGCGACTGCGATCTTGGTTCCGAGCTGGCTCTCGACTGCTTCGGAAAGCCCTTTCTCCAGGCCCGCCACCCGCTCGTTCCTTCTGCCGCGCGAGTAGATCGTCCCCGCCGTCGTGCACATGCCGTCCTCCAGCACAAGAAAGCCGAGGACGCCAAGATAGCTTCCGCTCTGCGTGAGTATCACGTCCTTCCCCGCGGCGTTTTTCACTCGCGAGCCCGTGTATTCCGTGTGCGAATGCCCGTCCACGAGCGCCACGAAGTTGGTGGTGTGGGCGATCACGTCCGTCGACATGTAGTCGGCGCAGTCGGGCGATATGCCGAGATGGCCGAGCACAATCGTGTAGTCCGCATGCGCGGCGGCCTCGTTCACGGCCTTCTGCACCGCTGCGTAGAGTTCCTTCCCGCGTTCGCCGGCGATGAAGTCGTACTCCCTCCACTCTCCAGTCCTGTCGAGAAACGTCGACGGCTTCGCGGAAACGAGCGTCGTCGGCGTCGTCACGCCGACAAACGCCACGCGCGTCGTCCCGCTCGTCACCACCGTATATGCCGGGAACACGAGCCTTCCCTCGTCGGACTTCGACTCCCTGTGCACAAGGTTGCAGCTGACCGTCCTGAAGGTCGCGCGCGAGGCGTTTTCCAGCATCGTCGCGATTCCGTAGTCGAACTCGTGGTTGCCAAGCGTCGCCGCGTTGTATCCCGCCGCGTTCATTATCTCGATCGCGCTGCGTCCCTTGTCGAAGCCTCCCAGCGCCGTGCCCTGCACATAGTCGCCGGCGTCGACCAGTATGACGCTTTCGCCAGCAGCTTCGAGCCTCTCCTTTTCCGCCGCGATCTCAGAAAAAGCCACGCGGCCGTCGTCGATGTGCGAATGCGTGTCGTTGGTGTGCAGTACAATCACTCTCGAGCCGCCCGCATTCGCGCTTGGCGCGGCCGCCGTCATGAGCGCCGTCTGCAGAGCGGCGATCGCGGCCACGATTGACAATGTGTTTTTCATCCTGCGTATTATACCAAAGTTAGGTGAAAGGTGGCATATGAAAGGTGACAAAACTTGGCAATTCTCAACCACCGAAAACACCGAAACGCCTTCGGAGACACGGAAGTGGCTTGCGAAAAGAGCGCTGCGCGAGGAATAGCCGCAAAAAAGCCGCAAAAGTTGTTTATGAGAATCTCCGAGCCGTGGATGCTCTTGCGGCCTTCGGAACAGGCATGCTGTCCCCGTCTGCCTCGTCAATCATATACAGTAACGTCTTCGACAGTTGCTGACCCTTTCGGACTAACTGTATGCTGACTTCTTTACAGTGCAGACTCCTTTCATTCTGCTAGTTCAGCCGAGTTTTGCTCGGCGTACCTGATCCTTTGGGGCTACGCCCACTCAGCCACAATTTTGGCGTTGCGAACCAGCCTAGCCCAACCCATCTTCTTTCGGGGACAAGGCCCCATCGCGCATTCGCCAATCATATACAACAACATCTTCTACAAAAGTGACCCTTTTGAACTTGAACTAGCATTGTGGTATTCGTCGACGATGACGCAGTCCCACTCTATTTTAAACGCCTCTTTGTTCCGCGCCTTGTAATCTCCCGTGCGGGAGTCCAGTTGCAGAAAGTCCTGAAACGAGCCGAACAGTACGACAGGAGCGTCACATCTGGGATCGATGCGACCGCCTCCCGAGACGAACTTCCACCCGGCAAAGTCCTTGTGGCTTTCCAGATCGTGCTGCCAGGAGTCCTTGACTGCCGGCTTGAACGTCATGACGAGAATGCGTTTCCAGCCCATCGTCTTGGCGACCTGATAGGCGGCGAAAGTTTTACCGAAACGCATCTTGGCATTCCAAAGGAAACTCGGCGGCTGTCCGCCGCGCACTTTCGGATGAGCCAGAAAATACTCCGCCGTCATTTCGACCGCTCGCGCCTGTTCGGGTCGCATTGCGAAATCTGCCTTCGCGGCGTCACTTGCTCCCGCTGTCATGCGTTGCAGCATTTTGATCGCTAAATTGACGTGACCAGCATCAGTCTTGAACCATTCGGGCCTTTTGCCGCGTTTCTTGCCTGAAGAGGAATCAACCCGGCTGTCGCGTAGGACGCCCATCTTCTCTTCGAGGACTCTGAACACAGCATTGTCGCCGAACATCCGTCCGTCGTCCGTCTGCGCCTTTTCGTCGACTTCGATCCTGTAGCGCACGTTGAGAACCTGCGTCTCCTGCTTAACGCGCTCAGCGACTGTCTGCCTGTCAGTGTATCCGACCTTAATCCAGCCCGGACGCGATTCAAGGGTGAAAGCGTATATTCTCGGCTCCTTGTAGTGTGTTTCAAGGTTCATTTTCGATTCCCCCTTTCATTTTGTTGCCGCAGACGCGGCAACTCGAAAAATACCGTTTTGAAATTTCGGCGCGCCTCTGTGCGCAGAGAAGCGCCGCAAAGCGCGAAATGCTATAATAAGCCCATGCCAAGACTCTATCAATTCGACTACAAGACGCCCTTCTTTTACATGGTGACGCTCAAGCGTCTGCCGGGGCTCGCCGATTTCTCCGCTATCGGCGAAGGCGGGCAGCTTGAGAAAAATTCGATTACCGTCGCTTTCGAGAATACGATAGACGGTTTCCACCGCAAATGGCGGTGCATCGAGAAAATCTCGCCGTTTGTGGTCATGCCCGACCACATCCACCTGATGATAAAGATAAAGCCAACTTCTGACAGGGTGGCGCTTGGCGGAATTGTCAGCCAGCTCATGAAAGCACTTAGAGCCGACTACTGGCGGGTTGTTGCCGCAGACGCGGCAACGCGCAAAACTCTGGGCATCGCCCCCTGCGCGTCTGCGCAGGGTCGGCGCGTCATCGGAGAAACCGGGGTGCTGCGCGGCGGCGCGTCTGCGCCGCCTCCTGTCTTCCAACCCGAATGGCACGACTGGATAGTCAAACGCGACGGCCAGCTCGCCGCCTTCCGACGCTACATCCGCGAAAACCCTGCGCGCGCCGCCCTCCGCCGCAGCAACGCGTGCTTCTTCGGCAAGGTTCGAAGCGTCTCCTTTCTCGGCCGCGAATGGTTCGCATACGGAAACTGCGACCTTCTCGCCCTCCCCGTTCTCATTCCGATCAAAGGCCACCGCGCGACGCAGACGGGTTCGCCGGAATGGAACGCCCTTGTTGCCGCCGCTTCGCGCATTGGACCCGGCGGAGCCGGCGTCTCCACCTTCATGAGCACGCTCGAAAAGGCATGCGGCAACGCCATCGTCAAAGCCGGCGGCGCCTGGATCGTTCTCTCGCCGGAGGGATTCCCTCCTCGCTGGCATCCGCCGCGAGAAAAGGAACGCTTCTGCGCAAACGGAAGAATGCTCTTCCTCTCGCTCTACGAAGCCTCTTCCCATAAGCCCACCCGAAAAATGCTCTACGACCGCTGCCATGAAATGATTGACCTCGTCGTTTCAGGCCTCGCGCCCATCGCGCCGGGTCTTGACCCTTGCACGCCCTCGCCGAGATGCCGCGCAAACGGCAGAATCACCGATCCCCCTCCATCGGGCGTATCATCGACTCGATGAACGCTATCTCCTTCTCGTCAAGCCCGTACTTTTTGTACAACTCCGCATCTGTCCATGCCTTCGAGAAATCCTGGACGGGAACGAACCGATAAGTTGTCTTCGACATATTGATTGATGCTGCCGCCTGCAAAAGAAGGAATCGTACAAATTTGATAATGTCGCAAAGTTTGGTAAAGGATTTGCGCCGTTTTGTTCCTTTATGCACTGATTGTTCTGAGATATCTCACCATAACCTGTGGATTATGATGCGATTTCACAAATATCGTGCGTAGGGCAACCCTTCGACAAGTGTAATTATACCCAAACTCCGACATTGCGCCCAAAGCACCGATTATTCGCTTCTTTTTTATCATCATGGCCTTATTTCACAGGGACTTGGTGCGAAATGCGTTCATTTTGTCTTACCAAACTTTGCGACATTATCACAAATTTGATAATGTCGCAAAGTTTGGTAAGGCCAACGCTCCAAGCTGCCTGTTGTGGTAGCATCAATTTCTGATGAGCTTGAAGTACAGGAACACTTTCCGGTTGATGTTCATGCGCTCCTTCCAATATGCCTGCCATGATTCATCGTCTGCGAACATCTTGAGCAGGATGCTCGACACCTTGTTTAGCCCCGCATCCTTCCATCCGTAGGCCATTTTCTTGAGACGCAGTCCAAGTTCGCGCATCGTGCGCTCGAGGACGAGGCGATGGCCAAGCCCGAGGCAAAGAAGAAGGACCGCAAATGCCAGTCCAAGGTCGACTCCTACGTGACGTGCCCGAATTGCGACACGAAAATCCGCGTAGGAAGAGATGCGGAAGGCTGAAAGGCTGAAACTCCGATGGTTTGGGCTCTCACAAGACCTAGAGAGACAGACCCTTGGCGCTTATAGAAGAAACTCCAATGGTTTGGGCTCTCGCTACCGCTTCGCAGAATTTGAGGGGCTTTGCGC